>Ga0163154_10004487_pt1 | contig 18303 bp, 18 predicted proteins | sample OliLakLV19MP9P1_FD_148649 | JGI IMG/M metagenome (GOLD analysis project Ga0163154, IMG submission 148649) | Freshwater microbial mat bacterial communities from Lake Vanda, McMurdo Dry Valleys, Antarctica - Oligotrophic Lake LV.19.MP9.P1 | ecosystem: Environmental > Aquatic > Freshwater > Lake >...
TCTGCTCGATTCATAAACTTGTCTGCCCGGTTCTGCTCGACGAGGAAGGCGAATATATGAGGCGGTTGGGTCTGCGCGGCGTTCCCATCAATATCGTGGTCAACAAAAAGGGAATTGTCAAAGCGGTGGGAATGACAACGCCGGATGTTGCTGAATCGCTTCCGTCAACTCATCAATGCGTTTGTCCTGTTCCTTGTCATGCTGGCGGACTTCCGCAATGTCTGCTTTACGCTGCTGCATATCCCGCGCAATGGCAAGAATTTGTTTACCGACATCAGCGATTTGTTTCCACATGAATTACGCCGACCTGCCTAACGCTTCGAGTTGGACACGCAAACGCACCAAAACACTGTCGGTATGATCTGTAATGATTTTCGATTCGGCTTTTAAGCGATCAATGGTGATCTGATCACGTTGCATCATGCCGCGCAGTTGATCAATCTCAGCTGCAACTGATACAAGGTATGTGGCTGTGTCACTATCTGTCTGTGGCACAATATCTACGGCTGTCATATCTGACATGGCTTCTTCCTCCAAAATAATTATATCATAATTGCCTCTTTCTGTACAGGAGAAATGATACTCACCAATGGAATCAAGAATGTGTTAAGCCGTGCAGAAGGCGATAGCGTCCGTTGGTTTCGAGGAGTTCATCATGGGTTCCGCGCTCTACGACTTGCCCTGCATCTAAAACCACAATCTGATCGGCGTTGCGAATGGTTGTCAGTCTATGCGCGATAACCAACGTGGTACGCCCTCGCATCAATCGCTCCAACGCTTCTTGAACCAACCGCTCCGACTGCGTATCGAGAGCGGAAGTCGCTTCATCCAACACCAGAATACGCGGGTCTTTGAGAATGGCGCGGGCAATGGCGACTCGCTGCCGCTGTCCACCGGAAAGTGTGATGCCGCGTTCGCCGAGAACCGTCTCATAACCCTTCGGCAGACCGATGACAAATTCCTCGACGTTGGCGGCTTGTGCGGCGATCTCCACTTCCGCATCTGTCGCCTCCAATCGCCCATATCGGATATTTTCGCGTATCGATCCGTTGAACAGAATCGGCTCCTGCGGAACCAACCCGATATTCTCGCGCAACGCTTGCCGCTGAATGCGGTCTATCGGAACACCTTCTATCCGAATGCACCCGCCCGTTGGTTCATAAAAGCGATACAACAGCAGGGCGAGCGTGGTTTTGCCCGCGCCGCTCGCCCCGACCAATGCGGTCACTTTGCCCGCAGGAATCTCTGCTGTCAGCCCATTCAGAACGGGCGTTTCGGGATTGTACGCGAACTCCAAATTCTCGAAAACAACGCGCCCAGTGCCTTCGGGAAATGGCAGAGCATCGAGGGCATCGGGAGCCTCCGGCGTATCGTCCAAAATCATAAACAACCGATCCGCCGCACCGAGTGCCCGTTGAAGCCGCCCATAGAGGCTCGCCAGCGACGCCATTGGACCGCTGATAATCATGATCGTCATAAAGAACGCCAAGAGCGAACCCGCCGAGATCTGCCCCATCAGCACACTGCGCCCGCCATACCAGATCACGCCCAACAGCACCAGCGTAAACCCGACACCGGCAAACGTCCCAATCGCGCCCTCGAACACACTGGCACGCATTCCTAACTGAAAAACGCTCTGTAATTTTTCGCCGGCTTTGGCGTTCTCGTGTGCTTCCCGCGCAAATGCCTTCACCAGTCGGATATTGGCAAGGCTTTCGGTCATCGTTCCCATCGTCGCGGAAAGGGCATCCAGACTTTCGCGAGTCAGTTTGCGAAGGCGCATCCCGCACACAATCAAGACGGCGAGAACGGAAGCAAGCAGCGATACCACAACGCCCGTCAATCGCCAATCGATCAGGAGTGCCAGCGACAGACCACCGATCAGAGTGACCAGATTGCCGACCAAGCGCACAATATCGCCGGTCAGTGTCTCTTGCAGCAGTGTGACATCGTTAGAGAGGCGGGAAGTGAGATCGCCAGAGCGCGTGCGATCAAAAAACGCGACGGGCAGACTTTGCAGATGAGCGAACAATTTTGCACGCAGTCCGGCGACGATTTTGTTACCCGCATACGCCACCATCAAATACTCGCCAAATCCCAAAACCGTGCTGACAAGAAGCAACCCGATCAGTTGAAAGGCGAGGCGATCCAAGGAACCGATTTGGCGCGTTTTGAGGACGTGATCGAGTTCGTTGCGAGCGGCAAGGGGCAGATACAGCGAGACTCCTGTCGAGATCAGCATCAGGATTCCCGCACTCAGTAGAAGTTTCCAATAGGGTTTGGCGAGTGCCAGAAGCCGTCGTACCGCGCCCCAAGTCAGCGGCATTTTTTCGGCGTGTTCGTCTGTCTTTTCTGTCTCCATCGTACTCTACTCTACGAACAGAACGGAGTGAGGGTTTTGCTTAAAATGTGTGCAGCGATATTCTGAATGACTCCTCGTCCTATTGTGTAAATCAAGTCGTTTTGGGGCGTATACGAACCAAGCCGGGAGAAATTGCGGTGAAAGCATTGGACATTTCTCCTCCATGCAAAGCGAAAGCGTCCGCAACAATTTTGGCTCTTATCGCAGAACTGAGTCCTTGCAGCCGCACCAAAACTACTCCCAAATGAACCAACCCTTGACGGTAAACAAGCTCGCCGAAATCTTTGTCTTCCGTGACGAGCAGAGCATTGTGACTGTTAGCGCGTTCCAAGACAATCTCATCCGCAATGCCCGGTTCCATCTCGGCGACATAAAGAACCGAATGCCCGTCTTGCCGCAGTTGAGCGACGATATTGCTGTCTAAGCATTCATCTGCCAGAAGGTTCATGAAAATCCTCAGTAAGTAGAGGGATAAACCACATCGGCACGCAACGCTTGTGCAGCAAACTCAAGCGCGGCGAAGATAGTAGGTCGCGTCAGGCGCGGATATGCCTCCAGGAGTTGCTCAATGGTTTCTCCTGCAGCAAGTCTTTCGAGAATGGACTCGACTGTAATACGCGTTCCGGCAATGACCGGCTTGCCCATCATAATATTCGTATTCGATTGAATTAATTCTGTGTTCATGTGTGTCCTATAGAAGAGTGAGGCGTGAAAGGTTGCGCCTCACTCTGATTATACCGCATACCGCACTGACTGACGATTGTGTTTTTTGTGGATCAAGAGTGCGCCAAGACCGCTTCAATTTGTGAGCGATAATGCTCCAAGTCGGGAACGGGCAAGTCGGGGATTTTGGCGGCATCGTCCCAATGGCGCAGGGTTACAGCATCACGAAAATGAGGATTTTGCTCGAACGCCGCGACCTCTTCTGCCGCGAACACTCCGCCCTGCAATTGCAAACTCAATTTCGACGCCTCCGAAAGTGCCTCGTAGTAGCCGGGTTCTGTGGCACACAAGTAGCGTTTGGCGTCAACGTGCATTCGTATCGGCTCCGTCACATTCTGCCCAAAATACTGTTGAAGCCAAACCGCACCGTGATCTTCGTGCCGGGCATCCACGCCTTGCTGGGCAATATCTTCGGGCGAATCGTCCACCAAATGCCCAATGTCGTGAAGCAATGCCGCCACAACGAGCGCGTCATCACTTCCCGCGTGTTCAGCAAGATATGCCGCTTGCAGGGCGTGTTCGGTTTGGGTCACATCCTCGCCATAGTAGGCGGCTTGTCCCGATTTTGCGAAGAGGGCAATGATTTGTTCGGTGATCGTCATGGTTTTTGTCCTTCCAAAGTGAGAACGTGCGCGGTTTTTGTTGCGGTATGACGCGCAAAATAGACGGCACAGGGAATCAGGCAGATCGCACACAACACGCCTACTCCCGTACTCAACATCAAGAAAAAGCCGAGAAATTCGCCTTTCGGTGCGAACAGATTTTTGGCGAACATCACCGCCACATAGCCCAAATAGCCCCAAGAATCGACCAGATAGATGAGATAGCCGACATTGCCTTTATCGCGAGTCATTGCCAGTAATCGCTCGAACAGTGCCGTCTGTACGATAACATACGGAAAATACAGACCCAAGCCAAGCGAGACCATAAAGGCGAGCGGGGACAGAGCATTCAACCTCAACCCAATCAGTGCCGCACCGAGAAGGAGTGTGCCGACAAACGCCAAACCAAGACCCGCAAAAAACGCCCTGCGGTTGTTACGAATTAGCACCATTGAGCCAGTAACCAGCAGAACGATCAGCCCAACCCAGAGTTCAGATTGAGCATAAACGCCCGGCTGCTTGGAAACGCCTAAACCGCGCCAAATCTCCGGTGCGAAGTCGGCACGAACACTGCGAAGCACGGTGACGAGGAGATAGACAATCGTGATCAGTACAATTCCCACGGCATAGCGTCGGAAAAATGCCCAGCGGTCTTCGCTCTCCATGGGAACGCGCTCAGTTCGTGCCGCAATATCGGCGGCGGTAGGCGCGGGAATTCGGGACAGCATCGCAATGAAACCCAACAGAGGCAACAGGAAAATCAACCCCGTCAGAAACGGCATCCAGTAAACAGAAACGCCCTGTTCCAGCAACGCCCCGCCGACGGACTTCACTACGCCGTCCGCCACAATGAAACTGGTGCAGAGCGATGCGGTCAAAATCTCCGTCTGCTGCCGCCCTTCCAAAAAGCCCAAGACGATCCCGAACACCATGCCGAGCGGCAAGCCGTTGAGAAATAGACACACAAAGTTATAGGGCGGGGGAACCAACCCGAAAAGGAGCAGAGCGAGTTCTGCCAGCCCGATCAAAAGCAGAAACGTCCGAATCCGCTGAGGAGGGCGCATCTCGGCGATTACTTTGATCCCGATGAACTTCGAGAGGGTATAGCCCAAAACCTGTGCTGTCACCAGAACGGTTTTGTAATCCAAGCCCGCCAACGTCACGCCGTCGTAGGTTGCCGCAGTGAACGGCTTGCGGAACGCATACATACAAAAGTACGCGCCGAAGGCGGCAAACGCACACCACAAAGACAGCGCGACGGAACCGAGGGGTTTGAGCGATTTCGGGGCGCGTGTGACTCTCTTGCCGAGACGGTCAGGCATAGTATACTCTCCTCGATAATCTCCTCTCCGTTGGTTTTGCGAAGAAATCACCCTACGTGCCAATAATCTAAAACCCTGCCAGACTGAGGCTTTTGCTGCCTTCTGACTTTCCAAATTTCCGTTAAGAAAGTGTCTGTGCGGTTTATTTTAGCATCACTCTTGACAAAATGCGCCCTTCTCTTGTAAACTCTTCTTCAATCCTAACTAATCTGATTGATTTAGTAAACTATTATTTAAGCAATGGCACAAACGACCAAAACTTTCGGGCAGGGCGCAGATTGGCGGCGACATTGGGGGTGGAGCATCAAACCCCTGTCGGCGTTCGTGTTGCTGCTTGCCATTGCAGTGATTTATGGCGGCGCACCGCCCGAAACCTCACAGGGCAAAACCCGTCTGCGTCTTGGCTATTTTCCCAATCTCACGCACGCCCCCGCCCTTGTCGGCACGGCACGCGGAACCTTCGCGCAGGCAGTCGGCGACAAGGTTAATATCGAAACCCGCGTTTTTAATGACGGACCAACAGCGATGGAAGCCCTCCTCGCCGGTGAGATCGATATTGCCTATGTGGGACCCGGACCCGCTATCAACACCTTCCGTAAGTCGCAGGGCAGAGCGTTGCGGATTATCGCCGGTGCTTGCAATGGCGGCGCGTTGTTGATCGCCCGCCCCGAACTCAAAATCGGCGGCATACGCGATTTGGACGGCAAGCGCGTTGGGGTTCCGCAACTTGGCGGAACGCAGGATATTTCTCTGCGTTCGTTTCTTGCTCAAAACGGCTTGGCTCCGCGTGAAAAAGGCGGAACCGTCGAAATCGTCCCTGTCAAAAATCCCGATATTCTGATGCTGTTCAAGCAAAAGCAACTGGATGCGGCGTGGACAGCAGAACCGTGGGCGACCCGTATTATTTTGGAAGCCGGAGCGCAAATCGTTCTGGATGAGCGCGACTTGTGGAAAGACAAAAAACTGATCACAACAGTGATAGTCGCCCGAACCGGCTTTACCGAACAGAAGCCCGAATTGGTTCAAGCCATTGTCAATGGGCATTTACAGACACTCGCGTTTATCAAGTCCAATCCCGCCGCCGCGCAGGAAGCCACCAACGCAGAGATTAAACGTCTGACCGGAAAATTCCTGCCCCAAAATGTCTTGCTCTCTGCATGGCGCAATGTCGAATTTGTCTCCGACCCGAACCCGGCGGGCATCGAACGCTTTGCCGAGATGGCAGTCGAAGCGGGCTACGCCAAAAAAGGCGGCAGCATTCGCGGCATTATCACCGACCAATTTCTGAAAAAGGGCAAGGGGAACTGAACCATGACCGCCCTGACTATTAACGGCATTACCAAAAAATTCGAGGGACGCGGCGGCAGTGTCACCGCGTTGGACAATATCTATCTCGAAGTCCGAACGGGCGAATTCGTGACCCTTGTCGGTCCGTCGGGCTGCGGCAAATCTACGCTGCTCAATATCCTCGCCGGACTCGATAAGCCGACTTCCGGCGAAGTGCGCGAAAACGGCAGTCTGATCACGAAGCCCGGACGAGATCGCAGCGTGGTGTTCCAAGAGGGCGCGTTGTTCCCATGGCTGACCGCCCGCAAAAATGTGGAGTTCGGCTTGAAGCAGATGGGCATGAGGGCGAAAGAGCGAGCAGATCGCGCCGACCGCTTTCTGCACCTCGTTCATCTTTCTCGCTTCGCCGACAGTTTTGTACATGAACTTTCGGGCGGAATGCGGCAGCGAGTGGCGATTGCACGCGCTTTGGCTCCCGATCCCGAAATTCTGCTGATGGATGAGCCGTTTTCAGCGTTGGACGCCCAAACTCGTGACGATCTTTACGTCATTTTGCAGGAAATCTGGCAGAACACGGGCAAAACCATCGTTTTCGTCACACATAACGTGCGGGAAGCAGTCTGTTTGGCAGATCGCGTCGTTCTGTTATCAGCGCGTCCCGGCAGAATTCAGTCGGTAGTTCCGATTCAGGTGGCGCGTCCACGCTTTGTGGATGACGCGGCGGTGGCACAGATCGCCCAGCAGATCGCCCACACGTTACGCGAAGGCGTTGCCGCAAGTCGGCAGGAGGAATATGATGCGGATTGGCATCCTGCGGAGCGCGGTGTTCTTCGTGCTGTTGACGGCGTTATGGGCGATTCTATCTAAAGCGAATATTTGGGACGCGACGATGTTCCCCTCTCCGCTCCAAGTTGCTCGCACGCTATGGGACGGCTTGAAGGACGGAACGCTTCTTATTGCGACGGGAACCAGTCTGCGGCGTGTGCTGCTTGGCTATGGGATTTCGCTGCTTGTCGGGGTTCCGCTCGGTATCGCGCTGGCACGCTCGAAGTTTTTAGATGATACCGTCGGGGCGTTGGTCAACGGATTGCAGGCGTTGCCTTCGATTTGCTGGCTGCCGCTGGCGTTGTTGTGGTTCGGCTTGAATGACCGCGCTATTCTGTTTGTCGTTGTGATGGGCGCAGTGCTGGCGATCACCATCTCCGTGCAGGACGGGGTGAAAAATATCCCGCCGGTCTATCTCCGCGCCGCCAAAACGATGGGCGTGCGTCCGTTTTCGTTCTATACCGAGGTGCTGCTGCCTGCTTCGCTTCCTTCGCTCTTGACGGGCGCGAAACTCGGCTGGTCGTTTGCATGGCGTGCCTTGATGTCGGGCGAGCTGCTCTTTGTCAGTCTCGGCTTGGGGCATCAGTTGATGATGGGGCGCGAACTGGCGGATATGAGCCAAGTGATCGCCGTCATGCTGGTCATTATTGCCATCGGGCTGTTGGTTGACCGCGCCATTTTCGGGGTGTTGGAAAAGCAAGTCCGCGAACGGTGGGGATTAGAGGGCTAATATCGCCCAAAGGAAGAAGGAGAAAAGTAGAAATGTCTGTTCTAAAAACGCGCAAAGCGTTCACACTCATCGAATTACTCGTAGTTATCGCCATCATCGCGATTTTGGCGGCGATCCTGTTCCCTGTGTTTGCACAGGCACGCGAAAAGGCGAGGCAAACCTCCTGCCTCTCGAACACGAAGCAGCTGGGAACCGCCTATATGATGTATCTCCAAGATTACGACGAGACGTTTCCGCCGCACGTCACGGAGCGCACCGCCGACCCCGGCACGCCCGATACGCAACTCGCTCGCGCCCCGTTCAGTTATAAAACCAAACTTGATCCGTATGTGAAAAATCAGCAGATTTACAAATGCCCCTCGGCTCCGGCTTGGCTCGTACCCGTCGCAGGGCGTTGGTTCACGACAGATTACGGCAACAACCATAATGAAGCCAATCTCGTCAATGCCAGTCAACGCGCTTGGTATCAGGCGAATCCCGACTTCGGTTTCAATGAGATGACACCGATAGCCTCGATTGCTTTTCCTGCGAACTTCATTGTTTTAGGTGAAGCAGGGCGTGCCAGTGGTTTGCCGTCTCGCGGTGGAATGTATCCGCAGCCATGGGCGTTCAACGACGCCAACTTGCCGGACACGCAACAGCAAGCCCGGTTCTTGGCGCGGCACAATGGCGGCGGCAATATCAATTTTGCCGACGGTCACGCCAAATGGACAAAGCCGGAGCGGACCTGGCGTTCCTATAACGACAACGATTGGCGGCGCAATCCGACCACTCCGTAAGTCTCGGCTCGAAAAACCCACAGCGGACGTTGATTCAAGAATGTCTGCGAAACAAACGACTCGTTTCTCCCGTTAGACATAGGCGTCCTCCACCGGAATGGAGGATGCCTGTTCGGTTATCATTAGACCTCTTGCAAGAGTCCAGCAGAATAAATTCTTCATGCAGGTCTCGTTCCGCCGTGCTTCACACTCTCAAGGAGCAAGGGAATTTCGTCCGTAGGACGCCTGTTTTTGAGTCGGGTACGTTCTTGTACCCGAATCTTGCAAGAGGTCTATTGTAAGGAGAAATGCGAATGTCCGATGTTCCCGAAGCGATTTATCAACGTCCGCGTGATTATGATTTGGAACACGTCGGCGACACCGAGGATGTGAATTTTTTTGTGGATTTGGTGGCAGGTTTCAAGCCAAAGCGCGTTTTGGAATTGGCGTGCGGCAACGGGCGCGTCACACTGCCCCTGACCGAAACCGCCGCAAAAATCGGCTTCGATGTGGTTGGTTTGGAACTCGTGCCGGAGATGCTCGACGACGCCCACCAGAAATGTGAAACCATGCGCCCCGAAGTTCGCAAGCATCTCCTACTTTTGCAAGGCGATATGCGAACTTGGCAAGCCAGTCAGCCGTTCGAAGTGATCATTACGCCCTGCTCTTCCATGTGCCATCTGCTTGAACTCGATGACCAGATTGCGGCGTGGCATCAGGCTTATGAAAATCTAGTTCCGGGCGGGCGTTTTATCGTGGATGTGACCATGCCGGATTTAGGCAGTTATGTCGACTCGTTTCGTACTCCGCCGCGTGAAATCATGGAGATCGACCTCGATACCTTCGACGAAGCGACCCAAACCCGAATGTTACGCTACAAAACCACGCGCTATCTGGCGGACAAACAATGCGCCCATATTCGGTTTCTCTATGATAAATATCTCGGCGACGCGCAGCCGGAACACACCCTCAGCGATTTTGAGAGCCACGTCTATTACCCACGCGAAATGGAATTGCTCTTCCGGCACACGGGTTTTGAGATTGAAAAGATTTATGGCGACTATCGCGGCAGACCGCTCAAACCTTCATCGCCGCAGATGATCTTTTGTGGAGTCAAGTCGTGCTAACTTATCACCGGCGCAAGAAAGCCGTCCCATACGGCGCATTTACCGGAAACTAAAGTAGAGACCAAACTCAGAAAAGCAACGTATAAGGTAACGTCAGAACTAGTAACTCACCTCTCACAGCAGGTACTGAAAGTACCCGGCAAGAAAGTACAAGCGTCTTTACCTCACCCCCAACCCCTCTCCTCTCAGGAGAGGGGAGTCCATACACGGATGGGTGCGTCTGAAAGACGCTTGTTTTTTCCAGACGGGGGTTTTCAACCCCCGTTGCGTAACGTCAGAACTAGTAATGAGAAAGGTATTACGTGGCATCTCGTTCGGAATATCACGGAATCGTCGTTGTGGACAAACCTGCGGGCATGACTTCGCATGACGTGGTCAATGTTGCCCGCAAACTCTTCCAAACCAAACGCATCGGGCATACCGGAACTCTCGATCCCGATGCGACGGGCGTTCTGGTGTTATGTCTCGGTCAAGCGACACGCCTCGCCGAATATCTCAGTGCCTCCCAAAAGCATTATCGCGCCGATGTGACCTTTGGGATTGTCACGAACACGCAGGACGCTTCCGGCGAAATCCTCCACAAGCGCGACGCTTCCGCCCTGACTCGCGATACTGTTGACGCCGTTTTGTCCCGATTTCGAGGTAAAATACAGCAGATGCCGCCGATGGTTTCCGCCGTCCACCATCAGGGCAAACGGCTTTATGAGTTGGCGCGGGAAGGCGTCACCGTTGAACGCGCACCGCGCACCATTGAGATTTCTCATCTAAAAATGACACAGTGGCAATCCGGCGCAAACCCAACAGCGACATTAGAAATCACTTGCTCGACAGGAACCTATATTCGCACGCTTGCCGCCGATATTGGGGACGCAGTAGAAACAGGCGCGATTATGGCAACACTGCGGAGGCTTTGGGTCGGCGATAGTCAACACCATTTCGTCCTCGAAAATGCTTCGACTTTGGAGCAACTGCGCGAACGTGCCGACGCCAGAACCCTTGCCGAGATCGTGTTGCCGATGCGTGCTGCCGTCGCCTCGTGGACGCAAGTTGTCCTTACGCCGGAACAGGTCGAACGAATTAGAATGGGTCAGTTTGTGCCGCACAGTGAGATTGAACTTTCCATGCCATTCGTAGAAGAAACACCGCTTGCGTTATTAGACGAACACGGCACTCTCTGCGCTCTCGGCAAAATCGAAGCGGATACACTGCGCCCCATGAAAGTTTTGCTGGAACAATAATGAACGTCTACAATGGTCTGGAAGCCCTCATACAGCCGTTTGCGCGGGCAACTGTAGCAGTAGGAACCTTCGACGGCGTGCATCGCGGACATCAGGCGATCATTCGGATGGCAGTAGATGATGCACGCGCCGCCAATCGCCCCGCTATTGTGTTTACCTTTGACCGCCATCCTTACGAACTGCTTGCTCCTGACCGCGTTCCCGGCTATCTCACTACTCCCGCCCAACGTCTGCCTCTGATCGCCCTGCAAGGGACAGACGAGCTGATGATCGCCCGTTTCAATACGGAACTCGCCTCATTGACCGCCGAAGAGTTTGTGCAAACCGTTCTCAAAGACAAACTCGGCGCGGAATCGATCATCATCGGCGGCGATTTCCATTTCGGCAAAGGCAGAAGCGGCAACGAAGAGTATCTGCGCTCGGTTCAGGATCGATTTGGCTTTCGACTTCATGTCCACCCGCCCGTTTATTATAACGAGATGTCCGTTCACAGCACCAACATTCGGGAATTGATTCGCACCGGAAATGTTTCCGACGCCGAAACCCTGCTCGGTCACCCTTACTTGCTCGCCGGAACCGTTGTTCATGGGCAGCAGTTGGGGCGCACGCTCGGCTATCCCACCGCTAATCTCGCCCTGACGGTTAATCAGGTGGTTCCCGCCGATGGGATTTATGCCGTCGAAGCGATTTGGGAGGAGGGGAGGAAATGGGGGGGGGCGTGTAGTATAGGCAATCGTCCGACAGTGGAGGGCGCGGGGCGTTCGATAGAGACCTATCTCTTCGATTTCAGCGAGGACATTTACGGGCGCATAATGGAGTTGCGGTTCCTCTCCTTCTTGCGCCCTGAACTCAAATTTGATTCCCTCGACGCCCTTGTTGTCCAAATGGGGCAAGATGTGCAGCAAGCCAAAGCCATCTACGCCTCTTTCTCTTGCAAGGAACACAATAGACCTCTTGCCTAAGTCATCTCAACAGCAGAGCAAAAGGGTAAGTGAAGCATACAATAGACCTCTTGCAAAAGTCCAGCGAAATGAATTGTTGCTGTCCAAATCTCGTTGCTGTGAATTTACCTCTTGTGCGGGCATTGAAAATACCCGGCACGATGGCGTTCCGCCAAGCGTCCTTCGGACGCGCTACGGTTGGAAGGTTGTGCCGTCCGAAGGACGGTTAGCCGCAGGCTATGCAGACGGGGGTTTTCAACCTCCGGTCAAAGCCAGCAACGAGATTTGGACAGCAACAATTCATTTCTCGTGCAGGGGGCGTTCCGCCGTGCCATGCTTCGCACTCGAAAAGCGGGGGAATTTCGTCCGTAGGACGTCTGTTTTGCAGGTGGGTACGTGATCTCTACCCTCACCCGAAGGCGTTTTTTAGCAGGGTACGTTTCTGTACCCGACTAGGGCAATAAGTCTAATGAAATTATTGCCTGTCGCAAGGAGCAACAAAATGAGACTGACGGTTTTGTTTGGTGGATTGGGCTTAATTGCCCTCTTTAATATTGCCAACGAGGACGACTTACGAACGGCAGGACAGAGCAAAGCGTTCCCTGCAGACATTGATACGAAGATCGCCGCATGGAGTCCCAAACCGGCGGAAAAACGCTTCGATGAGATAGGCTGGGCGCAGGACATTCGCACCGCACTCCGGCTTGCAAAGGAGACGCGCCGCCCCGTGTTTCTCTTCACTATGGATGGGCGAGTCAATATTGGTCGCTGTTGAGGCGGAGCCGCCGGCATGAGAACGGGTCCGTTCTCTGACACCAAAATTATCAACACCCTCAACGCTTCGTATATCCCTGTTTTTGCTGTCAATGAAGATTATCGGGACAACGGAAGTGCCTCGCCCGCCGAACGCGCCGAATATCAGCGCATCTATCGTGAGGCATTGAACAAAAAGTTCTCCGCGGGCAGTGTCCATGTTTATCTCACTGACCCTGATGGCGATACCATTGCAGGAATGCACGTCGCGGAAGCCGCGCAAACCCCTAAACTTCAAGCATTGTTGGAACAGACAGCAAAAAAACTCAACGCCCCGCAAGGCAAGCCCGTTGTCGCGCCCAAACCGCAAAGCTGCCCGCCGCCTTCGATCAAAGGCTCACTCGCCCTGCACCTTACAGCACGCCCCTTGAAAGGATCGGGTTCTTGGGACGGCATCTCCGAGAATTGGATCGTCTATACACCCTCAGAACAGAAGCGACTGCTCTCTGCCGACACGCTCAAAAAGGGAACAAAATGGAGCATAGACGCGGAATTGATACGCCGCTTGCTTGTCCATTTTTACCCCGTCACCGAAAACAACGACACGACCAAAAACAAGATACTCGCACAAGACGCCACCGCGCAAATCGTCTCGGTACGCAACGGAGTTGCCCGCGCCAAATTGGAAGGAACACTTCTCATGACGCACTGGTTTTATCACAAAGATGACGGAAAAATGGTCAACGCGCCGTTCCATGGCTATATAGACATCGATATGGCGACTAAGCGCATCCGCAAATTTCGACTTGCTACCGACAAAGCGACTTATGGCGGCGGGGAGTTCGGAATTGCGGTACAATCCACACCATAAATACAGGAAGCATTGTATAGACCGCACGCAGGAAAGCCCCAATCTAACGGATTGGGGCAGGAGAACCAAGCCGTCTGTTATTCGATCAGGCAGCTTGAGGCAGAAGCACGGAATCGCTTGCGTTTTCTGCTGTCAGTGGGATTCCTTCGCCGGCAAGTAATGCCTCGATTTGCGCTGCAGGAAGCGGTTTGTGCATGAGATAGCCTTGCCCTGTATCGCAGCCCAAATTTTTGAGATAGGTAAACTGCTCCTGAGTTTCGATGCCCTCGCACGTCACGGACAAACGCAGAGTGCGTGCCAGACTGAGGAGCGTGTGAATAATCGCCTCATCACTGTCCGACACGCCGATCCGATTGATGAATGAGCGATCAATTTTCAGTGTATTGAGGGGCAGTTGAGACAGATAGGACATGGAGCTATAACCTGTTCCGAAGTCATCAATGGCAAGCCGAACTCCCAACTGCTGTAGAGTTGTCATGGTTTCGATGGTCGCGCTGGTATCGTGGAGCATCATGGTTTCCGTAATCTCTAATTTGAGATGTTCGGGCTTCAGTCCGGTCTCTTCTAAGATGGCGGCAACCTGCGCGATAATGTCTTTTTCCAGCAGCTGCCGTATGGAAAGATTGACACTCATCACCAGATTTTGGGCGTCGGGATATTCGGTCTGCCATTGCTTCGCTTTGATGCAAGCCTGTCGCAGTATCCATCTCCCCAAAGACACGCTCAGCCCGGTTTCCTCGGCGATGGGAATGAATTTCGCCGGAGGAATCATTCCTCTTACCGGGTGTTCCCAGCGCACAAGGGCTTCTACTCCTGTTATCTTCCCGGACTGCAAATCAATGAGCGGCTGATAATAGACGACAAACTCTTCATTGTCGATTGCCTGCCACATATCTGTTTCCAGTTCAAGCCGTTCCTGCGCTTGGGTATTCATGCTGAGATCGAAGAGCGTATAGCGTCCCTTGCCTTGCAGTTTGGCTTGATACATCGCCGTATCGGCATCGCGCAGGAGATCGCTGGAGGTGCGGGCATCACCCAATGCGGTAATGGTCAGCCCGATGCTTGCTCCCGGAAACACATCACGTTCGCCCAAGCGGAAAGGCAGATGAATCGCCTCGGTTGCTCGCTCCGCCACCCCCTCTGCTTCGCCTGAGTCACTGAGTTCTTCCAGCAGAATCACGAACTCATCGCCGCCCAAGCGAGCAACAGTATCGCCCGGACGAATGCATCCGCGCAGCCGTTCCGCAATCGTTTGCAGCAGAGTGTCGCCCGCTTCATGCCCCAAACTGTCGTTAATCACCTTGAAATTGTCCAAGTCCACGAACAACAGTCCGATGGCATCGCCGGTACGTGCGGAACGGGCAAGGGCTTGTTCCAAGCGATTGAGCAGCAGGGCGCGATTGGGAAGGGCTGTGAGCGTGTCATGGAACGCCTGATGCGTAATCTGATCTTCTGCCTTCTTGCGTACTGTGATGTCCGTGCTGATGCCCAAAAGATGCTGCACTGACCCGTCGGGCGACGGCAGTGGACGCTTAACGGTTTGCAGCCAATGCGTTCTGCCCTCACTGTCTGTAACCGCTTCGGCGGGAATGAACTTTTCGCGACGGAAGCGAATCACATCGCGGTCATCCTCCAAAAAGTTGGCAACCTCTTCAGGACTCAAATTGAAATCGGCATCGGTTTTGCCAATAATTTCTTCGGACGTTGTGCCATGTAAGGATGCAAGGGCTTGATTGGCAAGGGTATACACGCCCTCGGCATTTTTTACAAAGATCAGATTTGGGTCGGTGTCCAAGACTTTTCGCAGAAACTGTTCTTGCAGACGCAATGTCTCAGTGCGCTCGGCAACGCGACGTTCCAATTCATCATGTGCCTTTTGCAGAGCGGTTTCCGCTTCCACCCGCGCCGTTACGTCGTGCTGGATTCCGACGCAGTGTGTCAACACGCCTTCGGCATCGAAAATCGGAGCCATAAACAGTGCGTTCCAAAACGGCGTGCCGTCTTTGCGGAAGTTGTGCAAAAGGATGCTGCATGAGACGCCGCGCCCCAGAGCGTCCCGCATCGTCTGGCGTGCAGCACGATTGATTTCTGCATCCCGCGCCACGCCTTGCATGAAGCGGCAGTTCTTGCCGAGAATCTCTTCGGCTTTGTAGCCGCTGATGGTCTCGAACGCCGAGTTGACATAGATCAAGGGGCGATCCGGCAGACGCATATCGGCAATCACGATGCCGTTGATGCTTGCCTCCATCGCTTGACTTTGGAGATGCAGCGCGGCTTCCGTCTGCATCTTAGACAGATCGTGGGGAAAGGAATTTTCAGTAGAGTTGTTCATGAGTGGGTCTTTTTCTTCAGATACGATTGCGCTCAACTGTCGCTCGTTGACACAATTTGACAGCATTTGGTCATAATATATTTTTATTGTTGGCAGGATGACTTTTTTCCTTATACAGAAACAGAAATCGCTTAAACTCTGTAGAACACCGAGCAGTGAAAATACCCGTCTGCATGGCGTTCCGCCAAGCGTCCTTCGGACGCGGGAATGTGCGAGGTTTATCTGATTTGTCTGTTAGAGCAAGTTTGTAGATTTTCAATGGAAGGTGATACGTTGTGAGTACCATGACGCGCAGAATCTTGCTGTTCTGCGTATTTTGAAAGCAAAGCAAAAGCGGTCATAATTGAACGTTTCATCTCTTCCCGTCTCTGCCGTCAATAAAGACGAGCGAATTGCGGTACAATCCACACCACAACAGTAAACGGGAGAATAAGCGTAATGAGTGTCAGGCGGTATGCGGGCGTTGTGGCGTTCGTAATGGGTATGGCGGGTTTCTGTGTGGCGATGACGGCAGAGACAAAACGAGAGACGCCGAAATTGAAGATAACAGCGTTGCCCAATGGCGGCAAAATTCTGTTTCTGGGCGACAGCATCACCTATGCGGGCGGCTATGTTGAAGCGATTGACGCCGCGCTTTTTCTCCACGCGCCCGACAAAACGTATATACTGCTCAATGTCGGCTTGCCGAGCGAAACGGTGTCGGGATTGACAGAACCCAACCATGCGGGCGGAGCCTTTCCGCGCCCCGATCTGCACGAACGCCTTGATCGTGTCCTCGCCGCTATCAAGCCCGATGTCGTTGTCGCGTGCTACGGCATGAACGACGGCATCTATTACCCATTCGATTCTGCCCGTTTCACCAAATTCCAAGACGGTATTATGAAACTGCGTGCAAAGGTCATGGCGAGCGGCGCAAAACTCTGGCATCTCACTCCTCCGCCCTTCGACAGCGTTCCCATCAAGGCGCAAACCCTCCCAGACGGTCTCACTGAATATCCTTCGGGCAAGTCGTTTGTCGGGTATGATGGCGTACTGGCACGATACAGCAAGTGGCTCACTTCTCAGCGGCGCAGCGGCTGGAACGTCATTGACATTCATACTCCATTGAACCGATTCCTTCGTGAACAGCGCAAAACCGAGCCTAACTATGTGTTCGCGAATGACGGCGTGCATCTTAATTCGGTGGGACAGCGTTTAATCGCTCGTGAAGTGCTGCGGGCGTGGCGCGTTCCTGCCAAACTGCTCCCGAACGCAGCAAACATCGAGGGCGACGAAGCGAAAATAGCGACACGAGTTCATGAGCGGCAACGTCTACTCACTGATTCCTATCTCACCCGGATTGGGCATAAACGTCCCGGCATGGCACAAGGCGTTTCCATTGCCGACGCAGAGAAGCAAGCCGCCGAGAGAGAAGTCGAAATCCGAAACATCACCCACAAATAACGAGGTATTTCCTTGCGAGCCAAAACCATTTTTCTCAAAGAGTTCCGTGAGATATTCCGCGACAAGCGCACGGTGTTTTCCGTTATTGTCAGCCCATTGGTACTGACGCCCGTCATATTCGCCATCATGGGTATTTTCATCAATCAGCAAGTAGATAAGATGAAAACGGAGACATATAAAGTCGGTATCGTCAACTCCGCATCTGCCCCGATGATTACGAAACTCACAGAAGCCATCCCCAATATGAAATTTACGCCGGTTGCCGCGTCCGATGCCGAGAACAAGGTCAAAGACAAAACCTATCGGGCGGTTTTGTCTCTCCCAAAAGACGCCGATGCTCTGCTCCAATCCGGCAATACGATCTCGATGGTTGTTCTGCTTGACGAAGGCAATGATACATCGCAGGGAGTCGTATCGGGTCTGCGCGAGGTGTTCCGCGTGATCGGCACAAAGATCACCGAGGCACGACTTAGAGAGAAAAATCTGCCCCTCGACTATGCCACGCCCTTCGAGATCACCGATAAACCTATCGCGGCGAGCGGCGGCAGGGGCTTGTTTATCCTCTCGATGATGCTGCCTTATATTTTGGCGATCTCCATCTTGACAGGCGCGATCTATGCCGCGTTCGATCAGGTGGCAGGTGAGAAAGAACGCGGCACATTGGAGACTTTGCTCGTCTCCCCAGCGTCGCGGCTTGACTTAGTTCTTGGAAAATTCGCGGCAGTAGCTGCTGTGTGCCTGATCAGCGGCATATTGGCTGTTGCGGGACTAGCGATTACGTTCCTCAGTCGGCTCAAAGTGTTCGATTGGATGGCGCAGGGAGGTTTGACATTGAGTATGGGGGCAGTCGGCGTCATTTTGCTAGTGATGCTGCCGCTGTCGATTTTGTTTGCGGGGTTACTGCTGGCGATTTCGACCTTTGCCCGCAACCAAAAAGAGGCGCAGACCTACCTCGCTCCTCTACTCGTCGTGATTATGCTCCCTGCGAT
>Ga0163154_10004488_pt1 | contig 18298 bp, 15 predicted proteins | sample OliLakLV19MP9P1_FD_148649 | JGI IMG/M metagenome (GOLD analysis project Ga0163154, IMG submission 148649) | Freshwater microbial mat bacterial communities from Lake Vanda, McMurdo Dry Valleys, Antarctica - Oligotrophic Lake LV.19.MP9.P1 | ecosystem: Environmental > Aquatic > Freshwater > Lake >...
GGTCAGCACCACGTCCCTCTGGAACTTGTTGATCTGGCCCTCGACGATCTTGGCGATCATGTTTTCGGGACGGCCTTCTTCCTTGGCTTTTTCGGTCAGGACCTGGCGTTCCTTTTCGATCGCTGCGGGGTCCAGGTCGTCGGTATTCAGCGACAGAGGGGCCGTCGCCGCGACGTGCATGGCGATCTTGCGGCCCAGTTCACGCAGGGCGACCTTGTCGCCGCCGCCGTGCAGGGCGACCAGCACGCCGATCCGACCCAGTCCAGGGGCCACAGCGTTGTGGACATAAGAGGCGACCACGCCCTCATCGACCGACAGCCGTGCTGCGCGGCGCAGTTGCATGTTCTCGCCGATGGTCGCAATCATGTTGGTGACCTCGGCCTGAATGGTGTTGCCGTTCTCCAGTTCGGCCCCGTGCAGCGCCTCGAGGGTGTAGTGCTCCAGACCCTTTTCGGCGAAGGACTTGGCAGCGTTCTGGAACAGTTCGTTGCGAGCCACGAAGTCCGTTTCCGAGTTGAACTCGATCGCGGCACCGACCTCGCCCTTGCCGTCTTCCTTCGAGGCCACGGCCACGAGGCCCTCGGCGGCGACGCGGTCGGCCTTCTTGGCGGCCTTGGACAGGCCTTTGGCGCGCAACCAGTCGATCGCGGCTGAGATGTCGCCGTCGGTTTCCTGAAGCGCCTTCTTGCAGTCCATCATGCCGACGCCGGACTTGGCGCGCAGTTCCATGACGAGGGCGGCGGTGATCTCGGCCATTTCTGGTCTCCTGGTCTTCAATGCGGTGTTGGCCGGGGAGTTATCCCGACCTGATGTCAGTTTATTGCACTACAAGAATAACCCGCTCATCCCCGCGAATGCGGGGTCCCGGTGCCTTGGGCGAAGGTTCCGTGTGGCGGCCACGCCGGTCATCCAGCGTAATGCCCCACGAAAGGACAGGGTCCCCACTTTCGCGGGAGGAGCGGAAGACACTTAAGCGGTGGTCTCTACAGTCTCGGCGGCCGGCTCCTCGGCAGCGGTCTCTTCGCCCGAAGCCGCCAGCATTTCCTCGGCGACGGCCTCGGTCCCCTGCGGCGCGGCGTCAGCTTCGACCGGAGCCGACGCCTCGGCCAGCATCGGCTCGACGGGGTTTTCCATCGCACCCAGATCGACGCCCGAATGTGCGGCGCCGGCGGCCAGACCGTCCAGCACGGCGTCGGCGATCAGATCGCAATAGGTCTGGATGGCGCGCGCGGCGTCATCGTTGCCCGGGATCGGATAGGTGATGCCGTCGGGGTCAGAGTTGGTATCCAGGATCGCGATGATCGGGATGTTCAGCTTGCGGGCCTCCAGGATCGCGATCGCTTCCTTGTTGGTGTCGATCACGAACATGATGTCAGGGATGGAGCCCATGTCCTTGATGCCGCCGAGGGACAGTTCCAGCTTGTCCTTCTCGCGCTCGAGGTTGAGCAGTTCCTTCTTGACCCGACCCTCGCCGCCGCGCTCCAGCAGGCCTTCCAGCTCGCGCAGGCGGGCGATCGAGCCCGAAACGGTGCGCCAGTTGGTCAGGGTCCCGCCAAGCCAGCGGTTGTTCATGTAATATTGCGCGCAGCGCTTGGCGGCCTCGGCGACGGGCTCTGCGGCTTGGCGCTTGGTGCCGACGAACAGGACGCGACCCCCTCTGGCGGCGACTTCGCGCACGGCCACCAGCGCCTGGTGGAACAGCGGCATCGTCTGCGACAGGTCGATGATGTGGATGTTGGAGCGCGAGCCGAAGATGTAGCGTTCCATCTTCGGGTTCCACCGGTGCGTCTGGTGGCCGAAGTGGGCACCCGCTTCGAGCAGGGTACGCATGGAGAATTCAGGCAGAGCCATGATTGGAAGTCCTTTTTCCGATTGTTCCGCCGCAGACGGGGAAAGGACCGGCTGGTCCCTCGGAACGGCACGCCCGGGATGTCTCCCCGAAACGCGCCACGCCTGCGTGTGAAGTGGGCGGGCTTCTAGGCTTGCGCGTCCAGAAATGCAAGCGCACCCCGCCATCGCGTTGCTGACATATCCGGGTTATAAGGAAAGGGGACGGGGGACGGACCATGGAACAGCGGCGACTGATTATCCTTTTGGGCGGCGGGCTGGCCGTTCTGATCGCCGGGGGAATTGCCCTGGCGCAGGTCGGGCAGGCGTCGCGGCCCACGCCCGTCGAAACCGCCCTGACGCTTTCGCGGGTGGACAGCGCCGCTCTGGCCCAGGCGCGCCAGAACCCGCTCGCGGCGCGCCTCGGCACGGTCCTGGCCAATGATCGTGCGGGCACCGCACTGCTGGCCCGGATCCAGGCCTCCGTGGTCCCGGTGCTGGGGCCGCCCGACCCCGCCCTGTTGCGCGTCGCCCGCTTCTATCCGGGCGACCGGCAGTTCACCCTGGTGGTACGTCCGGCTGGCCAGATCGTTGAAATTTTCGGCTCCACGCGCGCGTTTCAGTCGCCCGGCGGCCTCACCCTGCCGCCCCCTGCATCCGCGCCGCCCGTCCTGACGCGGGGTCAGCGCCAGACTCCGCTCGCTGCCGCCCTGGCCGACGGCCAGGCGCAGGGGCTGAACAACATCCGGACAGAGCGCACCGAATACGGCGTCGATGTGAGCTTCGGCCGGTTCGGGGCGGTCTATAACGTCAGCTTCATCTGCGACGAACGAAACTCGCTCGAATGCTCCGACGCCGCTGCCGTACAGTTCGCATCCCGTCTCGAACTCATCGGCGGAGGCCAGTGATGCGTCGCTTCGCTCTCCTCGCCGCCCTCGCCCTGACTGCCTGCTCGCCCAACGGCTGCAGCCAGAGTGGTGTCGAGATCGCCCCCAAGGGCGACACCCCCGTCGCCGACCCGAGTGGCGGGCTGCCCGAGGCACCCGAGCCGCCGGCTCCCGAGCCGGTGACGTGGCCGCACGAACCGGGCGGTGCTCTCGTCCCCGGCTCGGGTACAGGGGCCACCGACCCGACGCTGTGGGCACCCGGCATGCGCTTCCCGATGGAGGCCGCCCCGGCCTATGCCAACTCCCAGGTCTATGGCTATGGCGGGTTCGCGGCACCGGGTCCGGGCGGTCAATGCGATGCGCGCAACTATGCCTATCCGTGGCGTGACAATTTCTGCGAGTCGCGGACCCACACCAACAGCATGTGCCCGGTCGGCAAGGGACACCAGGGCCAGGATATCCGCCCGGCAACCTGCGTCAAAAAGGTGCACTGGGTCGTCGCGGCCGAGGCCGGGGTGATCACCTCGATCGGCAGCTATTCCGTCTTCCTGCGCGGTGATTCCGGTCGCATATACCGCTACCTGCACATGGACAGGGCTCATCTGGTGACCCTCATTGCCGAGGGACAACGCGTCACGCGCGGTCAGCAGATCGGCAAGGTGTCGGACGACTTCGGGGGCTCGGCCACCACCATCCATCTGCATTTCGAGATCAAGGCTCCGGTGACGGCGAACGGTGCCACAGCGGTGATCTTTGTCCCCACCTATTCCAGCCTCGAGGACTCTTACCAGCGCCTGCTGGAGGCCCCGGCCACGCCCGCCGCCTGATGGGGACCGGGGCCCGGCAGGATCGCGCCGTCAGGCGTCTTCCAGCATCAGCACGCCCGGGGCCGACTTCAGGGCGCCCCGCAGCGCCCCGTCCAGCCGGTAGCGGCCCGGCAGCCGCACCTCGACCTCGCGCCGGCCCTCCAGCGAGGCGACCAGGGTGATCTCGCCGCCCTTGCCCTCGGCGAGGGCCCGCGCCAGTCGCGCCTGGATCGCCGCCGGATCGGTCGTGCGGGCGGACACGTGGACCCGCAGTCCCACGGACGCGTCATCCACCAGCGCGTCCAGTCGCGAACAGTCATCGCCGAAGAACCGCACCTCGCCGTCCGAGGACTTGGCCCGCACGCGCACCATCAGGGCCGAGCCGACCTCCAGCAGTTCGCGGCATTTCCTCAGCTGTTCCGGCGGGAACAGGCATTCGAACTCGCCCGTGGGGTCCGAGAAGGTGACAAAGGCAAACTTCTCGCCGTTCTTGGCGCTGGCCCGTTCCTGCCGGCGGCGCACGACCCCGGCCATCATGAAGGCATCGTGGCCCGCCTCCGCCCGATGCATCGCCTCGGCGACGAAGGTCACGCGCTTTCTGCGCAGCGCGCCCTCCATGTCCTCCAGCGGATGGCCGGACAGGTAGAAGCCGACAGCCGACAGTTCCTGATCCAGCCGCTCGGGCCCGACCCAGGGCTCCACGCTCTTCAGCCGCGGCCGCGACGCCCCGGCCTGATCGGCCCCGAACAGACTGACCTGGGACGAGGTCCGGTCGGCCGCCACGCTCTGGCAGTAGGCCATCAGCACATCGGCCTGTTCGAACAGCTGGCGACGGTTGGCATGCAGGCTGTCAAAGGCCCCGGACTTGGCCAGGCCTTCCAGAGCCCGCTTGTTCACGCTGCGCGGATCGACCCGCTCCAGAAAATCGAAGATGTCGGCAAAGCGGCCCCCGGTCTCACGGATCTCGACGACGTGCCTCATCGCCTCCAGACCGACGTTGCGGATGGCCCCCAAGGCGTAGAGCACCGCCCCCTGCCCCTCCGACCCGGAGTCTGGAAACGTCACGTCGAAGTCGGCGGACGAGGCGTTCACGTCGGGCGCGCGCACCGGCACGCCGAACTTCCTCGCATCCTGATAAAAGACCGCCAGTTTGTCGGTGTTCGATAAATCGAGGCTCATCGAGGCGGCGAAGAACTCGACCGGGTGGTTCGCCTTCAGCCAGCCGGTCTGATAGCTGATCAGCGCATAGGCGGCGGCGTGGGACTTGTTGAAGCCATAGCCCGCGAACTTGGCCACCAGTTCGAAGATGGTGTCCGACTGCTGTTCCGGCACGGACTTCTCGGAGGCCCCCTTGATGAAGCGCGCCTTTTGGACGTCCATCTCCTCCTTCTTCTTCTTGCCCATCGCCCGGCGCAGCAGGTCGGCCTCGCCCAGCGAATAGCCCGCCAGGATCTGGGCGATCTTCATCACCTGCTCCTGGTAGATGATGACGCCATAGGTCTCCGACAGCGTCTCCTTCAGGCTGGGATGCAGGCAGTCGACCTCGGCCCGGCCGAATTTCCGGTCGATATAGGTGTCGATCATCTCCATCGGCCCTGGCCGGTAGAGCGAGATCAGGGCGGTGATCTCCTCGATGGAGCCGCAGCGCATCTTGCGCAGGGTGTCGCGCATGCCCTGCGATTCCAGCTGAAACACCCCGACTGTCTGGCCCGAGGCCATCAGCTCATAGGTCTTTGTGTCATCCAGCGGCAGCAGGTTGAAGTCCAGCGCCGCCCCGCGTCGCGACAGGTATCCGTGGGCCCGGTCCAGCACCGTCAGCGTCTTCAGGCCGAGGAAGTCGAACTTGACCAGTCCGGCCGGCTCGACCCATTTCATGTTGAACTGGGTTGCCGGAATGTCGGAACGCGGATCCTGATACAGCGGCGTCAGCTCGACCAGCGGTCGGTCGCCGATGACGATGCCCGCCGCATGGGTCGAGGCGTTGCGATACAGCCCCTCCAGCTCCAGCGCCGTTTCCAGCAGGGTCGCCACCGCCCGGTCGGCATCGCGCGCCTCCTTCAGGCGCGGCTCGATCTCGATGGCCTGGGCCAGGGTCGTAGGGTTGGCCGGATTGTTGGGGATCATCTTGGCCAGCCGGTCCACCTGGCCCAGCGGCATCTGCAGCACCCGGCCCACATCGCGCAGCACCGCCCGCGCCTGCAGGGTCCCAAAGGTGATGATCTGGGCGACCCGGTCGCGACCATATCGCTGCTGGACGTATTCGATGACCTCCTCGCGCCGCTCCTGGCAGAAGTCGATGTCGAAGTCGGGCATGGAGACCCGCTCGGGGTTCAGGAACCGCTCGAACAGCAGGCCGAACCGAAGGGGGTCCAGATCGGTGATGGTCAGGGCCCAGGCCACCAGAGACCCCGCCCCCGATCCCCGGCCCGGCCCGACCGGAATCCTGTGCGCCTTGGCCCATTTGATGAAGTCCGCCACGATCAGGAAATAGCCGGGGAACCCCATCTGGGTGATGATCCCGACCTCCCACTCCAGCCGGGTCCAGTAGTCCGCTTCGGGGGCCGACGGCGTCACCTGTCGCAACCGCGCCTTAAGACCCTCCCGGGCCTGGTGCATCAGTTCGTCGGGCTCGGTGCGCCCCTCTCCGGCATCGAAGCGCGGCAGGATCGGCGCATGGGTCCTGACCAGAAAGGCGCAGCGCCGCGCGATCTCGATGGTGGTGTCACAGGCCTCGGGCAGGTCGGCGAACAGGGTCCGCATGTCTGCGGCGCTCTTGAAGAAATGCTGGTCGGTGATCCGGCGCCGATCCTCCTGACCGGTAAAGGCCCCATCGGCGATACACAGAAGCGCGTCATGCGACCGCGCCTGTTCGCGCCGGGCGTAGTGGACATCATTGGTCGCGACCAGCGGGACGTCGCCGGCATAGGCCCATTCGACCAGGCCCCGTTCTGCGGCCGCCTCATCCGGCAAACCGTGCCGCTGCAGCTCGACATAGAACCGGTCGCCGAACGCCTGCGCCATCGCCGCCAGGGCACTGGCCGCGTCCCCGGGCTTGTTCTGCACGAACAGGGGATCGACCGGTCCGTCCGGCCCGCCGGACAGCAGGATCAGCCCCTCCGACCGGGCGACCACCGCCTCCCAGGCCACGTTCGGCTCTTCGTCGCCGGCCTCCAGATAGGCGGCCGACGACAGGGCGCACAGGTTGCGCCACCCCGTCTCGTCCTGGCAGATCAGCACCAGGGTCGGAACCTTGGCCCAGCGTTCGGACCGTTTTCCGCCGATACCGGTCACCGGCAATGCACAGGCGATCAACGGTTGCACACCCACTGCCTTGGCGGCTTCGGAAAACTCCAGCGCGCCGAACAGATTGACCCGGTCGGCCACCGCCACGGCCGGCATTCCGATGTCCGCCGCCAGCCGCCCGACCTTGCCCGCCTTGATCGCGCCTTCCAGCAGGGAATAGGCGGAGCGGACCCTCAGATGGACAAAACCCTGAACTGTCGGCGTGTCGGTGATGGCCTGATCCTCGATGTCAGGCCGGAGGCGACTCATCTCGCCAACAGGGCGACCTGCCACACCATCCAGACAAAGCCGCCGCACGATGCAAGCGACAGCGCTTCCCGAACCACCCGTGTCATCGCCTTATCCCCAGATTGATTGTTCCCGTATTGTTCTATGTTGGCTTTCTGTTCCAGTCAACACCCGGTTGAGGCGACAGGCGACGGGCGCAATGAAAAGGTCTAGGTTCAGTCGGATACTGCGTCGCCCTTCCGGCGACGCGGGGCAGGAGAGAACGGCCATGGCCAAGGGTCAAGTGAAGTCGAACAAGGAAACCCGCAAACCCAAGGCGGACAAGCCCAAGCCGGCCGTGTCGGTGGGCACCTCGCCGTTCACCCAGCCGCCGGGCAAGAAATAGGTCTCTCTCGTCAACCTCGGACGGGTTCACTCGACCGTCCGGCTCCTGTGACCCCAGCCCTTCCCCCGCTTGCGGGGGGAAAGCCGTCCGTCTTCGGCCGCAGGCCGAGCAGGACGGATGGGGAACTTTCCTGTCGACGGTGAAGCAGGCAAACAGGACTTCCCCCAATCGGTCCTGGATCGCTGCGCGATCGACGGACCGCTGTCCCCCCAAATGAAGGATGCGGGAAGGGCGCAAGCCGTTCGCCCTACCCCCGCGACCGCTCCACCGTATCCACGCTGGGGTTGGCCCGCAGCGCGGCGATGATGCCGGTGGCGTGTTTGGCATCCGCCACCTCGACATCCAGATCGACGTCGAAAAAGTCCGACTGCCGGTGCGCCATCTTCAGGTTCAGGATATTGCCGCCCGCCTCGCCGATGACGGTCGCAACCTCGCCCAGCACGCCCGGCGCGTTCTTGATCGTCGCCCTCAGTCGCGCCATGCCGACGGCGCCCTGCTCGGCCTGGGGAGTCCATTGCAGATCCTGCCACACGCTGTCGTCGTCGGTGAAGTCGGCCAGCTTCTGGCAGTCGATGACGTGGACGGTCAGACCCTTTTCCGGTTCCAGGATACCGACGATGCGATCACCGGGAACCGGAGTGCAACAGGCCCCGAAATGGATGCTGATACCGGGGGTCAGACCGCCGCCCCGCACGAACATCCGCGCCTTGTCGTCGGCGATCCTCTTCCTGTCCTGACCGGACGACAGCGTGCCCTTGAGCGCCGGGAAAAGCATCTCCACCACCTTGTTGGCAGCCAGACGCCCCCGGCCGCTGGCGTCGAACAGGTCTTCCTGTGTGCCGGTGGCCAGGGTCTCGACCACGGATTTCAGCGACACATCGGCCAGCGACTTGCCGGCCCGCGTCAGGGCCTGGTCCAGCGTGGTCTTGCCCAGCTTGTAAAACTCGTCGCGCTCCGATGAGCGGATATGGCGGCGGATGGCCGAGCGGGCGCGGCCGGTCACGGTCAGGCTGCGCCAGTCGGCGGGGGCCTCGCGCTTCTTGCCGCGAATGATCTCGACCACGTCCCCGTTCTGCAGGGCGGTGCGCATCGGCTTCAGTTCACCGTTGATTTTCACCCCCACGGCGGTGTCGCCCACCTCGGTGTGAACGGCATAGGCGAAATCCAGCGCCATGCCCCCGCGCGGCAGGGTGATCAGCCGGCCTTTCGGCGTGAAGACGAACACCTGGTCCAGGTACATCTCCAGCTTGGCGTGCTCGACCCAGTCCTCGCCCCCCTCCCCGTGCTCGATCACCTGGACGAGGTGGCGCAGGTTCTGCAGCGGGTCGCGGCCGCCGTCCTTTTCCATCGCCTCCTGGTCAAAGCCATAGGACTGGTTCTTGTAGGCCCAGTGGGCGGCCACGCCGTCCTCGGCCACCCGGTCCATGGCCTCGGTGCGGATCTGCATCTCGATGCGCAGCCCGGCGGGCCCCACCACCGTGGTGTGCAGCGAGCGGTAGTTGTTCGACTTGGGCGTAGAGATAAAATCCTTGAACCGCTCGGGCACCATTGGCCAGGCGCGGTGGATCACGCCGAGTGCGCGGTAACAGTCGTCCTCGAACGCCACCAGAACGCGAAAGCCGTAGATGTCCGACAGGGAGGAGAAGCCGACCGACTTCCGCTGCAGCTTGCGCCAGATCGAATAGGGCGTCTTCTGCCGGCCATAGACGCGGGCCTGGATCCCGGCCTCGCTAAGCGCGCGCTCGATCTCGCTGGAGACGACCTCGGTCGCGCGTCCATGCTCTAGCTTCAGGGCCTCCAGCCGGCGTTCGATGGCCGTGCGGGCGGTCGGGTTCAGATGCTCGAACGCCAGCTCTTCCAGCTCCGACGCGATCGAGTGGATGCCGATGGACCGGCCCAGCGGCGCATAGACCTCCAGCGTCTCTCTGGAGATCCGCTCGCGCTTCTCGGGCCTGACGTATTTTAACGTGCGCATGTTGTGCAGACGGTCGGCCAGCTTGACCAGCAGCACCCGAACGTCGCGGCTGATGGCCAGGATGAACTTTCGCAGGTTCTCGGCCTGGCGGGTGTGTTCGGCCTGGAGCTCCAGCCGGCTCAGCTTGGTGACGCCCTCGACCAGGCCCGCCACCTCCTCGCCGAACATGGCGGCGATGTCGTCACGGGTGGCCGAGGTGTCCTCGACCACATCGTGCAGCAGGGCGGTGACGATGGTGGCTGTGTCCAGGCGATAGTCGGTCAGGGTGCCCGCAACCTGGATCGGATGGGCGAAATAAGGATCGCCCGAGGCGCGCAGCTGCGAGCCGTGCATCTTCATCGCATAGACATAGGCCCGGTTCAGCAGGGCCTCGTCGGCGGTGGGATCATAGGCCTTGACCGCCTCGATCAGCTCGAACTGGCGCAGCACCGGAACGCGTTTGGCCGCCTGCGTTTCCACGGGCGGCGAAAGGACGTCTTTGACAATGGAGGTCGGCGGCGGGGTCGGACCGGACCGCGCCGGGAGGATGGTGATACCGGTGGCGGGTTCCGCCGTCAGTACCGCTCCTCCTGCCCGCCGTCCCGGTCGCTCTGCAGGGCGCGGATCAGCTCGGCCTCGGCCATGTTCATGTGCTGCGGCTCGGCGAGCAGACCGACGATCTCCGCCTCGTCCTCGGCTTCGGTGCGTTCATCGACGCGCTGCAGGGCGACGATAACGGTCTCCAGCAGTTCGGCGGGCACGACGGTCTCGTCGGCGATCTCGCGCAGGGCGACGACCGGGTTCTTGTCATTGTCGCGATCGAGGGTCAGCGGCGCGCCATTGGCGATCGCGCGGGCGCGGTTCCCGGCCAGCAGGACCAGGCCGAACCGGTTCGGCACCTTCTCGATGCAGTCTTCGACAGTGACGCGAGCCATGAATGTCCTTGGATATCGGTGCGGGGTCGGCGGGGAGAACCGAGTTGCATACAGATAGGCGCTGATTTGTGCAACGCCACAGAGGCCGATTTGGGGCCGGTCAGGTGAGCGGACGGGCATCCATTGCGACGGTGGCCCCGCGCGCAAGCGTGGCCGCGGCGAAGCCGGAGACCGGATGAACCCACCCCGGCGCGATCTCTGCCAGCGGCCCCATCACGAACTTCCTCTCCGCCGCTCTGGGGTGCGGCAGGATCAGACCGGCGCAATCCCCCTGCTCCCGCCCATAGGCGATCAGGTCGAGGTCCAGCGTCCGCGGGGCATTCAAGGCCGCGCGCCGGCGCCCGAACGCCTCCTCGATCCGCCCCAGAGCGGCCATCAGCGCGTGCGGATCATGGGCGGTACGGACCATGACGACGCCGTTCAGGAAGGGCGGATCATCCGGGTCGGGCCAGGCCTGCGACCTCCACCACGAGGAGCGGGCGACCACATCGATGCCCTCGGACCGGAACCGGGCCAGGGCCGCCTCCAGAGCCTCGCGGCAGTCGACCCAGACCCCCTTGTCATTGCAGCCCAGCGCGACGATGACAGCCGTGTCCAGATCCGGGGCTCCGTCGATATTGACGAGGCCCGCGTTCGTGTCTGCGACCGATATTTCCGGGGATGCGATTGACATGACCTCTTATCCGACCGACCGCCTCGCCGTCTTCATCGACGGGGCGAACCTGTATTCGGCGGCCAGGGCGCTGAACGCCGATCTCGATTTCAGGAAGCTGCTGGACAGCTTTCGCCGGCAGGCCTTCCTGATCCGGGCCTATTATTACACAGCCGTGATCGAGGGCGAAGAGTTCTCTCCCATCCGGCCGCTGGTCGACTGGCTGGGCTACAATGGCTTCTCGCTGGTGACCAAGCCGGTCAAGCGGTTCACCGACGCCCAAGGGCATACGAAGACCAAGGGCAATATGGACATCGAGATCGCCGTCGACATGCTCGAAATTGCCCCGCACCTCGACCACGCCGTCCTGTTCTCGGGCGATGGGGATTTCCGGCGCCTGGTGCAGGCCGTTCAGGCCAGGGGCGTGCGCGTCACCGTCGTCTCCACCATGAAGAGCCAGCCGCCGATGATCGCCGACGAACTGCGTCGTCAGGCGGACGACTATATCGAACTGGCCGACCGGCTGGAGGACTGGGGGCGTCCGCGCACCCCGTCGCCCACGCCCACGGTGCGGACGTTCGATGCCGGACAAGCGTGAGAATCCTTCGGCTGTTCCCACCATCATTTCTTCCGCTCATCCCGGCGAAAGCCGGGATCCATTTCTTTCGTGGAGCAGGATGTGCGGGATCGCGGCGTTGAGGCAATCCGGTCTATCCGAGCGCCCAAGGGACTGGGTCCCGGCTTTCGCCGGAATGAGCGGAGATCTGAAGTGACCGCCGAACCGCCCCGCGACTGTCCGCTGTGTCCCCGGTTGGTTGCATACCGTCGGGAGAACCAGCGCCAGAACCCCGACTGGTGGAACGGCCCAGCGCCGTCCTTCGGGGATCCGCAGGCGCGCCTGCTGGTCACGGGCCTCGCCCCCGGCCGTACAGGAGCCAACCGCACCGGCCGCCCCTTCACCGGCGACGGTGCCGGGGTGATCCTCTACGAGACCCTGCTGAAGACCGGCTTCGCCACCGGTGCCTACGACGCGCGGCCCGACGATGGCCTGACCCTGGTCGACTGCCTGATCACCAATGCCGTCCGCTGCGCCCCGCCGGGCAACAAGCCCCTGCCGGTCGAGGAGGCGACCTGCCGCCCCTTTCTCGTCAACCGCCTCGCCGCCCTGCCCAGGCTGAAGGTGATCGTGACGCTGGGTGACGTCTCACGGCGTAATGTGCTGAAGGCGCTCGGCCTGCCCGCCTCGGCGGCACCGCCCGGCCACGGGGTCGAGGCCAATGTCGGCGGCTACACCCTGCTCAACAGCTACCACTGCTCGCGGCTCAACACGAACACGGGCCGGCTGACACCCGCCATGTTCGAGGCCATTTTTCAACGTGCGCGGGCCATCATGGATACGTGATCCTTCACCCAGTCCAACCGGCCACTGTTGTTTCCAGAACACACGAATCAGCGCCCTGCGGGTGTATGCATATGGCTAGGAACAGTGCCGCGTAGCTTGCGTTTCGGGTTTCAGCCTGGAGGGGCTGGTCATGCCTAAAAAACAATCGCTTTTCACCGAACAGGAGCGTCGCATCGCGCTCTATGCCCTGGTCGCCGCCGCGGTGATGGCCACCTCGATGGTCGCGCTGGATCAGTGGCTGACGCCTCAGCTCGGGATCTATGCCACCGACTCCGCCCCGCCCCGCCTGCCGAACGTCATTGACGCCCGGCCGATGAGCCGCGTCGCGCGGTTCTAGGGTCGGCCCGCGACAGGTCAACACCCTTTTTTGCGGCGGTTGGTTCTGTCAGTCTCGGTTCGTCGTTGCATTCTGGCCGGTTGCGGCATTCGCCGTTCGAGGCGACGCACAGGGGCTTAGGGCGACGGTCCTGTCGTCCTGGCGACCGCCCCGGCGTTCAGCCCTTGTCCCGCATCAGCCTCGCCTTGTCGCGGGCCCAGTCACGGTCGGCCGAGGCCTCGCGCTTGTCGTGCAGCTTCTTGCCCTTGGCCAGGGCGATCTCCAGCTTGGCCTTGCCGTCGTCGTTCAGATACAGCCGCAAGGGGATGATGGTCTGCCCGTCTCTCTGGACCGCGCCGATCAGCCGGTCGATCTGCTTTCTGTGCAGCAGCAGTTTGCGCGGCCGGCGCGGCTCATGGTTGAAACGGTTGGCCTGGGCATAGGGCGGGATGTCGGCGTTGATCAGCACGATCTCGCGCCCCTCCACCGCTGCATAGCTCTCGGCGATATTGGCCCGCCCCATCCGCAGCGCCTTGATCTCGGTGCCCAGCAGCATGATCCCGGCCTCGAGATTCTCCTCAAGGAAATAGTCGAACTTTGCCCGGCGGTTCTCGGCGATCACCTTGGCCTTGGTAATGGGGGCCTTTTCCTTGGGCGGGGCCATTACAGGCCCGCCGTCGCCATCGCCGCATCGATGGCGGGCTTGACGTCCTCGCGCGTCGGCACCAGCGGCAAGCGCACTTCCTCCGTACACAGACCAAGCCGGGCCAGCGCGTATTTGGCCGGCGACGGCGAACTGTCGAGGAACAGGGCCTGCTGCAGGTCGGCCAGCCGGTCCTGCCACGACCGGGCCACGGCGAGATCGCCGGTCGCCACCGCATTGCACAGTGCCACCATACCTTCGGGCGCGACATTGGACGCCACCGAGATCACCCCCACGCCACCGTGGGCGCAATAACCGAGGAAGCTGGCGTCATCGCCCGAGATCAGGTCGAACGGCCCGGTGACGTGGGTTCGCATCCAGCTGACGCGGCCCAGATCGCCGGTCGCGTCCTTGATGCCGACGATGTTGGGATGGGCCGCCAGCGCCGCGACCGTCGCGTTCGCCAGGTCCACCCCCGTCCGACCGGGCACGTTGTAGAGCAGCACCGGCAGCTGGACCGCCTCGGCGATGGCCTCGAAATGCGCCGTCAGCCCCGCCTGCGAGGGCCGGTTGTAATAGGGCGTCACCACCAGGGCGCCGTCCGCACCGACGGTCTTGGCGTGCCGCACCCGCTCGATCGCCTTGTCGGTGCCCGAGGCCCCTGCGCCCGCGATCACCCGCACCCGCCCGGCGGCGATCTTCACGCACAGCTCGATCACCCGGCGGTGCTCGTCCCCGGTCAGGCTGGCGCTCTCTCCGGTCGTGCCCATCGGCACGACGCCGTCGACCCCGGCCGCGATCTGGCGCTCCAGCAGGGCCTCAAAAGCGGGTTCGTCCACGTTTCCGTCACGAAGTGGTGTGATCAGGGCGGTGATCACGCCCTTGAACAAGGGGGCGGTCATTGAAACAAGTATACCTTGCGTGGGGGATGGGCGACGGGCGCCTGAAACGAGACGCAAGAGGGTAGGTTGCCAGGGTCAAGCCTGCAACCAGGATGAATGGGGATCGGACACATCATGCTCGCGACCAGCCTCGCGGCCGTTCTGGCCGTCCTCGCGCCGATTCCCCAGACCGCCGATCTGAACCGCCAGCCCACCCCCCATGTCGCCGAGGCGGGCGCGGGCTATCAGCAACGCGTCCTCAGCGACGCCGATACGGCCCTGTTCCGCCAGGGGCTGGCGGCGGCGCGCGCCAGGGACGTGAGCGGCGCGCGCAATGCCGCATCCTCCATCGGCGACCCGACCGCCCGCAAACTGGTGGAATGGGCCCTGATCGACACCTCGGCCGAGCAGCTTTCCTATACGGAGTTGGCGCAGGACGCCCGGTCGCTGCGCGCCTGGCCCCGCGCTGACAGCCGCATCGCGGCGGGGGAACTGGCGCTGGAGCGGGCCGGCATGGGGGCCGACGCGGCCCTGGCCTTCTTCGGCGCGACCCGACCCACCACGGTCCAGGGGGCCATCGCCCTGGCCGACGCCCTCGACCAGCGTGGACGTGCCGACGAGGCCCATGCCCTGATCGGCGACTGGTGGCGGACCCGGTCCTTCGACGACGCGACCCAGACCCGCATCCTCGGCCGCTGGGGTTCGTCGCTGGGCCAGGCGGACCACGAGGCGCGCCTGACCATGCTGCTCACCGGTCCCCACGGCCCCGCGACCCGGGCCATGGTCGGCCTGGTCTCGCCGGAGCGTCAGGCCGTCGCCAACGCCGCCATGACTCTGCGAGGCGCCTACAGCCCCGACGCCGTGGTCGCCGGCCTCTCGCCGTCCCAGGCCGTCGATCCGGCCGTCGCCCTTGAACGGGTCCGCATCCTGCGCGCGGCGGGCCGCCAGTCCGAGGGCTTTGCCCTGCTCTCCGCCCTGCCCCCCGCACCGCTGCACAGCGAGGGTCAGGACACACTGTGGAGCGAACGCCGCAACTATTTTCTCGACGCGCTCGAGCAGCGCGAATGGCGCGCCGCCTATGACGCCATGGCCGGGCACGGCTTCCCCGGCGGCGAGCGCAAGGTAGACGCCGAATTCTTCGCAGGCTGGGTCGCCCTGACCAAACTGGGAGATCCCGCCCGCGCCGCCGGTCATTTCGAGACCCTGCGCCAGAGCTCCTCGACGCCGATCACGCAAGGCCGGTCCCTGTACTGGCTTGGCCGCGCCGCCGAGGTGCGCGGCGATCAGGCCGCAGCCATGGCCTTCTACCAGGGCGGTGCCCGGCACATCCAGACCTTCTACGGCCAGCTCGCGGCCGAGAAGGCCGGGATCACCACCCTGACCCTGCCCGCCGACCCGGTCCCGACCGGGGCTGACGTCGCGGCGTTCGAGGCCAATGAGGTCGTCCGGGCCACGCGTATTCTGGGCGAGACCGGAGAGACCAGTCTCTACCGGGTGTTTGCCTATCACCTCGACGACACCTTGCCGGGCATCGCCGACCTGGCCCTGCTGATGGACATGACCCGGGGTTATGGCGACGGCTTCGCTGCCATGATGGTGGGGCGCGCTGCCAGCCAGCGCGGCTTCCTCCTGCCCGAACGCCAGTATCCCATCCGCATGCCGCCGGAGGTCACGGGGGCCGCCCCCCTGCCCTTCACCCTCGCCATCACGCGCCAGGAATCCAGCTTCGACCCCCGCGCCCGCTCGGCCGCCGATGCGCGCGGCATGATGCAGTTCCTGCCCTCGACCGCCTCCGGCGTGGCCCGGCGGCTGGGCATGCCCTATTCTGCCGATCGCCTGTGGGATGCCGACTACAACATGACCCTGGGCAGCTATCACCTGGGCGAGCTGATGAGCCAGTTCTCCGGCTCGATGCTGCTGACCACCGTCGGCTACAACGCCGGCCCGGCGCGGGCACCCCAGTGGGTGGCGAGGTGCGGCGATCCCCGCGGCGGTGTCCCGGGCGGCGGGATCGACCCGGTCGATTTCATTGAATGCACACCGTTCACCGAAACCCGCAACTACATGATGCGGGTGATGGAGAATATGGCGGTCTACAAGGCCCGGCTCAACGGCGGCTCGGCCCCGCTGACCACCGCATCCGATATCGCTCGCGGTTCCAGCGGGCCCCGGCCCTACCTGCCCTGAGCGGAGCCGGATCCTGCGGGACGCGGTCGCGGCCGCACGGGGTCAGGGCTTGAGCAGGCCCACGAACAGGGCGTCCATCATGGTCCGGGTAAGGGTCGCCCGATCCACCCAGTCGAAATAGGGCTTGGTGATCATCAGCGACACGATGCCGTGCGCGCCGGCCCAGAGCGCCTGGGCCGTCGCCCTCGGCTCACTCCTGAGCCCGCCCGCCGCACCGACCTCCCCGACAATGGCCTCGAACGAGCGGAACAGCTCTCCGCCCAGTTTCTGCGAGGCGCTCTGGGCCCCGTCCCGGGCCTCGACCGGCCGGGTCAGGTAGATCAGCCGATAGGCGTTCGGGTTGTCGAACCCGAAATCGACATAGCCCTCCAGCAGACGCCGCAGCCGGACCTCTGCCGGGCCGGCCGCCTCCATGACAGCCGCATTGGCGGCCTGCAGCCGGCCAAAAGCGACCTCGCAGATCTCGTGGAGAATCTCGCTCTTCTCCGAGAAATGCATGTAGAGCGCGGTCGACGAGAGCCCGACCTCGTCGGCGATCTTGCGGATCGTGGCCCCGTCGTAGCCGACCTCGACAAAGATCCGCTCGGCCGCAGCCAGGATCTCGGCGCGCCGGGCGTGGCCCTCCCCCTTGGGCTTGCGGGTCGAGCGGAGCCCCGAACCGGAGGAAAACACCGTAACGCCTGACACGCACTCACTCCCTCGGGGGAAAGACCGGCGCAATCTTGGGCCGGGCGGGTCCTGCATAACCCCAATGCCGCTGCGGTGCCAACAGCTTGCGGCAGACCGCCCGTCGCGATAGCTGTGCGGTATGGCGCGCACGGGGGTGAGCCGTAAAGCCGGAATCCGGAGCGCCGCCTTTCGCCACTGGGCGTCGCGGCGGTCGCCGGGCGTGGGCCAGGCTCTGGTCTGGGTCACGGTCCTGGCCGGACTCGTCGCCGCCTTCTTGACGGCTGGCGCGCTCGCCGGACTGCTGCTGGTCCTGACGGTCCAGATGGCCTTCCTCGCCTGTGCGGTCTGGCGTGTCGTTCTTGCCTTGGCCAGTCTCGACGTCCACCCGCATCCCGGTCCTTATCCGCCTTTGGGCGGTCAGCGATTGCCTCGCTACACCGTGCTCGTCGCCCTGCTGGAGGAAGCTGCAGTCCTGCCCCAGCTGGTCGAGCGTCTCGCATCCATCGACTATCCCCCTGATCGGCTGGACGGGCTTCTGATGCTCGAGGCGCATGACCACGCAACCATTGCCGCCGCAGCCGCCTGTGCCCTTCCGTCCTGGTTGAAGGTGCGCATCGTGCCGGAGGGCGGTCAGCGGACCAAGCCTCACGCCCTCAACTACGGCCTCGAGGCCGCGAAAGGCGATTTCGTCACGGTCTATGACGCCGAAGACGATCCGGACCCGCTGCAGCTTCGTGAGGCCGCCGCGCGTTTCGCCAATGACGCGACGGGATCGCTTTGGGCCCTGCAGTCGCCGCTGCGTATCCGGACCCGCGCGCACTCGGACAGTCGTTTCGTCGATCGACAGTTCGCCGTCGAATATGCGTCCCTGTTCGAGGTGACCCTGCCCGCAATGGCCCGGCTGGGGCTGCCCTTCCCGCTCGGCGGCACCAGCAACCATTTCCGGATCGATGCCTTGAGGGCGGTCGGCGGCTGGGACCCCCACAACGTCACCGAGGACGCTGACCTGGGCTTTCGCCTGTGGCGGGCCGGCGGAACCCTCGGGACGCTGTCGCGGCCGACCCATGAACCGCCGCCCGGCGCGCTGATCGACTGGCTGCCCCAGCGGACGCGCTGGCTGAAGGGCTATATGCAGACCTGGGGCGTCCACACCCGCGACGTTCGCGGTCTGGGCTGGCGAGGGGGGCTGGCGTTGACCTTGACGATCGGCGCGACAGCGTCCC
>Ga0163154_10004493_pt1 | contig 18287 bp, 16 predicted proteins | sample OliLakLV19MP9P1_FD_148649 | JGI IMG/M metagenome (GOLD analysis project Ga0163154, IMG submission 148649) | Freshwater microbial mat bacterial communities from Lake Vanda, McMurdo Dry Valleys, Antarctica - Oligotrophic Lake LV.19.MP9.P1 | ecosystem: Environmental > Aquatic > Freshwater > Lake >...
AGTTAGACTTACTGTTGACCAATTACGCCACGGGGCAGAATGCGGTCTGGATAATGAATGGTGTCACCTATTCTGGGAATGCGGCGACCTTGCCCTTGGACTACGAGGCGGACTGGCGCAGCACGACCACCGGGGACTTTGACCGCGATGGGCAGCCGGACATTGTGAAGAGCAACTATGCCACGGGGGAGAATGCGATTTGGTTGATGGACGGGTTTGAGTATCAAGGTGCGGGACCGCTACCGACCTACACGAACTTCTACACCAACCCAGCGGCAAGTACCAATAACTTGACCTTTACCGGACGGGAAGATGACGGGACGGGGGTGCTGTACTACCGGGCGCGATACTATTCGCCGAGACTGCAACGGTTTATCAGCGAGGACCCGATAGGATTCGAGGGAGGGGATAGTAACTTGTATCGGTATGTAGGTAATAGTCCGCATACGGAGAGTGACCCGAGGGGGTTGAGCGGTACTGGTATGAGAACTGCGCCGCTGACCTTTGACTTATGGATAGGAACAGGTTTTGCTCCTGAACCTGAACTGACACCAGCCGCCCCACAAAGATGCAATGCAAGCTCCTGTGTTGTCTTCGAGGGCGGCTTGCGCATAAGCGGAACGGGTGGCAATGGTGGGGGTAGTGCGGGCACATTGTCAGCACGGTTACTGCGGGGAGGACAAATCAATGCAGTATCTAAATTCATGCGGGATTTTTTGAAGACGAGATTCCAAAAGCCATGGAGTGTGCCGAAATCAGTAAAAGATAAGATTCCAAATTCATGGGGACCGGGAAAGCCAAACAATAATAAAGCTGGTGAACGCTACTTTGATCCAGCTAATCCAGCGGGTAATGGAGTTCGTATTGACAAGGGAAACCCCAACTCTCCCTTCCCTGCCCAACAAGTAGATCATGTTGTGGTAAGATATAATGGAACAGTACGAGGTAGAGATGGACAATCCTTACCCGGAGACGGAGCAATCAAAACAAACTGGGAACAATCACATATTCCTCTTAGCGAGTATGTGAGGTGGAGAAATTGGTATTCTCCTTGAGGAAAATGTGATGAAAAGATTTGGCAGTATCAAATACGAGACAATGAGAAATGAACTTATTGGTTATCTAGAAGGATTAAGTGATTTAGACTATCAAAGAAACTGTTGGGTGAAGCAGATATGTCCTCCTCCTATTCAAGCGGACGATTTTGCATTATCAGTACACTTTTTCTACGATGATACAGAGCTTAGTACAAATCCTCATACACTAATTGGCTGGATTCTATACGATGAATCTGAAGTTGAGGCGATAAGAAAGTTAACTTTCAGCATAGATATAATTTTTGAGATTTATGGGACAGTCTTATCTGATGAGGAATACATCGGTAAACCCGAGTGGTCGTTCGTCCTAGAGGCAGCTACTCATGCAAAAGCTGTGCTCTCTGCCCATGACCAGGAGAATGCTCAGCATTAGAGGAGACTTTACTAAGCTACGACCAGCCCACGACTAATCGTTTGAGCAAGACGGACCCCAACGACCATATCACCGACGATGGGGTGAATACCTACACCTGGAATGAGCGCGATGAACTCGTGAGCCTCCGCAACAAGAGTACGGGAGCGGTGGCGAGTTTCAGCTATGACGCGCTGGGACGACGCATCAGCAAGACCATCGGCGGGGTGACGACGGGCTTTGTTTACAGTGGTTCGCAAGTCATCGAGGAGACCACCAATGGAGTGACGAGACGGTACTTGGTGGGACTGGGGCTGGATTCAGTGTTCGCCAGTCGCACCGGGACCACGAATGCTCAAGATGAGGTGTATCTGAAGGACGCACTCAACGGTTCGGTGCTGGCTGCAGTGACGACGGAGGCGAACCCCAGGGTGAAGACGGGCTATGGCTACACGCCCTTTGGTCAGGTCACGCGCTACCCGAGTAGCTGGCAGCAGGTGGGTACCGGCGACTTCACCTTAGACGGCAAGATTGACATCTTGGTCAGCAACTATGCCACCGGGGAGAATGCCCTGTGGCGCATGAACGGCACCACCTACCACAGTGCGCTGACCCTCAAGCCCGAGAGTGACCGCAATTGGCGTAGTGCAGCGGTGGGCGACTTCAATCAGGACGGCAAGGCTGACCTTGTGAAGCACAACGAGGCGACGGGAGACAATGCTATCTGGCTGATGCAAGGAACCATCTACCAAGGCGCAACGCCGCTACCGAGTACGGAGGACCGCAACTGGCGACCTGTGGCGACCGGGCACTTCAACAGCGACGGCAGCACCGACATTGTAATGAGCAATTACGACACCGGGGAGAATGCGCTTTGGTTGATGAGTGGGACTGAGTTTGTCAGTGGGGTGAACCTACCGAGTGTGGGGAGTGACCTCAACTGGCGGGTGATTGCCACAGGAGACTTCTCGCTTGATGGCAAGGTAGACCTGCTGTTGACCAACTACGCTACGGGTCAGAATGCGGTTTGGATTATGAATGGGGTCACCTATTCTGGGAACGCGGCAACTCTGCCCCTGGACTACGAGGCGGACTGGTGTAGCACGACCACCGGGGATTTTGACCAGGACGGGCAGCCGGACATTGTGAAGAGCAACTATGCCACGGGGGAGAATGCGATTTGGTTGATGGACGGGTTCGAGTATCAAGGTGCGGGACCCTTACCGACCTACACGAACTTCTACACCAACCCTGCCGCAAGTACGAATAATCTGACCTTTACCGGACGAGAGGAGGACGGGACGGGGGTGCTGTACTACCGGGCGCGGTACTATGCGCCGAGACTGCAACGGTTCTTGAGCGAGGACCCGCTCGGCTTTAGTGGGGGCGATAGTAACTTGTATCGCTATGTGGGCAACGCTCCGAATACTGGGAGTGACCCGACAGGCTTGATTAAGCCAAGTACCATCTATGCTGATGACCCTGATCCGATTGATACTTTACCTACCATCCATGTCACGGCTCCTCGTCCAAGGGGGTCCATCACTATCTTGAAGGGTAGGGTAGGTGAGCCTAGGCTCAGTCAGTCGGGTCGAAAAAAGCTCGCGTGCGGTCCTGCTTGCGCCATACCTTTCGCTAGTCAAATGGTGGTGAATTCAATTGCAGTAGCTCTTGGATTATGGCTACAACGGGGTGGGCCTGTCTACCTCTCTACTGAATCCGAATATAAAGATGTTACAGAGCCAAGGAGTATCGAAAATCGAGAGACTGACGTTACAAAAGAGGAGTTTGAGAAAAATCTCACTGAGTCTGGATACGAAAAGAGTGTTAGTAAAGATGGCAAAAGTGATATCTTTACTAAAGATGGTGATAAGTACGCAGTTCGCGACGATGCTAAATCACACCAAGGACCGACGGCAGAGTATACTAGGGCGGGAGAGACGAGAGCCAGTCTTAAAATCCGACTCGCACCTAACTAGGAGGAAGGGTTAGATGAGCATCCTGACTGAAGCTGAAGATTTCAAAAACGTCCAAGACCTGCTAGCGAAAAGTTTTAATATTCATGAAAACTTGCCGGAGCAAGTATTCAAACCACATCTCACCCAGTTTATATTTCTGGAATTCGATTTAATTATGAGCAGCTTATTCTGGCCAGGCTTACAATTTTTATTCCAGGCGGGTGGTGATAACTTAATATTTCTTGCCGTTCTTGATCCAGACCCGCAAGCTTACTATTTCCATCACTTTAATCGCTATCCCGTGATTAGGATAAGTCCTATTGATTCTGAATCTGATTACAGCAATGATCTTCAATCAGAACCCCCAGGTAGTCCTGCGGATTCCATAACTAACAACTCTACGACAGTCACTTTAATAGGTGATTTAGGAAAGTGGGCTATCTGGGCTGACCGAAGCTATGAAGTTGGAATTCTTGCTTTTGATAAGTCTATTCAGATAGATACTTTACCTAGCTTAGCTGAGAGTTTATCACTGTTTAGCCTAGATGATGCGTTAGGTAGCTTAATCTGTTTTGCTTTTCGTAAGCGAGTAATTCCCTCAGAGTGGTCAGATAGGTTCATAAAAAACTACGTAGCAGCCACGACCTAACTTGAGTTGATATTGTGGCAGGGTAGGCGACTTCAACCAGGATGACAAGCCCGATATTGTCAAACACAACGAAGCCACCGGAGCTAATGCTATCTGGCTGATGCAAGGGACCACCTACGAAGGGGCCACTCCCTTACCGAGTACGGAGGACCGCAACTGGCGACCGGTGGCAACGGGGGACTTTGACGGGGATAGCAGCACCGATATCGTGATGAGCAACTATCAGACGGGGGAGAATGCCCTGTGGTTGATGCGGGGTACAGCATACACCGGCGGGGTGAACCTACCGAGTGTGGGCAGTGACTTGAATTGGCGGGTGATTGCCATGGGGGACTTTTCCTTAGATGGCAAGTTAGACTTACTGTTGACCAATTACGCCACGGGGCAGAATGCGGTCTGGATTATGAATGGTGTCACCTACTCCGGGAACGCGGCGACTTTGCCCTTGGACTACGAGGTGGATTGGCGTAGCACGACCACGGGAGACTTTGACCAGGACGGGCAGCCGGACATTGTGAAGAGCAACTATGCCACGGGGGAGAATGCGATTTGGTTGATGGACGGGTTCGAGTATCAGGGGGCGGGACCTTTGCCGACCTACACCAATTTCTACACCAACCCGGCGGCGAGTACGAATAACCTGACCTTTACGGGAAGAGAGGAGGACGGGACGGGGATACTTTATTACCGGGCGCGGTACTACTCCCCCAGGTTGCAACGGTTTATCAGTGAGGACCCGCTGGGGTTTGGGGGTGGGGACAGTAACTTGTATCGCTATGTGAGAAATAGCCCGCATACCAAGGCGGACCCGCTCGGACTCACGGACGGCTCTGGGGGTGGGTCTGACGATGAAGGTGACATAGACACATTGCCGGATATAGACGTGACCGCCCCGCGTAATAGAGGGTTTGGTGGCTTTGGTGATGCGACACCAAGCTTTAGCGGGGCCGGGTCGTTTCCCAGACGAGCTTGTGTCGCCTGTTTAGTCCCCGCTGCCGGTCAGATGGCACTAGATTTCTTCGCGGTAGGTCTCGGATTATGGCTACAACGGAGTGGGCCTTTAAATATAACCACTAGCCCGGATGCTCCTTTAGGGGACAAGGCAGAGGGTACAAGTGAAAATGGAGAAGAGGGCAAAAGCCCGAACCAGCTCAACAAGGAAATTAAGCAGGGCAAGGCACCTAAAGACGTGGAGCGCGTTGACGTTGGAAAAGTCAAGGGTGAGCAGACCCACATACACCTTAAAGATGGCTCCGTATTGAATAAGGATGGCACTTGAAAACATGGGAAGTCGACCTTGTCTCGCTCGACATAGAAGTGGTTGGTTGAAAACGGTTGGAGGTTGCCATAATGAAGAAAGTCATTGATCTTAATGACTGGCTCGATCAGATATCTGTCAGTAAGACGGAAATTGAGAGTATTCACTTTGACAGCATTAGCGGTTTTGAGTGCGAGAAGCTGAGTGGGCTAGAGCTTGTTCACTGTACATATCAATTGCTCCAAGCTGTTGTAGTTTTTGTTCGGAGCCTTGCAGACACACATGGCATAAAACACGCTATAGTTTTTTTGCCAGTAGGCATATCAGACGAGCTTGAAAGATGGCACGTCGATATCTGGAATAGGCTTGATTGCGTTGATGAACCACCTTCGCTGTATCTATTAAGGGATTCACAGATTTTTGACGAGGATTCCGAGGAGTATCGATGTCCAATTGCTGTGCCAATCGAAAACAAGGTTTTTCTCCGGGCTGTGTTTCGTTCATTTCGCAATCAGGAGGCAATCGAAAATTCATGGGAATTTTCATCAGGCATATACTTGATTGCCAGCATTGATTAGACGGTATGGCAAGCCTACGGGGACTTTGACGGTGATGATGAGCCGGACATCCTGAAGAGCAACTATGCCACGGGGGAGAACGCTATCTGGTTGATGGATGGGTTTGCCTATCAAGAAGCAGGACCGCTGCCGACCTACACCAATTTCTACACCAACCCAGCGGCAAGTACGAATAACTTGACCTTTACCGGACGGGAAGATGATGGGACCGGGGTGCTGTACTACCGGGCGCGGTACTACTCGCCGAGGTTACAACGGTTCATCAGTGAGGACCCGCTCGGCTTCGGCGGAGGGGATAGTAATCTGTATCGGTATGCGGGTAATAGTCCAAATGTAGAGACGGACCCCTTAGGGCTTTATGGAGAAGTTACCAGCCAAAGTCGCTTTATTGTGTGGACAAATCGCTCTAGTTATGATTGAAGCCAAGGCTGGTATAGTTCGCTCATGAACCTACGAGCGTGTGCATGGACCTGAAATACTACATTAAAGATGTTCCTGACTTCCCAGAGCCGGGGATTTTATTTCGGGACATCACGCCCCTCTTGGCTGAGCCCCAGGCTTGGTCTATCACCCTGGACCGTCTGACCCAGCTAGTCGCATTTCTCAAGCCGGACTATATTGTCGGGATTGAGTCGCGGGGATTTATTTTTGCTGCACCCTTGGCCTTGGACCTCGGGGCGGGGTTCGTGCCCGTACGTAAATCAGGGAAGTTGCCCCGCGCCACTTTTCAGCAGCAGTACAGTCTGGAGTACCGCACCGACACCCTAGAAATTCACCAGGATTGTTTCAAGGTCAAGCCCGGTGGTCGGGTCCTCGTCGTGGATGATGTGATTGCCACCGGCGGGACAGCGAAGTGCGCCGGGGACTTGGTAGGCTTGGCGGGGGGAACACTGGTCGGGTTTTGTTTTTTAATTGAGTTAACTTTTTTAGCAGGTCGGGATCTCTTACCGCCGGAGTTGCCCTGTTTAAGCTTGCTTACCTACTGATATGATGAGATGAATTTTTGCCCCGGGGTCCCATGTCGCTCTTACGTCTGGTGATAGTATCGCTGTTGCTCTTTTTACTTCCGGTGCAGGCCGAGTCTAAATTCTCCCTCGCCACCACGCCGGGGAAATTGCCCAAGGACATCTTGCCAGAGCATTATGCCATCACCTTAACCCCGGATCTGGCGACCCAGACTTTCACAGGCACCGAGACCGTAACCATCCGCGTGACGAAACCCCGCAATACGATCATCCTCAATAGTTTAGAGATGACAATTAGTGCCGCCGAGGTCGCCGGACAGACGGCTCTCATCCAAAGCGATGCCGACCAGCAAACGACGACCTTTACCCTACCCACCCCGCTCCCCGTCGGCACCCATCGGCTGAGCCTGAAGTTCCAGGGCAAGATCAATAACCAATCCCAGGGACTCTACGCCGACAAATACGCCACTCCCCAGGGCCAAAAGGTCATGCTCGCCACCCAGATGGAGCCGACCGATGCCCGCCGGATGTTCCCCGGTTGGGATGAGCCAGTTTTTCGAGCGACCTACCAGCTTATGGTCATCGTCCCCGTCAGTTTCCTAGCAGTCTCCAACACCCCGGTGGCCCAGGAGCAACCCTTGGGCGATGGGCGCAAACGGGTCATCTTCCGGCAGACCCCCAAGATGCCCAGTTACCTGATGGCCCTGATCGCCGGGGAACTCGAAACCCTGACGGGTGAGGCCGCAGGAGTCCAGATCCGCATCATCACGACAGCCGGTAAAAAAGAACGGGGCCGCTATGCCCTAGAAACCGCCCAGAAACTCTTGGTCTACTACAACGATTATTTCGGCGTACCCTACCCACTCCCCAAACTGGACATGATTGCCATACCGGGCGGTTTCAGTGGCGCAATGGAAAACTGGGGCGCGATTACCTACAACGAAGCGATTCTCCTCTTTGACCCGAAAAGCTCGTCTCAGGAAACCCGCGAGGATATTTTTGCCGTAGTCGCCCACGAGATTGCCCACCAGTGGTTCGGTAACTTGGTCACGATGGCTTGGTGGGACAATCTCTGGCTCAATGAGGGTTTTGCCTCCTGGATGGGCACCAAGGCCACGGACCATTTCAACCCCTCCTGGAATGTCTGGCTCAGAGAGAGTACCGCCAAAAATTACGTCATGACCAGCGACAGCCGCAAGTCCACCCACCCCATCCAGCAGCCCGTCCGCACCGAGAGCGAGGCCAACGAAGCCTTTGACGAGATCACCTATCTCAAGGGCCAAGCCTTCATCAAAATGCTGGAAAGTTACTTGGGGGAGAACGACTTTAGAGCGGGTATCCGCCTTTACATGGGCCGTCATCCCTACAGCAACACCACCACCGCTGACCTCTGGGCCGCTCTGAGTGAGGCTTCCGGTAAACCCGTCCAGAATGTCGCAGCGGGTTGGACCGAGCAACCGGGCTTCCCTCTAGTTAGCGTTAAGACCGCTTGCACCAAGGATAAACAGGTCCTCACCCTGGCCCAGGAACGGTTCACCGTCAATGACCCGACCGCCCGTCCCCTGAGTTGGCAAATTCCCGTTACCTACGCCCATCCCCGGCTCAAAATCGCTCCCCAAACCATCCTGCTTACCGGCAAAACCAGCACCGTCCCGACGGTATTCCCCTGTGGACAGCCGCTCAAGCTCAACTACGGCAACGGCGGCTATTATCGGGTGAAGTACACCCCAGCCTTGACAGAAGTGATGCAACTTTCGCCCACCGACCGGGTTAACCTCTTGGGGGACAGTTGGGCCTTGGTGGAAGCGGGCCGCGCTCCGGCTACGACCTACCTAGACCTAGTTGAGCAAGCCAAGACCAGCACCGAGGTCGCTGCCTGGGAACAGATCGTCGGTACGCTCGGGACCCTGGCCCAGCTAGAACGGGGCCGTCCAGGACAGGCTACCCTCTATGCCTACGGGCGGGGTCTATTGCGTCCGGTCTTGGCTCAAGTCGGTTGGGATAGTCGTCCGGGGGAGCCACAAAATACCGTCGTCCTCCGCAATCTAGTGATCCGTTATCTGGGGAGCTTTAACGACCCGGCGACGATTACTGAGGCCCGTCAACGCTTTCAGGCATTCCTACGCGACCCGGCGGCCCTCCAACCCGACCTGCGTGAGGTGGTTATTGCCACCGTCGGTCGCCACAGTGACCGCGCCACCTACGACCAGTTACGCACCCTCGGTCGCCAAGCCACCAGCACCGAGGAGAAATTCCGTTATTACAACGCGCTCCAGCTAGCCCGTGACCCGGCCCTAGCCCGTGAGACCCTGAGCATCAGCTTGACCGATGAATTACCCCCGGCTCGTGCTACCCGTATCGTCAGTGGTGTCGCCGGGGTCCATCCCGAGTTGGCCTGGGCCTTTGTCCAACAAAACCTACAACCGCTCCTTGCCAAAAGGACTTCCTTTCAGAAGAGTGGCTACGTACCGGGAATTGCAGCGAATTTCTCAGACCCCGCACGGGCCACAGAACTCGAAACCTTCGCTAAAACCAACCTCCCCGCCGCCGACCAAAAAGAAGTCCAAGAAGCAACCGAGACCATCCGCTTCCAAGCCAATCTCAAAGCCCGCGAGTTACCTAATGTGGACCGCTGGCTCACCCAGAAGACCTCTACAAAAGCCCAGAGCTTCAAACAAGAAACCTTGAGTTCTGAGTAAATAATCTGTGCCAAGTAGAATCAACGCCATGAGCTATTGACCACGACCGCTTATTTAATGAGCAAGATGCCGGTTACCCCGCACTAGCTGGACGGGAGAGAGTATGGCGCGGGGGCTAGTCCAGGGCTGATAGGAGGGCAGACCGGAGGAAGCCCACGCCTTAATCCTCTGCTTGTTGACCCGGCGTGTCGGCTCTCTCCCCAGTAAGGTTCAGCAATAAGTGGCGCAACTATCCCTCCCTCAACTAGAAACCCTGGGCGAGGACCTACTCGACTTTGCTGACCAACAAGCCCTAAGCTTGGCTAGAGCAGCCCCATTAGTTAAACCGTGGAGATTAGTACAAGTAATTGGCAAGCAGAGCGGGTGGACTGGGCAACCTGAAAACTATGAATCACAAATTAGATTCGCTCGGTCGGCCTACCTTTGGGGCCGTGATGTTGCTGCTGCTAGTCATCATGTTTTTTGGTGCAGCGACCAATACGCTCTCGGGATGGTTGTACGCGCTGAGCGGGTTGGGACTGGCATTTTTGGTCCTCGGGAGTTTAGGTCCGGTCTGGGCCTTGCGCGGGTTGACGGCGACTCGGTTAGTTTGTTCGCCCTGTGGCTATCAAGAAGTTGTCACGGTGAGCTTGACGATCTCGGGCCGGGGGGGGCTACTCCAGGTGCAGGACAATTTACCCCAGGGCCTGGGACGCGCTCCAGTCTTAGCCATTGAGACCCTACCGGGGACCTTTACCTATACCTTGACTCCCCAGCAACGGGGAATTTATCGTTGGTCCAGTGTCCGGGTCCGCTCGGGTGCGCCCTTGGGCTTGGTCTGGCGGGGACGGGATTTAAGTTGTCCCGGTCAACTCGTGGTCTATCCCCGCGTTTGGCGGCTGAGCCGTTGCGATCTCGTGGCGATGGCGGGGACCCAGGGCGAGCGGCAGGGTGCCCAACAGTGGTCCCGCAACCAAGCTGAGGGTGCGACCCGTTCTGTACGTCCTTACCGGATGGGCGATCCGATGCGCTGGGTCCACTGGCGCACCAGTGCCCGTCTGGGTGAACTCCAAGTCCGCGAACTCGAACAACCCCAAAGTAATGTGGGGCTTAGTCTCGTCCTAGACCTCACGCCCCCTTGGGATTTAGGCCATTTTGAATCGGCTCTCGAAGCGGTGGTAAGCCTTTTTGTCTATGCCCACAGCCAGGGAATTGCTGTCCAGTTAGTCACGCCTGTGGGCTGGTTGACCGAATCGGCAGCAGTCCTTACCTACTTAGCGGGTGTGACCCCCGGTCCGATGACCCTTCCTGAAATCTCCGGTAGCTTACTTTGGTTCAGTCCCCGCCCTGGGCAAGGGGTCTGGGTCGGGGTAGACCAACCTGATGCCCCGGTCAATCTCGCCGCCGATCAACCCCTCGGACCCCAACTAGAACGGGCTATTCTCAGGCGGGAGCCGTCCCTAGGGCCGTGATAATTACCCAGAGGTCCACCAGCAACATCAGCCCCACACAGACCAGCAGGGTCAGGTACATCCAGGGCTGGGCTAAAGGCTTGACCCGGCTAGTGTCAATCGTCGTCTGGGCCGCCACCAGCCTTAAAAATTGGGCAAACCCCGCAATCCGCATTGGTAACAAGAAGGCATCATCTTGGCGATTGACGAGGTAATGGACCCGTCCGCCCTGACCCGTGGGGCGCGTCTTAAGTTGGGCCACTTCATCCCAGCGGATCTGCCAACCCTTCACCAAACTCTGGGGTACCCAGGGCGCGTAGACTACCCGGACGCCCGACCCATCTACTACTACGCGTTGACTCATTAGACCCACCAATACCCCCCAGCCTAGAGCCACCCCGATTACCATCGGCCCGAAGTACTGGGTCTCTCCCCGGTGGATTAGCAAAAAAGGCAAGGGCAGGACCAACGATAGTAGGAGGCCGTAGAGGGTATAGCGCACTAAAGGCGAGACGCGAAACTGTTGTGGGGTCATCGGTGGCAGATTTGTTTATTCCATTTAAGCATTCGCCATCTAGCTTGATGGGTATCTACCCGTGGACCGATTTTAGAGTTTACCTAGGGTTGATATGAAATGAGTATATCTACACACAGGACGCTATGTCACCGCAACTGACCCGCCGTGATTTTGTCATGTTTGGTCTTACCGCCGCTGCTCTCCACCAAGGGGCCAAGGCCGCGACGGCTACCCCCGATAGTCAAATGAGTGCCGTCTTGAACGAACTAGCAACTTTTGGGTCACCGCCGCTCGAAAAACTCTCCCCGCTCAATGCCCGCAATAGTCCCACTCCCGCCAACGCTGTCCAAAGCTTGTTATCCAAACAGAGCAAGCCCATCGTGGAGCCCGTGGCAAAAGTAAGCCATATCTTGATCCCAGGACCGATGGGCGACCTTCTGGCGCGGGTCTACCAACCCCAAGGGACGGGTCCTTTTCCAGTGTTGGTCTACTTCCATGGCGGCGGCTGGGTGATTGCGACACTGGACACCTATGACTCCTCCTGTCGGGCTTTGACCAACGCGGCGGGTTGTGTGGTCGTCTCGGTGGCCTACCGGCAGGCCCCAGAAGCTAAATTCCCCGCCGCTCCTGAAGATGCCTATGCCGCGATCCAGTGGGTGATGAACAACACCGGACGTGTGGGCGGCGACCCCCAGCGGGTAGCGGTGGGGGGCGAGAGTGCGGGCGGGAACCTCGCAGCGGTCACTTGTCTGATGGCGCGGGACCGGGGCGGCAAAATGCCCGTCCATCAACTGCTCGTTTACCCCGTGACCAACTATGCCTTTGATACCCCCTCCTATCAAGAAAGTGCCCAGGCTAAACCCCTCAATGCCGCGATGATGCGCTGGTTCTGGGGTTACTATTTGGCCAACGAAGCCGAGGGCCGTAATCCCTACGCCTCACCGCTGAGAGCGACAAACTTCCGGGGTTTACCCAATGCCACCCTCATCACGGCCCAGATTGACCCGCTGCGGAGTGAAGGGCAAGCCTATGGTCAGAAACTGCGGGAAGTGGGCCTGACCGTCAAAGCGGTGAATTATGAAGGTGTAGCTCATGAGTTCTTTGGCATGGGGGCAGTGGTAGACAAGGCTAGGGCCGCCGTTACTGAAGCTGCCGCCGGCCTACGCACTGGATTCAGGGCCTAAGCTAAACCGCTGGGGTGGCAAGATTGAGAGAGACTGACCCGGAGCTCCATGTCTCAGCCCCAGTATTTGTTTAAGGATGTCTATCGTTTTAAGCCCAACCGGGCTACGGGCGGCGGGTCTAGCTACTTGATTGTGCGGGCTGAGGGGAATTTGTTGATTGATACCCCGGCTTGGCATGAGGAACACCAAGCTGCCCTCGTCGCCTTGGGCGGAGTAACCCACTGGATCTTTACCCATCGCGGCGGGATCGGGGAGGTGGTGCCCTGGCTCAAGGTTATGCAGCCCGCTATGGCTATCCATGAGCAGGAAGCTTATTTAGTTAATGGTCCCGTGGCTTTTGCCTTTGGTGGGGATTGTGATTGGGCAGGGGTACAGCTGATTTGGACACCAGGACATTCACCGGGGAGTACCTGTGTGTTGTGGCAGGATATCCTATTCACCGGGCGACACTTACTACCGGATAGTCAGGGAAGACCGCGCCCCTTACAGTTAGCGAAGACTTTCCATTGGCCCCGGCAGTTGCGGAGTGTGGCGAAGTTGTTGACCGTACCCTTTAACCGCATCTGTCCGGGCGCAGCGGTGGGGTTACTGCGCGGGGCAGCGGCGATTGAGGATGCCCAAATTAAATTACAGCAGGGGTGGGCGCAGGATGGGTTGGCAGTTCTGAGTTGACCGGGGCGGAACGTTCACGGACTTAGTAGCCTGCACCCCCGCTGGTCGGCTCATCACCCACAAATTGCTCTCGGCGGACCCGTAAGACGGTCTCTGTGCAGCGCGGCTATGACTTGACGGGTTATCAAGAGCGGCGTAAGACCCCTAGCTTTAGCTACGAAGATATAAGTCGTATGAGCCAACGGCGAATAGGATATCTAAGCGACAATTTTCAGCTTAAATAAAGTATAATAATAGTATGTTAGTCCTTGGGTCAAAGTTAGTCGCCACCCCTGAGCAGTTCGCCTTAATTGATGAGGCGATACGCTCTTTCCAATTCATCTGTAATAAAGCCTATGGCAAGACAATCCGCAGCCGAACGAGCATGGGCAGCAGTCTCCAGATTCTTTGACAACTGTAAAAAGAACATTGTGGGCAAGAAAGACTATCCCAAGTTCCAAAAAGATAACCGCTCCGTTGAATATAAAACTACCGGATGGAAACTTTCTGATGAACGTAGATTTTTAACGATAACCGACGGCTTTGATATGGGTAAGCTCAAGTTGCTAGGTACTAGAGATTTGAGGACGTACAGCAAAGCACAAATTAAGCGTGTACGGCTAGTGCGTCGGGCCGATGGCTACTATGCTCAGTTTTGTGTAGACATTGAACGCAAAGAAGATTTGACCCCCACCGGCAAAACAATTGGCTTGGATATGGGGCTTACCAGTTTTTACACTGACTCCACCGGGGTCAAGGTAGAAAACCCCCGTTACCTGCGTAAAGCTGAAAAGCAACTCAAACGGGCGCAACGGCGGGTGAGTAAAAAGGCCAAAGGCAGCAAGAATCGTATCCAAGCGAGGAAGCGGCTGGGCCGTCAGCACTTGAAAGTCTCCAGGCAGCGTAAAGACTTTGCCATAAAACAGGCACGGTGCGTAGGGGTCCGGCACCGGACCCCTGTCCAGTCCAACGACTTGGTAGCCATAGAGGACTTGAAAGTGCGGAACATGGTCAAGAACCATCACTTAGCTCAATCCATTAGTGATGCTAGCTGGTCAATGTTCAGAACATGGTTGGAATACTACGGCAAAGTGATGGGGCGGATAGTGATTGCTATGGCACCCCACTACACCAGCCAAGAGTGTTCTAGTTGCCATGCCATTGTGAAAAAGTCATTGTCTACGCGCACCCATACTTGTCAGTGTGGCTGTGTACTAGACCGTGACCATAATGCAGCCTTGAATAAGGATTAAAGAGTACCCAGGGGCACTGGGAAACGTCAACGCTTGGGGAGAGCATAGCCCCTACGACAGAGGCGCAATCCGATGTTGCAAGCTGACTCGTGGAACCAAGAGCTGGGCGGTAGCACCCAGCTATCCCCCGGCTTTAGCCGTGGGGAGTGTCAACCCGCCTCAAACCTTGAGGTCTTGCTTAGTCTCGCTCAAGCTCTGGTCCTCTTGAGCCCGTTCGCGGTCGGTCGTCGGTTCGCGGCTACTGTCGTCACCCAAGATACCCTGGGGCCGGATCAGCATCACCAAGACTAGGGCTGCCCCGAAGATTAACAAGCGATATTCCGAGAAACCCCGCAATAACTCCGGCAGGACGACCAGAATAAACGCCCCGAGCATCGCCCCCACTACCGAACCCATCCCCCCTAATACCACCATCGCCAGGACAATCACCGACTCAAACAGCGTAAAACTCTCCGGGGATACAAACGAGATCTGACTCGCAAACAACACCCCAATCACCCCGGCAAAGGCCGCCCCGCTCGCAAAGGCCAACAACTTGAGGCGCACCGTATCAATCCCCATCGCCGCCGCCGCAATCTCATCCTCCCGGATCGCCACCAACGCCCGTCCAATCCGCGAATTTTTCAGGCGACTCGTGATGAGCCACGCCCCCCCGACAAAGACCAGAGCTAAATAATAAAGTTGCACTGGCTGGTATAGCTCCAACCAAATCAACCCGCCATTACTCACCCAAGGCACCATCGGCGGCTTGATCCCAGCAATCCCTTGGGGACCACGGGTCAACCAGTCTAGGTTATTGAGCGTGATGCGGATAATCTCCCCAAACCCCAGGGTGACAATCGCCAGATAATCCCCCCTGAGCGGTAAGGTCGGTGCTCCCAACACTACCCCAATCCCGCCCGCCAGGACCGCCGCCACGGGCAAGACCATCCAGAAGGTCCAGCCGTACTGGGTACTGAGAATCGCCATACTGTAGGCCCCGACCGCAAAAAAAGCGATGTAGCCCAAGTCCAACAACCCTGCCATCCCGACCACGATGTTGAGGCCCATGGCGAGGACCATATAAATCCCCACGGAGACCAGGACATTCATGATATAGGTGGGTTGACTGGTCAGTTGCGCCAATAGAGGCACCCCCACCGCCGCCAAGACCACCACCAAGAAACGGACCCAGGCAGGACGAGTAGACCAGAAACCAGCCAGATTTTTGAAGATGTCCACGGAGATGATTAGCGAATTCTTTTTAGTGTAGGGTCCCCAGCGTCCAGAAATTGTGGTGATGGCAACATTAGGAATTCCCCACCGTGATAAACCAGTCCCCGATGTAAAAGAAAGCGGGGAAGAGCCCGCCCTGCAACACCCGGCCCCGCAACTGGAAGACCCCATCGTTGGACGGGTTACGGACTTCTTCGAGTTGGACTTCTGGCGATTCACCCTGGGGAATAGGACGGTTCATCTGGATGGTTAGGGCGCGGGCGGTGGTATCGAGGTCTATATTCTTGACGGCATAGCTCCGCTCGGCATTGCGCCCACTGACTACTGCTGCCTTGGTCGTGAGTTGCCCGGTGAAATCGCTGAAATAAAGAATCTGGAGACTCGTCGTCGGGAAGGGTAGGGGACTAAACGTTAAGTTATAACGGTCGCTCACGCCCGGTGTACCTTCCTGAAGCTTGTACTGGAGGACACTTTCTTGATTCACGCCGAGGGGGAGACCCTGGGCCAGCACGGGCGACCCCGCTCCCAACAGTAACAATAAACGGCGTTTCATCGCGTCACCAAGGCTTCTTCTAAGGGAGCACTGAGGCACTGGGCTAAGGGCGCACGACCGAGCCGCTTTTCCAAAAGGTCCATCACTGTCCGTCCGAAGTCATCGGGATTCATCTGCCAAGCTTCTAAACAGACTTGACCTAGGAAGGACCCCAAGGGTTCTGGGTTCCAGAGGAGTTTGCGGGCAGACCAAGGGGTCATCTCCATCGGGTTGTAGTCTTTTTCAAGGAGATTGTTTTTGAAGGCATATTCCTCAAGTCCTGTATGGGGTTGAAGGCCGATGAAGAAGATGGCTGGGTCCACTTTGTCGCGCCCGAAAATCGCTTCGAGTTCGCGGTGGTAGGTAATCGTCTCGCGGATGGTTTCGTGGGTCTCATCAATCACATTAAAGGAGTAATTGACCGAGATGATGTCGTTGTAGCCCGCCGCTTTGAGAGCACGAGCGTTTTCGAGGACAATTTTGAGATTGTAGCCCAACCGCATTTTACGAATGAGCTTCTGGGAGCCGGTGGTAATGCCGATTTCAAAGTAATTCATGCCCGTCTCAACCATCAGCCCCGCCACCTCAGGGGTGACGTTATCAGCACGGATGTAGGCCGCCCAATGGATATCCTGCATCGGGGAGGCTTTAATTTTCTCCAGTAGCTCGATGCAGCCCGGTATGTACATTTTTGAGGGGATGAACTGAGCGTCAGTAAACCAGAAATTGCGGATACCCCGGTTATAGAGTTGTTGCATCTCATTGACAATCTCATCCGCCTCATTGACCCGGACCCGCTTACCTTCAACCACGGTATAGATGCAGTAAATACAGTTGTGAGGACAGCCGCGCTTGGTCTGGACCCCAATATAAAAATCTCCGCCTAAGTAATAGCTGAAATCAGGCCAAATCCGCTCGATGTAATCATAGTCACAGGCGGTTTTAATAAACTCAACGGGCTTCTCATCAATGAGATGAGAACGGGGCTGCTCCACTCCCGCCACATAACAGCGTTCTCCGGTGATAGGTTGATGGCGGAGTAACTTCTCTAATAAAAACTCACCCTCACCTACAGAAATAATCGTGCCCCGGGGGACCTGAGAGCCGAGTTGTTCATAAAACACACTCACCGCCCCGCCACCAATCACGATTCGGCACTGAGTTTGGTACTGACGGGCTTTTTCGTAACCCAACTGAATCAAGCCCAAGTTACGCCATAGCTCGGTGTAGTAGTCCACCGTCAAGCGCAGCCCCCCGACCGCTGCCCGTGCTTTCACCCAGAGGTCCGGTGAATAAAAGAACTCAAAGGCATTTTGTAAGGGGTTCCCGGCCCGTCCGCCCACCGGAGCATAGACCTGGATATCCCGCCAGGAGAAACATAACAATGTTGGTTGGAATTCATCAATCTTGCGCGACAGGGCCACCCGGTAATCCAAGGGCGGCACCACGCCCAAGTCCAAAAACTCCTGGACTACCTCAGGGAAAACCTTGTGGACGTAATCTGCCAGATAGACCACGCCGACCGGGAAGATCGGATTGCAGGGAAGGCGCACGTAGAGAATTTTTTCTGGCATGAGTAGTTGACTAGAGCTTGACTTCCAGCGTAACACTGCCCCCCGGTTCGGGAGTGGTCAGGGATTGGGCCGACCACTGCTCACCCCGAACGAGCGTATGGACCTGCCAAGCGTCCAGGGTCTCAGGATAGTCCGCCCGAAAATGTGCCCCCCGTGATTCCTCGCGCCAGAGGGCCGAGCCCAAGACGAGATTCGCCACTAGGAGTTGGTTCCGGGCCTCCAAGCTAGCCCGGTCAGCCCCCCAGTCCCCGGTCTCAAGCCAGGTTTGCCAATGGTGGAGCTGCGCGAGTCCCACGGTCAGCCCCGCCCGGTCCCGGACAATCCCGCAGTGGTCCCAGCAGAGTTGGGGGAGTTTCTGTAAAATAGTTGCCACAT
>Ga0163154_10004494_pt1 | contig 18281 bp, 18 predicted proteins | sample OliLakLV19MP9P1_FD_148649 | JGI IMG/M metagenome (GOLD analysis project Ga0163154, IMG submission 148649) | Freshwater microbial mat bacterial communities from Lake Vanda, McMurdo Dry Valleys, Antarctica - Oligotrophic Lake LV.19.MP9.P1 | ecosystem: Environmental > Aquatic > Freshwater > Lake >...
CTCAGCAATACTCGTTGAAGGCTTCGACGAGTGATTTTGCGACGTCGGCCGGCTGACGGCCTTCGATGTCCTGGCGTTGGACCATCTTGACGAGCTTGCCGTCCTTCAAGATCGCGATCTGCGGCGAACTCGGGCGGTACGGCTTGAAGAACTCGCGCGCCCTCTCGGTCGCTTGCGTTTCCATGCCAGCGAACACGGTGTAGAGGTTCGCGGGCTTCTTGCCGTTCATGAGCGAGAGTCGCAGACCCGGGCGCGCTCCGCCGGCGGCGCAACCGCAGACCGAGTTCACGAGGATGAGCGTCGTTCCGGGCTTGTTGAGCGCCGATTCGACTTCAGCGGGGGTCTTCAGCTCTTGGAGGCCCATGCCGGTGGCCTCGTCGCGCATCGGCTGGACCATTTCGGGGTCGTACATGTCGGAATCTCGGCGGTGTCGTGCGGATCTTGCGGCCGAGTGGCCGCGGTGAAGCGAGGCGGCAGTGTAAGCCACATGAGCGCCACTCGCTAGGAACTCGTCGGTGCGTGAGCATTCGCGGCCCCTGGACGAGCCTGCGTGGGAGGAATGAAGTGTGTGCATGCGCCACGCTCTCCTGACGGGTTCCCGGGCCCTTGCGGTCGCCGCTTGCACGACTTCGCGCTCGCCGCATGTCGCGGAGCAGCCTGTCGAGGGCGGATTGCTCGTGCGCGTCGTCGACTCGGAAGGCCGCGCTGTCGCGGGAGCCGAAGTGCGCGCGCCGCGGCTGGGGTAGGACGCATCGAGAGTCGCCGAGGATCTCTTCGCGGGCCCCATCGGACGTCCCGAGAAGCCCGGCCCCGCGTGGCGCACGGATGAGCGTGGGGAAGTGCGAATCTCGCCGCTCGAAGGTCCGCTCTTTCTGGTCGCACGCGCCGGAACTCTGTGGGGCGCGTGGCGCGTCGAACGGCCTGCGACATACGAACGTCTCGTCCTGGGTGACGCGAGCGAACGGCCGGTCGAATTCGGCGCGGATCCTGACGACAAGGCTGAACCACCGAAGGAGTTCACGATCGTGGTCGCGCCCGACGAGTCGATGCGCGTGGAATGCCGGGATCGCGAAGGCCGTCCGGGCATCGGCTCGTTCGTGTGGGTCGGCGCACGCAATCCGAAGGATGAGGAGCACGGCGAAACGGTGTGGGGCGGATTCGTCACCTCTGCGGACGGCACCATCGAGCTTCCACACGCGCAGTATTGGAACTCGCTTCGCACTCGCGGCACCGAAGTCGTGCGGGGTGCGGGCGTGCTATGGAGCGACGAAATGCTCGGCAACGCGACGCGTCCCTTTCCCGACGGGTCTGTGGCCAGCCTGGTCTTCGATGTCGGGTCGAGTGGCGTCGTCTCCCTTCCAGGTCTCGTCGATCCACGTGTAGCGTTCGACGACCCCAAGGTGCCGGGCGAGCGCGTCGAAGTCGTCGTTCCCTCACCGAAGCCCGCGACGCAGATCACGGGTCGCCTGGTCGACGCGGCCGGCAATGCAATGGCTCGCCATGAGTTCGAGGCGCACCTCGAACGCGACGGCGTGCGCATCGAGCCCGAGGAGGACCGGCTCGTGACCGACGACGACGGTGGTTTCGCGTTCGACGTTCTGCCTGGATCGGGCGGCGTGCTCCACATCGAGGTCACCGGGACCGTGATGGGCCCAGGCCCTTCGTTGAGCTTCTGCGGTTCGTCCCATCCGAAGTTGAACGGGCGGTCAGAACTCGCACGCGATCTCTCCGCGGGAGTCGTCGACGTCCGCGATGTCCAATTCGTCGAGCCGCGTTGATCGCGCGACTTCAGCGCGGTGCGTTGCCGGGAACCCGCCCGCGCAGATCGATCGCGTCGAGGCGCGCATCGACCGCTCGGCCCGCCGGTGCAACTTCGATTCCTTCGATGCGATGGAACGGCTCGGCCGTCTCGCCGATGCGGAAGTCGAGGTCGTAGCGACCGGGTCCGATCGGTGCGATGCGGAACGAGCCGTCGGCGGCGATGAAAACTTCGCGGTCCGTGGCCAGCGGCCCGGTCGGGAGCTGTGCACCGGGAACGATCAAGCGCACGCGGATCCTTCGAACGATCGGGTCGTCGTCGAGCAGCGCTCGACCGCTCAACTCGCACGCGCGCGGCACGACGAGGCGCAGGCCCCGCGCGCCGGGCTCGAACTCGACGGTCGCTGAGTCGGCGTGACCCGCGCGCAGCGCGCGGACGCGCAAGCGAGTGACGTCCACGGTCGTCGTGATGTCGAACGAACCATCGCGGCGAGTTTCCCAACGTACGAGCGGATCCTCGCGCCACGCACCGTCCTCGAGATCGCGGCGCGAGACGTGCATCGCGAATTGCGCGCCCTTCACCGGTCGATCGAGGTCGTCGACCACCACGCCGGACCCGATGATTCGTGGTACGCGGCACACCACGTCACCGAGATCGATCACCGACGACGCCTCCGTGAGCGCGCGCTCCACAGTCGCGATTCCGCTTTCTCCCACGCCGATGCCGATCGGCTCCGCGCGGAAAGTGAGTGTCATGGATTGGCCCACGACTCCCGGGATCGCCACGCGAAATCCTCCGTCACCATCCGTCGTGTGCGGCCTGCTGCTCGAGCCGGACATCGCGTGCGGATTCCTGGAGACGACGGACACCTGCAAGAATCGTCTTCGGATCGGCTCGCCCGACTCTGTGACGATCCGTCCGGTGAGCACAGGCAAAGCCGGTCCGAGACCGATGGTGAAGTCCACGCGTTCCCATTGGATCCGCGGACCCGGGCCGCGGGCGGTCGCGCTGGGGCCGAACCCCATTGCCTCCGCATGCAGCTCCAGCGCGAGCTCGACGAACGGGAAAACGGCCACGCCGTCGCGCAACGACTCCGGGGCGAAGGTTCTCATGCCCCAACCGATTCCGCCTCGTGCGTCGAGTCTCCCGGCGAGCGCGAGACTCACGTCGAGGACATCGGCCGGCTTCGAGCTGGAATCGATGACCGTGACGACCACGGAACCCCACGGCGGCAGCACGAGTCGGACGGGATCCGCCGGCGGATTCGCGAGATCGACGGGTGAGCAGATCGCGATGCGCGACGGGATCTCGATGCAGGCGTGAGCCGGACGTTCCGCATACCGATCCTTGCGCGGGACCGTGAGCCGTCGCACGTGCGCGATTCCATCGGCGCCTTCGGTCGTTCCGCGCCACAACTCGCCCAACGTGTCGAGGTTCGGCTCGTCGCGCAGGCAGACGGGCACGCCCGCGACCGGCTGGCCGTCGGTGTCGACGACTTGGATCGCGAGCCCGAGGACGCGCGTCAGTGCGACGCGGATCGGCCGCTCGGAGAGATGGTCTGCGTCCGCGCGACCGGAGAGATCGCCGTGCGTCGCGACGATCGTGCCCGGGAAGAGTCGCGCATCGACGTGCGCGAGACCCCGTTCGCCGCTCGTGGTCTGGCGCGCGCTGTCGGGCAACGCGAACGTTTCCGCTTGCCAACGCGGTCGTGTCGGATCCGTGCGTGGTCCGATCTCCGACATGTTCGCCCAGCGCACCAGCGCCCCCGCGACGGGGGCGCCGGTCGCCCCATCGACGACGAGCACGTCGACGAGTTCGCGCGGCGTCGGATCGAGCGCCTCGACGGGAGCGACCGAGGTCTCCTCGAGTTGCCGAGCCGTGATTCGCTCGGCGGAATCCAGGAGGACGTGATCATCCGCAATCGTCGGGACCTGGACGGCTGAAGCAGCCCGTCCGCGCGAGTCGGGCTCCGCCGTGCCATGCTCCAGGTGCGAGCAGGCGCGCTGAGCGAGGAGCGCGGCGACGAGCAGGCCGACGAGCAGGCCGACGAGCAACACAGCGTGGACCGCACTGCGTCCCGATCTCGAGGACGGATCGGTGCGAGAGGACGAGCGCTCACTCACGCGGTCCAGCAGAATCTCTCGACGAACGGGCCACAAGCGCTCCGTTCCTTTCCCCGCGACAGCGAGAGTCCGCGGCGAACTCGCCGAGTCCGGCTCGCGCGGCAGGAGGTCGGCCACGAGGGTGCGCTGCTCCATGAGCCGCCACGACCCGCGCCTGCGCGCTGATCTCCCCGCCCAGCCGATCGAGCGCCTGACGGGACCCATCCGACGATTGCTGCACGTCGAAGCGGCGAGCGGGATCGCGCTGCTCCTCTGCACGCTCGTCGCGCTCGCGCTCGCGCTCTCGAACTCGCCCGCGGCCGAAGCGTTCCTCGGGTTCTGGGCGACGCCGGTGAGCTTGGGCCTCGGCGATGCGCACGTCTCGCACTCGCTCCAGCACTGGGTGAACGACGGCTTGATGGCGATCTTCTTCTTCGTCATCGGGCTCGAGGTGAAGCTCGAGATCGTGCACGGCGAGCTGCGCGAGATGCGCCGCGCCGCGCTGCCGATCGCAGCGGCACTCGGTGGGATGGCGGTCCCCGCGGCGCTCTATCTCGCCTTCGTGAACGAGGGACCGAACGTGCGCGGTTGGGGCATCCCGATGGCGACGGACATCGCGTTCGTCGTGGGGTGCCTGGCCGTGCTCGGCCGCCGAATTCCGAGCGGGTTGCGCGTCCTCTTGCTGACGCTCGCGGTCGCGGACGACATCGGTGCCATCCTCGTGATCGCGATCGGGTACACGGCAGAGATCCACTTCGGGCCGCTCGCCGTCGGTGCGGCGGGCATCGTCGCGATCGCCGTCTTGTCAAGGCTCGGCGTGCGCAGCTTCCTCGTGTACGTGCTGCTCGGAATCGTCGTGTGGGTCGGCTTCTACGCGTCGGGCGTCCACGCGACGATCGCGGGCGTGATCCTCGGCATCCAGACGCCGGCGCGGACGTACTTGGGCCGCGATCGATTCGCGGACATGCTCGAGCGCGCACGCGACGTGTTCCGCGCCGGCGAGTGGGACACGCTCAGTCATCGCGCCTCGAACGTCCGCGCGCTCCAGCACGCGGCGCGCGAGACGATCTCGCCGCTCTAGCACTTGGAGTCGCTGCTCCACCCGTGGGTCGGGTTCGTGATCATGCCGCTCTTCGCGCTGGCGAACGCTGGCGTTTCGATCACGTTGTCGGGCTTCTCGGATCCGGTGGCGATGGCCGTCGGAGTCGGACTCCTCGTCGGAAAACCGGTGGGAATCGTGCTGTTTTCGCTCCTCGCAGTGCGCCTCGGAATCGCGGCGCTGCCGACCGGGGTCGGTTGGTGGCAGATGATCGGAGCGGGATTCCTGGCCGGCATCGGTTTCACGATGGCGCTCTTCATCGCGGGGCTCGCGCTGAGCGGCCCAGCGCTCGATGCGGCGAAGGTCGGCATCTTGGCCGGCTCGGCGGTCGCGGCGACGATCGGGATGGTGATCCTCCTGCGCCCCGCCCGCGGCGCAGCCCGCCTCGATCACGCGTAGGAACGAAGCGGCCGCGCTTCGCACGATGCGGAGCGCGGCCATGAGTGGCCCAACGAGTCTGTCAGAGTCCCGCGGGCAGGATCACGACGTCGCGCACCGCGCAGCCGCCGATCGCGCGAGAGACATCGTCGCGCCGGTGCTCGTGTTCACTGAGTAGAGCGTCGAGCTCGAACCACATGTCGGCATCAGCGCGAGGAACGCGCCGCTGAACGCCGTGATGTCGAACCCCGCCAGGTCACCCGTGTCCACGCCAACGCGCCGAGCGTGGAGAGCGATCCGGAGTTCGGGCTCGTCGGGCCGGCGTTGACGCTGCCCGGCGTCACGAGGATGTCGAGCGTCGAGTCGATGCCGAACGTCGTCGTCTGCGCCGCGCCGCCGAAGTTGCGATATCCGCCGGGCAGGATCCCTGTGTTCACTTCAGGTGTCGGCCGGCGGCTCCGGGCGCTCTGGCCACAGCTCCTCACGCCGCTCCGCCATCTGCTCGTGGAGCCGTCGCACGATCGCGTCCTCTCCGAGGATTCCGATCGCGTCGACGTTGATCTGGCACACCGCGCAAACCGGGCGCTCGCCGCGGTAGCTCATGATGTCGGTCGCCATGAGCACCACGTCTTCGAGCCCATACCGCGCCGCGTCGAGCGCGATGCCATTTTCGTCGAAGCCGAAGAAGTGCTTCACATCGGCGGGCGTGCGTCGGCACAGGAAGCATCGATCGTGCTGACCCGCTCGGTCGAGGGCGGCGAAATACAGATGGAAGTGCTCGTCGATGCGACTCACGCGAGTGCGCCCTCCGCGAGACGTTCAGGGATGAGCGGTTCCGCGCCGCCTTCGGCCAGGCGGTAGACCAGCGTCACGATGCGCGCACCGAGGGCCGGTTTCAGACTCGCGATTTCCGCTGAAAGACCGGCTAGACCGGTCGATCCGCGCGGCGGGATCACGGCGGCGACGCCCACACCGCCGCTGGTGCGGGCGACAGCGCGCACGAGCGTTCCGGCATGTCGCGCCGTCTCGACGATCTCGTCGCCGACCATTTCCGCGGCAGCCGTGCGCATGTGGTCGATGGCGCAATCGACCAGCGCGTCGTCGTGCAGACGGTCGAGATCGGGCTCGATCGCGCGCTCCCAAACGGCTTCACCGCGGCCCGACTGGATCAACGCCGCGTTCGGTTGCACGTGACGGAAGTGGAACGCGAGGAAGCGATCAGCGACGCGATAGGTACCGCGCCGCGAGCGCAACGGATCGGGATCGGTCAGCGGCACTTCGCGCTCGACGAGTTGCAGGTCGCGCAACGTCGTCATGTACTTGTTCGCGGTGGGGGAGTCGATGCCGACCGTCAGCGCCACGTCGCCGAGTTTCTCTGCACCCCGCGCCACGGCCGCGAGGATCGAGTTGTACGTCGCCGGACTCGTGAGCTCCGCGCGCAGGAGGAAGTTGACCTCGTCGAAGAGATAACCCTCAGGTCGCAACACTTCGCGCAACGTGTTCTCGCGCAACGAGCGCACCGGATCGAATCGGCGCAGATACGCGGGCATCCCGCCCAGCATCGCGTACCCGAGCACGCGCTCGCGCAGCGGCCACGCCTCGAAGAAGCGTAACGCGTCGGGCGGACGCAGCGGCTCGAGCCGGCGTTGCCCCGTGCGACGACCGAAGAGCGGCGACGTCTCGGCCAACACTTCGTTCTCCATGAACGACACTTGGCTGCCGCACAGGACGAGCATCAGCTTCGACGCCTTCGCGCGCGTGTCCCAGAAGCGCTGGACGATCGAGGGCAGACCCTTCGTCGCTTCGCACAAGTACGGGAACTCGTCGAGCACGAGGACGAGCGACTGCTCGCGCGCGCGCTCGGCCGCGAAGCTGAGCGCCGAACCCCAATCGGGGAACTCGACGTTCGCCGCGAGCGGATCGTTCAACCCCTCGGCGAGCGCGTCGCGAAAGGCGCGCAGGTTGTCTTTCTCGCGCACCTGCGCCGCGAGGAAGTAGACGGCGCGGCGACCGCGACAGAACTGCTGGAGCAGCTCCGTCTTGCCGACGCGGCGGCGACCGTAGAGGACGAAGAGCTCGGGGCGGTTCGAGGCGCCGAGTTCGGTGAGGACGTCGAGTTCGCGTGCACGGCCGAGGAACATGGCTGGAGTATACCGGCCAGTATAATAATCGCTACTAAGGGTCCGAATCGGCCTTCCGGATGCCATGGGACGCACTGGGGGGCCTGCTCCGTGTCCAGAGGGCGGAGGAACGAGCCCGACACAACGCGCCTCGCACTGCTTGAGGGTGAGTGTCGAGTGTCGTTGGTCATGCGAGATAGAACGGCAGGGGTGCCGGGATGCGGTGCGCTTCGTCAGTCGGTGAGCGTGAACCGTTCGGTGCGGCGGTCGTACGCGCTCGGGATGCGGTCGGGAGGCAATTTGCACCAGTCATAGAAGTCGGCGACGAGCTGGAACCCGATGCGATCGGGATTGGCCATGAGATCGTCGCGTGCGATCTTCATCGGCTTTTCAAGCGCGTAATCGCTCAGGCCTCGATCCGGCCACGGCGAATCGGGAGTCTCCGCCACTTGGAACCCCATGGAACCCGGTGCGTACTGCGGGAGCGACCAGCCCCGCGCGCCCGTGAGTACGAAGTCCACGAGGAACTCGCGCGCATCGCCATTCGACTCGAACAGCGACCGCGCGAGACGCAAAAAGCTCACCGAGTACTCGAGCAGCCAGAGACCATTCAGCCGACGACTCTTCGGGTCGCCACGCTCCGCGCGCAGCCAATCCAGGCGCACTTGGAAGGCGAGGAGACCGGACTTCGTCAGCCGGATCTCACGCTCTCCGCGGGGTCCGAAGCCGAGTTCGCCGAGGTCGTCGTTCGGTTCGGCTCCGGGCCAGCCGTACGTCGCGCCGCTGCTCCTGTTCCCCGCGGCTCGCGGATCGGAGAGCAATCGGTGCAGCGCAGGGCTCGCGAGTTCGAACGTCACCTCGCTGCATGGAATCAGTGCGAGGCCGAGGAGGTCCTTCTTGTGGCTCTCGATGTGCTTTCGCCAATCAGCTAGTTGCTTCGGTGTCTCTAACGCGACGGTTCCGCCGGAGTTCCGGAACCGGTCGCGGACCTCGTACCACTCCATCGGCCGCACTCGCGAACCGGATCGTCGATAGAACCGAGGTCCGTCGTCGAGCGCCGCGACGGGGAGCTGATCTCCACCCCTGCTGCGCACTTTGATGCACAACAGATTCTTGCCCGATTCCCTCGATCGCACCTCGATCCGAACATCGCCGGGGAGCCAAGGCTGGATGCGCTGCTCGAGTGACCGCTCGAGCGATTCCTTGGCCGAGTCGGGAGCCGGAACATCCTGCTCTTCGTCAGCACGACCATCACGCTCGCTGAATCCGATCCAGACCTCGCCACCCTGTTCGTTGAGCATCGACACGACCTCGCGCGCGATGCCTGCCGGAGACTTCAAAGCGCCCACGCTCTTGAACTCGAGCGCCAAGCCCTCGACGCTGCCGAGCGGGTATTCGGGACCGCTTCCCGCGCGCTCGCTCATCGGAACGCCTCCTCGAGGATGCCGCGCGGGTCGAGAAGGAAGTCCTCGAGGCCGAGTTCGATCGCTTCCCCGCGATCGACACGCCTGCGCCCGCCGTGGATGAAGAGCACGCGCGAGATGTCGAATTCCTCGGCGAGGGCCAACGCGTCGCCGACCTTCTTGCGCGCGTCGATGTCGCTCGTGACCTCGACACCGATCGCCTTCTCGCCGTCGTCCAGGACGAAGTCGATCTCGCTCTCGTCCTTGCGGCGCAGGAACCCGATCGAGATCGGACGTCCGCCGACGCGCACGCCGCGAAGATGCCGGTAGACAGCGCTCTCGAACACGGCGCCGCGGACGCCGGGACGATCGAGGGGCTCCGGGCTCGGATTCAGCGCCGTGACGAGTCCCGGATCGAAAGCGAAGAGCTTGGGGACCGATGCGAGTTGCGCCTTGGCCTTTTGTTTTTTGCGCGGCAGCGTCCACGGGTCCAGGCGCTGAAGCAGGCCGGCCTGCACGAGCAATTCGATCCACGACTCGACAGTACGCGTGTCGAGCGTCTCCTCACCGCCGTCGGCGCGCAGGTCCTTGGCGACTTCGCTCGACTTGATCTGAGCGCCCGAAGCACGAACGAGGTAGGTGAAGAGGCGCTGGATCCGCGCGACGTCGCGGATGCCCTGCGCCACATCGCGATGGATGGCGACGCCTACGATGTCGTCACGCAGGCGCGCACGAGCTTCTTGCACGTCCGCGTACTGGCTGACTCCAGGCAGCCCGCCGATCGCCAGGTAGCGCGAGAGCGGGTCCGGCAACCGCGCGCGCAATCCGTCGAGCGATTCCTCTGGGAGCAAGAGGCGCCGAAGGAACGACACGTAGTCGAGCCCTTCGATCCAGTGCTTCTCCGTGCGGCCTTGCAGGTCGGCGATCTCGCCGCCACGCAACGCGGAAGCGGAGGAGTCGAGGATCACGATCCGGTCGGGTGCGGTCTCCGATTCTCGGCGGGCGCGATCGACCATCTCCTTGATCGCTCGCGACCAATTCGCGGCGTGCGTGACTTCGTCGAGGACGATGAGTCGAGGTCCCGGACCGGGCTTCACGTGCTCCACCACGGAATCGACGGATGCCTTGCTGGTCAGGAGCGCAGTCGAGAAGTCGAAGTACAGAACGCGCCCGGCCGGCCAACCACCGTCGAGGTGCCGATCGATGATCTGCCGCGCGAGCGTGGTCTTCCCGACTTGTCGCGGTCCGATCAGCGCCTGGGCACGCAGCGAGCCGGATGCGCCGCTGGAAGGTTCCAGGGCTGCCAGGACCAGCTGAAGCTCCGGTCGCTCGACGAGGCCACGCCGGGCGGCGCGCTCCTTGGGGTCGGCCCACCAAGGGTTGGACCTAGCCAGGATCGGAACCAGCTCTTGCATTGCAATGTCGAAATCATACTGATCTTTCGACACTCTAATGCGATTCGATGGGGTAGGCTCCCTAAACTCTTTCTGGATAGTAGTTTGAGGTTGCCGCTCAGGCGCCGGCCGGCTCGGGCGTCGGCTTCTCCGCCGTGCGCGGCGCCACCCAGAACTTCTCGCCCGAGTTGTCCACGACCGCGACGTCACCGCGTGCGATCCGGCCCGAGAGGATCGCGTCGGCCAGCGCGTTCTGAACGTGCCGCTGGATCACGCGCTTCAGCGGGCGCGCGCCGTACTCCTCGCTCCAGCCCTGGCGTGCGAGCTCGTCCTTCGCGGCCTCCGTCACCTCGAGGCCGATCTCCTGCTCGGCAAGGTGCTTCGCGAGGCGCGCGATCTGCACGTCCACGATGCGGCGGAGCTCGTCGCGCTTCAGTGCCTGGAAGACGAGGACTTCGTCGAGGCGGTTCAGGAACTCGGGGCGGAAGAAGTCGCGGACCTGAGCCTCGTCGCGCAGGTTGCTCGTCATCAAGACGAGCGTCTGCGTGAAGTCGACCGTACGGCCCTGACCGTCGGTCAAGCGACCGTCGTCGAGGATCTGCAGCAGGATGTCGAACACGTCCATGTGCGCTTTCTCGACCTCGTCGAAGAGCACGACCGCGTGTGGCTTGCGGCGCACGGCTTCCGTCAACGCGCCGCCTTCGTCGTAGCCGACCTACCCGGGCGGCGCGCCGATCAGAGGCGCAACCGCGTGTTTATCCATGTATTCGCTCATGTCGACGCGCACGAGGCTCTGTTCGTCGTCGAACAGGAAACCCGCCTAGTCAGATGCCTCGTAACGCCCCCCCCCGGTCGTCCTGGAGAATTGGGAGGCTGGCTGGGTGAGACCTTGCGGGCCTGCCCCAGTTCGCGGATCCTTGGGCCATTCCGACTCGCACGCCCTTCCCCGGAAGGCGAGTTCGTCGCTTCCCCTATCGACCGGTTCTTCACTCCTCGCCTCCATGCTTCGACTTCCGCGCCTTGCCGGTGTTCTGGCTCTCGTCATCGCCGCCGGCCTCGAGTCCTGCGGCGGCGGAGATGCAGGAGGCCGCGCTCCTGGCGAAACGAGTCCGCTCACTGCCGTGCCCCCCGTCCCTCAGGCCGTGCCTGTGATCGCGCCAACGGTCGCTGGACGAGCCATCGACCTCTTCGTGCTCTCCCCACCGAACGGCGCGGTGATCGCCACCTCGACGGTGACGGTGCGCGTTGACGGGGCGAACTGGGCCGAACTTTGGGTCGAGTCGAGTTCGCTCGGTTCCACCGCTTCCGGGACGCAGGCCGTGCGCACGGATGCTCACCCATTCCAGGGTGACAGCTTCGCCCTCGGAGTGCCTGTGTGGGACGGAACGAATCGACTCGTCGTCACGGGGCGTCGTCCGACCGGACAGGTTCTCACGCGCACGCTTCAAGTCGTCCATCCGCCCGCGAGCGTCGAAGGCGTCCGCGTGACGGTCAGCCCTTCCAGCGTCCAGAACCCCGCGACACCCGTTCAGATCACCGCCACCAGCGCGGGCATCGGCGCGCCGTCGGAGGCTTGGATCGATGCCGACGGTGACGGTCGGCTCGACGCGGCGTTCCCGGCGAGCGGCACCCTCGCGTGGACCTTTCCGGCGGAGGGCTACTACCGGCCGCGCGTGGTCATGCGTGTCGCGAACGGTATCCATCACGATTCGGGCGACCAGTCGGAGACGGTCACGATCACCGCGCCGCCGTCGGTCACGGACGCGCCAGGCGAGTTCGAGCTTCCCGTTCCAGCGCGCGACGTGGCTGTCGACCGGATGAACCAGCAAGTGCTCGTACTGACGCAGGACTCGCGACTGCACGTTTTCACCGAGGCCGGAGCTCTCGTTGCCTCGCACACGCTCGCCGCGGTGCAAGAGCTCGTCGCGATCGATGTCGACGAGGACGGCAACGTGTACGCCGTCGATCGCGCGCTGCACCAACTGCGCAAGTTCTCCCGCTCGAGCGCGTTCCTTCCCGACACGACCTTCGGAACCAGCGGCGTCGTCGGCGGCTTGGGAACCGGAGACGCTCAGTTCAACGAGCCCGCGGACGTTCAGTACCTGCGCGTCGTGGGCGGCGCGCACGTGTGGGTTGCGGACGCCGGCAACGGTCGCTTGCAGCGCTTTGACGGCGCGGGCGACTTCCAACTCGCGTTGCCGACCGGCGCGGACGTCGCGCGCCCGGTGAGCCTGGTGGCGGACTTCGCCGGTCATGTCAGCGTGCTCGACGGCGCGGACGGCGATCTTGCCGTGTTCGAGTTCAGCGGCACGCGCATCGCCTATCGCACCAACGCGGTTGGAATCGATCCCAGCGCTCCCGCGCGCGCGAGCGTGGATGTCGATCAGGGCGTTTTGATCGTGGATCCGGCCAATCGCGTGTTGCTGCGTTGCGATCGCGATGGCGCGGTGCGCGCGAGCCTCGACATCGCTCCGAACGCACCCGTGGCGGCCGTGCGTACGACGGGAAGTCGGACGCTGGTCGCCGTTGCGGGCGCCGCGCGACTGCGACGGCTGCTGCTGCCGGAGCCGATCGGCGAAAGCCCGGTCGAGGTGGTCACGCGCTTCTTCACCGCCGTGCACCAGAGCGCGGATGCGACGGCCAACGATCTCGTCGCGGGCGAGACCGCGCCGCTCCTCGCGAGCGTGTTGGCCGATCCCGTAAAGGGTCCGGCGTATCGCGCGCTCGCGGGACGCGTCGGGTCGGCGTCGGAGCTGTCGCGCTCCGCTCGACTGTCCACGGTGCACGCGATGGTCGACCCGGGCACGCCCGGCGCTCAGCCGATCGTCATGGAGCTTCGACGCGACGTGGTGACAAGCCGTTGGCTGCTGCTCGGTCTCTGATCCCTCTCTCCAACCCCCGGCACTCCCCATGCAACTCGTTGGACTCGTTATCACCGTGTCGCTGTCGTCCGTGCTCTACGAAGTCGGCACCCACCGCAGGATGGGCTACTGGGCCGTCGAGCGCTCGAGCGTGCTGGAACCTGCGCTCAACCGCCTCGAATGGGACTTGCCCGAGACGACGTTCGGGGGCCTGCGGCTCGGGGCGTTGAACTTCGATCTCACGACTCTTCGAGAGCCCTGGGTCTGGGACTCGCGGCCCCAAGATCTCATCGCGGCTGGCTGCGTGACGGAAGACGCATATCTCAGGTTCCTGAACCACTTCTGCGATGGCGTGAACGGTGGTGGCTTCGGAATCTCGTTTGCGAGCCAGATCTGGGGCTCCACCGAGGTCTCCAATGCCTTCAATTGGGAACAAGCGCGATCGCACTACGTCTCCTCGCTCCTCGAGCAGGATCCTGACGACCGCGAAGGTCATCGCGTCGATCTGTTCCGCTCGCTCGGACAGGTGCTGCATCTCATCCAGGACGCACACCAGCCGTCGCACACGCGCAACGATTCGCACTCCCATATCGCACCAACCTGGTTGCCGGTGCTGGACGGCTACAGCGCACTGGAGCTGTGGGCTGCCGACGCAGTGAGCATGGACGGCTCGAGCCTCGATTCCACCGTCGCGACGGCCGTACGCAACCTCGGTGCGCCGATCTACCGGCAGGGGTTGATGGAGTACACCCGCACCTCGATCCGTGAGTCAGCCAGGCAAACGAACCGCGAGTTCTACAGCGACGACACGATCTGGCAGAACGGGCCCACGTACGCGAACCCCAACGGCACCGAAACCTACGTCGGGACTGAAGGCACGTTCCCGTTCACGCAGACCTACGTCTTTGCTTCGGCCTCGCTCCACAACACGATCCCGCCGCTCAAGATGGCGCGGAGGAAGTCGGGCCTGCTCGATCTCCTCGGTGGCGTGGGTGAGCCGTTGGACCCGAGACCCTACACGCTGCTCGCGACTAATGCCGAGGTTGTGCGCCATCATGCGTCGACGTTGATTCCGCGCGCGGTCTCCGAGTGTGCAGGGGCGATCAATCACTTCTTCCGGCTGGGCATCGAGGCCGACATCGACACCACGACCCAGCCGGGCGAGGGGCGCCTGAAGCTCACCAATGTTTCCAGCGTGCCGGGCGCGAGCGCGGCAGATCTCACCGTAGCGGGTGGCGCGACGGTCGAGCTGCGCTACGAGACCGTGAGCGGGCGTGTGCTGCCCTTGCCGAGTATCGGCACGCTCACACTCGGAGCCATGCCGCCGAATCCGGCGGGAGTGACGTTGCCGGTGAATGTGCTCGGCGTTCTCCAGCCTCTCGCCAACCCCGTCACCTACCCCGACCCCAATGTCCGAGCCCGGACCGATCTGCGTCTGACCGTCGTCGTTCAGGGCACCGTCGGACAAGAGCTCGCGGTCGGGGCGGACCTTTGGTCGAAGCCCGGTTGTCCCGACGGCTGGCCGACTCCGGCGGGGACGGTGGCGATCCCCTCAGGATCGTTCCAGATGGGATCGAACGCGGCCAGCGGGCCTCCGTACTACGGACCGATCGGGCCCGTGCACGATGTCACGATCAGCTACTGCTACTGGATGGGGCAGCACGAAGTGACGCAGGCCGAATACGCGGCGCTGATGGGCACGAACCCGTCGTACTTCCCCGGTGCGAGCAATCCCGTCGAGCGAGTGAGCTGGTTCAACGCGCAGGCATACTGTGCGGCGTTGACCACGCAGCAGTCAGCGCTTGGCAACGTCCCGCCCGGATATCAATACCGCCTACCCACCGAAGCTGAGTGGGAGTACGCCTGTCGCGGTGGGACGACGACGGAGTTCGGCGTCGGCAACGCGTTGTTCTGCAACCGGGCCAAGTTCTGGTACTCGTTCCACTCGAATTCATCTTGCTTCTCGAGCGGCACGGTGCCTGCCGGTAGCTACGCTCCGAATGTGTGGGGCCTGCACGACATGGAAGGCAACGTGTGGGAGTGGTGCCTCGATTCGTACGCGGCTTACGGCGGAGCCCCGGTCACGGATCCGTTCGTCACGGGCGGCCCCGGCCGGGTCACCCGCGGCGGCGGCTGGATCAACTACTCGAGCGACTGTCGCTCCGCGATCCGGTTCAGCTACGGTCCCGGGAACACGGACGACTACATCGGGTTCCGGGTCGTCCTCGCCCCAGTTCTCGTCCCGTGAGCGAGCGGAGCGCGGCCTGAGGCGAAGGCACGGAGGCGAGCGGAGCGAAGCCGTAGATGCCGCAGCCGGTGGCCGCGCGCAGCGGTCAGCGAGAGAGGAAGGACGCATGCAGATTCAGGTGTTCTCGATTCCGATGGAAGGCGACGAGGAGGCGACCGAGCAGCTCAATCGGTTCCTCCGCACACACAAGGTGCTGTGCATCGAGAAGGCTGCCGTGGTCGCCCAAGGTCGCCAATACTGGTCCGTGTGCGTGGAGTTCCTGCCGCGCCGCGCAGGCGCAGCGTTTGGTGCCGGGACGGGCGCGGGCGTCGGACCGGCGTCGGTTTCCGATAAGCCTAAAGTCGATTACCGCGAGCTGCTGACCCAGCCCGAGTTCCAACGCTTCAGCAGTCTCCGCCAATTGCACGAGTGGGTGCGCGGAAGGAGCCGTCCCGGTGCGCGCGCTTCAAGGATGCGCGACCGACGAAGGTGGCGCTCGATGTAACCGCCAGTAGGACGGTGCTCATCGTGAACGGCGGAGTCGGCGTCCAAGCTTGCCCGCTACCCCGAAGAGTCACCAGGGGTTCTGAGCAGACGCCTTGCCGTATGTTCCGCAAAACGCTATGTTCCGCGTCATGAGGAACGGCGCCTCGGGTGGAACGCCCCGCGCGCGGCTCGCGGCTGACGCGCTTCGGAGCCGGCTGCCGCCCGGATGGGGCGTGCAACTGCGACCTGGAGCTGACGACGCCGGCATCCTGACCCTCCGCGCGCCCGACGGACGACGTGCCAAGCTGCGGCTGATCCCGCGCAAGCAGATTCTGCCCAGGGACGTCGCGAACATCCTGGCTCAGCCCTCGGGTCTCGGCGAACGCCTGATCATCGCTCCGTTCCTGAGTCCGCGAGCGCGGGAACTTCTCGCCGCCGCGGGTGCGAGCTACGCGGACGAAACCGGCAACCTCCGCGTCGTCGTGCGCGACCCCGCGGTCTTCGTGGAGAGCCAGGGTGCCGATCGCGATCCGAAGCGCCGGCCTCGTCCTCTTCAGAGCCTCAAGGGAGCGGCCGCAGCCCGCGTCGTTCGGGCTCTCTGCGACTTCTCTCCGCCCTACGGAGTCCGCACGCTGGCGGAGCGATCGGGCACTCCGCTGGGCACCGTCTCGCGCGTCGTGAGCTTCCTGGAGGGAGAAGCGGTCATCCACCGCGACGAGAAGAAACAAATCCTCACGGTCGACCGGCCTGCGCTCATCCAGCGCTGGGTCGCGGACTACAGCGTCACCGGCTCGAACGTGATGCGCTCGTACCTCGAGCCGCGTGGCCTGGGCGCGCTGGCCCCGAAGTTGGCGAGTCTCGCTCGCTACGCCGTTACCGGCTCGATGGCGATTCCGGGCAGCGTCGCGCCCGCGCGGCTTGCCGCGGTGTACGTCGACGATGCGGAGGACGCCGCCAAGACGTTGGAACTGGTACCCACGGAGGCGGGTGCGAACGTCTGGCTGCTCGAACCCTTCGATGCCGTGGTGTTCGAAAGAACGCGGTCCGTGCAGCTCTCGTCCGGCACGACGATCGTCGCCGCTGCGCTGAGTCAGGTCGCCGCCGATCTGATGACGAGCCCGGGTCGTGCGCCCCAGGAGGCCGAGGCACTGTTGGCCCAGATGAAGGGATCCGAGGGTGGTGGGCGACAGAAGCCCTGATCCCGAGTACGTCGCGGCGCGCCGGGTGCTCTTGGACGCGCTCCCGGCGCTCGGTGCGCACCGCAAATCGGTCGTACTGGTCGGCGCGCAGGCGATCTACCTCCACGTCGGCGAGGGCGACCTCGCGGTCTCGCCCTACACGACCGATGGCGATCTCGCTATTGATCCGCGCGAGCTGGCGGACGAGCCGGCGCTCGTCACGACGCTCGAGGCAGCCGGTTTCGAGCTGACGGTGAGGCCCGGCACGTGGTCGATGAGCAACGTGCAGATCGACCTGCTCGTGCCGGCGTCTTTGGGAGGGATGGGCCGCCGAGGCGCCCGGCACGGCGTCCACGGCAAGGACGTTGCGCGGAAGGCCGCGGGACTCGAGGCCGTCGTGATCGATCACGCGCCTCGTCGCATCGGCGCGCTCGATCCGTTGGATACGCGGTCGTTCGATGTCGCGGTGGAGGGTCTCGCGTCGCTTCTGATCGCGAAGCTCCACAAGATCGCAGAGCGAAAGGACAGCGTCGATCGCCGTCAAGACAAGGACGGGCTCGACGTCCTGCGCATGCTTCGGTTCGGCGATGCGGATGAACTCGCCGGCACGCTGGTGAATCTCGCGCAGCATCCGCTCGCCGGCGGGGTCAGCCGAGAAGTGCGTCGCTTCCTCGACGAATTGTTCGGTGACCGGGATGCTCCCGGCGCGCAGATGGCAGCGCGCGCGAGCGTGGGTCTCGAAGAGGGGATCGCCATCCGGCTCTCGTGCGAGACGCTCGCTCGCCGGCTGCTCGGAGCATGGAATCCGTGATCGTCGGCGCGGCTGAATAGCGAGCTACAGGACGACGATCATCAGGTACTCGGCCTGTGTCAGCGCTTCGAACGTGAGGACGTCGTCGACCCGGTCGATGAACTCGACCGGGATAAGGCCGCACCGCGGTCTCGCGTCGACCGCGGTGGCGGCGAGCCCCCTCGGATTCTTCGGGCGTTGGCGTCTGGCGACTTCTTCGTCGGAGAGGACGGGCCGCCCGGCGACGAGCTCGGTCACGTCGATGACAACTCAGTCTCGGGCGCCGGCTTCTCCGCCTTCCGCGGCGCCACCCAGAACTTCTCGCCCGAGTTGTCGACGACCGCCACGTCACCGCGCGCGATCCGGCCCGAGAGGATCGCGTCGGCCAGCGCGTTCTGAACGTGCCGCTGGATCACGCGCTTCAGCGGGCGCGCGCCGTACTCCTCGCTCCAGCCCTGGCGTGCGAGCTCGTCCTTCGCGGCCT
>Ga0163154_10004495_pt1 | contig 18279 bp, 23 predicted proteins | sample OliLakLV19MP9P1_FD_148649 | JGI IMG/M metagenome (GOLD analysis project Ga0163154, IMG submission 148649) | Freshwater microbial mat bacterial communities from Lake Vanda, McMurdo Dry Valleys, Antarctica - Oligotrophic Lake LV.19.MP9.P1 | ecosystem: Environmental > Aquatic > Freshwater > Lake >...
AGAGCATCGGGACAAGCAACTACGCCAACTACGGCGAAAGGCCGCACAGTTCGGCCTTGTACTTACCGAAAAGGCGGCCTGAAAAAAATGCATTAAAATCATTTGCTTGCGGTATGTTTGGTGAGAGCGCTACGGGGCAGATTGCACGGTTCTCACCCCCATAACCGCACACTCTACCCCGTCCAACTGAGGTTTCTTGGCTAAACTTAGCCGCTTAGTCTCGACGGCGTGGCTCGGCAAGTGAAGCAAAGGTCATCTGCGAAGCTGGCGCCTTATAGCGAACGTCTACTAATAGTCTCTTCAGTTCTTTGCGAACCACGTCATAACATTCACAGGAAATTCCTTCCAATCCTTTGCGATTGAGTACCGTGATGTGGCCGCGCCTATAGCTGATGTACCCTGCGTGCTGAAGTTTCCCTGCGGCTTCGGTAATGCCTTCGCGCCGCACACCTAGCATATGCGCAACTAATTCTTGCGTCATGACCAGTTCATTACTCGGCAGACGGTCCAAAGTGAGCAAAAGCCATCGGCATAGTTGCTGCTCTACTGAATGATGGCGATTACAGACCGCCGTTTGACTCATTTGCGTCATCAGTGCTTGGGTGTAACGCAACAACAACTGCTGCAATGCGCCGCCGCGTTCGAACTCTTCGCGCAGGGAACGGCGATCTAATCGATAACCGAAACCTGCCGTTTGCACAACCGCTGAACTGGATGTGCCACCACCACTCATGAAAAGAGAAACACCCACCACGCCTTCATTACCGACACCAGCGGTTTCAGCCGATGCGCCAGACTCGGTCACATAATGTAGCGAGACGATAGCCGTGGTAGGGAAATAGGCATATTGCTGTTGTTCGCCTGGCTCATACAACGTGTCACCGAGCTTCATTGAAACCAGCTCCAGATGCGTTGCGAGAGCATTAAAATCTTCCTTTGGCAACGCGGCTAACAAATGATTTTGCAGGGGATTGTGCGCGGCGAACGCCTTGCTACTAGTTGGGGTTGACATTCTCGCCTCCGCTATTGGGCGTAGCGCGGGCTGCTTCAGGAGTGATTTCAACACCAATCCCACGATAACCTGCAAACCGGCAAGCTTGATCAAAAATCGGCTCGCCGCTTACTCGGAAGCGACGCTCGGTGCCCTCGGCATTCGTGCGGCTAAACACAAAATCCAGAAATGGCTGGCGTGCTTCAATGGCAGCGCTGAGTGCCGCATGCTCTGCATTATCCCAACTGAGCGCCGATCCGGTTGCAGCGCCATTTAAGCCCATGCTTAGCTTTGGACCCAGCATCTCTTGCACGGGGCCCGATACTTTGGAGAAAATACCGCGCTCATCTTGCTCCCAATACCAATCGGCAGCTAATTCGGTAAAACTGCGATAACGCGCTTCACTTTCACGTAACTGGGCAGTACGCTCTTGTACTTTTTGTTCAAGCGAGCGGTTCAAAACTTCCAGTTGTTTATATACCAAGCGCACCTCTAGTAAGTTGCGTACCCGCGTTCTAGCTTCCACCAAATCAAATGGTTTACTGATAAAATCTTTAGCCCCGGATTGTAGTGCGCGCAGTTTGTGGCCAGGTTGCGCGGTGATCACCAAAACCGACAAATAGGGGTCAGTTTCGTTGAACTTCAGCGCCTCCATAACCGCGAAGCCATCCATAACCGGCATCTGCAGGTCAAGCAAAATTAAATCATAGCGATTTTCCCGATGCAATTCGCAAACTTTAGTGGGATCCATCGTCGTGCTGATTTGCGTATAACCCACCTCATGCAGCAACGCTTGCAACAGCTCAACATTACTCAACTGATCGTCCACGATCAGAATGCTGGCATTATGAATTTCGGACTCGGTAACTTTCATACTGTCCTCGTAGCAGTCGGAAGCTCAGACACATTGGAATATATTAATGCAGCGTCCAGTGTCTCCAAAAACTTGCTTACTTTTATCGGTTTGGTCAAGTAATCAAAAAAGCCAGCAGAGATGCCACGCTCAATATCTCGCGGCATGGCGTTGGCGCTGATCGCAATAATTGGAATGTGCGCAGTGGACGGATCAAGGTGCAAAGCGTGCATCGCTTCTTCGCCACTCATGCCTGGCAGATTGATGTCCATTAATATCACATCCGGTTGATAAGCGCGCGCAAACTCAATGCCAAGATAACCATCGGCAGCGGCAAGCAAGCGCAAATCTGCGCGGCGCTCAATGATCTGTTCAACTAATTCGAGGTTGGCCGGGTTATCTTCTACGTACAAGAGTGTGCGCTTCGGTGCGGATAGCGGCAATTCGACGGCTTGGGCGTCAGCCGCGGGTATCGCGCACAACCGTGGAGCGCTGGTCAATTTCAGTTCGATCCAAAATACGCTACCCACTCCCACCGTGCTGTCAGCGCCGATGGTTCCGTCCATCAGTTCAACCAAACGTTTGCTCACCACTAAACCAATTCCGGTGCCCTCTTCGACACCCGACTCCTTTCCGAGGCGATTAAAGGGCTGGAATAGATGTCCCATCTGTTCATGAGTTAGACCCATGCCGGTATCGCGAATGTTGATGCGGATCGCGGACTGCTCAACCAACGCGCAATCTACCGAAACGGTTCCGTGCGGACGATTGTATTTCACCGCGTTGAACAACAAGTTGATAAACACTTGTTTCAGACGTGTGCGATCGGCTGACACGCAGTACGGCGCCGCAAAATGGGGGAAGCGTAGCCGAATTCCCCGTTGCTGCGCCTGCGGTTCGACCATCGCCTTGCACTCCAGCAAAATCTCCGGTAAGCGCACGGGTTCGTGTGATAAACCCACATTGCCAGCCTCAATACGGGCGAGATCTAGCACCTCACTGATAAGCTCCAACAAATACCAGCCAGCTTTCAGGATTTGATCGACACTACGCTTTTGATTTGCCGTGGGCAATGGTGTGCCCGATTCGATCAATTGGGCGAAACCGAGAATCGCATTGAGCGGCGTACGTAGTTCGTGGCTCATACTGGAAAGAAAATCGGTCTTGGCGTTACTCGCTTTCACTGATTCGGCGACTGCCGCGTCTCGCTGCTGTTCTATTTGCCGACGTGTGCTGACATCCCTTAACACACTGGTGAAATAACGTTCGCCGCCGAGCGCCATCTCAGTGACCGCTATTTCCAGACTGAATTGGCTACCGTCTTTGCGTCTACCCGTCACCTCACGGATTAACCCCGCAGTCAATGTGGCGGCACTCGCACTGTAGTACAATAAGGAACCTTCGGTTTCGTCATTATCCAGCTCAGGGACTAACAGGCTGAATTTCTTTCCTAACATTTCGTGGGCGGAATAACCAAACAAGGTTGTGGCGGCAGGATTGACGGTCTGCACGATGGCACCCTTCGCGCGAAACATGATTACGCCGTCTTCAACCGTGTTGAGAATCGCCTGAAGCAGCGCCTCGCGGTCGCGTACGGCGGCTTGCACCGCGTATTCCTTCGAAACATCTCGAAATACCAATACTGCGCCGATGACCTGGACTGGGTCGCGAATGGGTGCGCAGCTGTCGGCTATTGCGTGTTCGTCGCCATTTCGCGCGATCAGGATCGTGTGGTTGGCTAGACCTTGTGCGGTTCCGTGTTTCAAGGTATCAGTGATAGGCACCTTGGATGGCAAACGCGTTTGCTGATTGATGATTTCAAACACTTCTTCAACGGGACGCCCGCAAGCCTGCGCGAGTTTCCAACCCGTCAGGTGCTCAGCGATCGCGTTCATCCGCGTGACGCGACCTTCAATATCGGTTGCCAATACTCCATCGCCAATAGAATCAAAAGTCACCGAAAGCAGGTCCTCACTGCGGCGCAAACTATCATAGGCCTCCGCCAACTGACGGTTAATCTCCCGCTGTACATCAAGCAAGTGCTGGGTTTCTATGTGGACCAGTTCGGCCAGACGACTCTTGCTGACTCGATAAATCGAAAGGACCAAGAATAAGGCCAGTACTGCCGACAATGTGCCGGATGCCAAAATGACTAAAAATAGTGTGTGCATGTTGGCTTGGTAGCGCGCCTCGTAACTGGCGAGCAGAGTTTCCTGAGCTGTCACGAAATGATGCATATCCAAACGCATTGAATCCATTAACTGTTTGGCACTGCCCTCGGCAATTGCGGCAATTTGGGGCGCTTCATTACGCATCACAACGAGTCTGGAAATTTCAGCCAAGGCCGCTTCCACGCGTGGGCGCAGCAGCGCAAGTTGCGCTTTCACTGGGGCGGCGGCCACCCTTTGGGTGAGTTCCTGCAGTTGCACAGGCAGTCGCTTACTCAACGTTTCATAGGATTGCAAAAATGCGCCATCACCGGTCAGCGAGTAGCCGAGCGCCGCAGACTGAGCGTCGATCATGGTCGTCAGCAGATCATCAGCTCTGGTGCGCACCAAGCTCACGTGTGCGCGCGCTTCCCCGGACTCGGTGATCTGTTGGAAGGCCCAATACGACGCCCCCAGCACTAACGCGATTAGCAGCGCCAATCCGATGAACGCCACAACAAGGATGGGATTAGCTCGCAAGGAGCACGACCTTTGTGCAGGAAATCTTAAGCTTCGGCATCGCCAAGTGGCGATGGTGACGTGGCCGAAAGGCCGTTTCGCCGCAGATTTAGCACCGAACTTGCGCATTACTCCGTTCGCCAGACCACATAGGTGCGGGAGTTCACCTTTAGTACGCCAGCGCACTGAGTTTTGCCGCTGCTCAGCATAGGGTTGCGCATCCGCACCACAACCTGAGGAACTAAAGATGAGTATGTCCAATAGCAGCGACCGCAGCGAACCGTTCTTTGGCGGTTCGCATCAAGATCAGTTAATCAGCGACGTTAAAGTCGTGATGGCAGACGCCGAAGCCTTGCTAAAAGCCACCGCCGACAAAGGTGATGAGCGGATGGAGGTTTTACGAGCCAAAGCCAGCGAATCCCTGCGCCGCGTTGGCGAGCGTTTATCGGAGTCGCAGGCAGCATTGTTGACTTCCAGCAAGAACGCAGCAAAGGCAACCAACGTCTACGTACATGACAACCCATGGGCTGCGTTGGGTGTGGCCAGTGCGGTTGGGCTGGTGCTCGGCTTGTTACTGCGCCGATCATAAGACTAAACGCAGATGGCTGATCCAAGCCTACCGCCGAGTAAGGGACTTTTAGAGTCCCTAACTCACCTTGCCGGAACCTTAATGGCGATGGCTCATACGCGCCTGAGCCTGATAGCGACGGATGTCGAAGAAAGTCGACGAAATTTACTGACTTTACTTGTGCTAGCACTGGCTGCCGCGCTGTGCCTAGCCATCGGCATAGTTTTGGCAACGATGGTAGTGGTTTTTTTGTTCTGGAATACCCACCTGATTTTGGCGCTGGGTAGCCTTTCTGTTTTTTATCTGCTGCTCGGCCTAATTGCTTGGCGCAGAGCGCTTTACCAGGCGCGCACCCAAACAAAACCTTTTGCAGCCACCCTGTCGGAACTGAGCAAGGATAGCAAATGGCTGAGCGGCCGTTAACTGTTATACCCCCCTCCCTAGCCGAGCGGCGTGCCGCACTGGTGATCACGGCTGCACAGCAACGCGGTACCATTTCGCAGGAATTCGCGCGTTGGAAAGCACCCGTAGCACTAGCCGATCAAGGTCTTAGCATCGTGCGCCGAATTGGACAGCACCCATATGTTCTGGTTGCCGGCGTGATCCTGTTAGCCGTATGGCGGCCGCAAGGCGTCGGCAAGTGGCTGCAACGCGGCTTGCTGACCTGGCAAGAAGTACAGCGTATGAAGATGAAGTTCGACAAATCCTAAGCCGGACGAGCGGGAACCAAACACACAAAAGTCTTCGCATGATTTGTCAAGACTGAACTGGATAGTTGGCTAGTGACTAACAGCCCTAGCAGCCTGTCGGGCTTTCCTCGCGAGTGCGCCGGGGGCCCTTTTGGCGACCGTTTTCTGGTCATTCTCGGATTGATTTTGATGGATTTCGATCTACTTTCGAGTCTGCGTTACGCCAAAAGGCCGTCCGGCCCTCCGGGTTGCGCGTCTGGACGTCGTCTCCTGCGTTACGACGCTTAGGGCTCATGAGGAAATAACTTGGACTTTTGGCCGTCGGATTGGGATGCGATGCGAGGCGCGATGAGCGCGGTGTGGCGCGCCACACAAGCGAGTCGCAACGAAGCAGCGCGCCCAACCCGGCGAGCAAAAAGTCCAAGTTATTGACGAACGAGCCCTTAGGCATGGAGGAGCCATTGCCTGCGCGCCGCGCCTTGCAGCCATCCGCTTTAGCCTCACAACGCATCTCACGCGCAAAGCCCGACGGGCTGCTAGGCAAACGAGTGCGAGTCAAACTGCTGTGGACTAACCAAGCGAGGTTAGTCCGGCGCTAACCAGACGCACTCGGATGGGTTCATGGGCAGTCCCCGGCCGTCCGCGGCGATTCAGCGACCTGGACTGCCACGGCACGCGCGCACCGTTGGAGGATCATTGCTGCCTCTCGCGCGCCTCGCAATGAATACATATCGTAAGTCATTGACTCGTCCGAGGATGTAGGTTGGGCAAAGCGCAGCGTGCCCAACATTGTCGCGGAGCATGTGGGCACGGCTGCGCCCCAGCCCAACCTACGGTTCATCCGCGTGTAGTTTCGGGCTGAAACAGGAAACAGGAAGCAGGACGCTCGCAATGAACCTAACTCATTGATTCGGCATTGCGAGGCACGCGCCTCGCGAAGCGACAAGGACCGTCGAACTTACCGCGCGTGCCGTGGCAATCCAGTAACTTTCGGGACAAGGCGAAGTAGCTGGATTGCCGCGGTCGCTTAAGGCTCCCTCGCAATGACGAGCCTTGGGGTTTGGGGTTCGTCCGCTTGCATTTCCGGCTGAAAAAAGGACGTTTGCGAAGACGAGTCTTGGCGGTTCATCCGCGTACCTTGTAGGGCTAAACAAAAACGCCCGGACAACACGTCCTTGTGCGATCCGGGCGCGGGGATCGGACTAATTATTCGTGGTGTTCTGCAGCCACCAACATAGCGTCACGATTGGCGATCGCAACTGCTTGCTCGGACGCAAACACCGCTTCAGCGGAGCTGATACAAGCATCAGAATCAACACCCTTCAGCGCGCCACATTTTTCCTTGGCAATATTCTGGCGACCTTCAATCTGCGCATTGGCCACGTCATAGTCTGCATGCGCGGTGGCAATCATTGAGTCGGACTCAGCCTTGGTCAGCTTTTTCATCGCGCTGGTATCGTCTTTCACATACGCTCGCTGAGCATCGGTGACATCACGGCGCGCTTCATCTTTATCCGCGCTTGCGTCTAGGCGCGCAGCGTCAACTTCTTTCGCCGCATCTTTGCGCGCTTCAGTGACATCTTTGGCGGTTTCCCGCGGCGTTTCCTGGCAAGCGACCAACATTAATGCCGCAACTGCGGCCAAAGGCACAAATCGATTAAACATGGCGTACTCCTGATTAAGTCATTGAAATTAAATTGTACTAGCGTAAATCCGTCACGGCGCTGATTCAGTGGAGGAGCGATCGTCGGTGGTTTTGCTCCGACCCGCTTCCTTTTGAATCTTCTCGCCAGCCTTTTCGGTGTCTTTACCCAAACCTTTCATGGTGTTGCAAGCCGTCGCGCTGAACGCAAAAGCAGCAACCAGCAGCAAAACGGATATTCTTTGGAAATTTGTATTCATGGTGATCTCCTGGTGGCTAAAACGGGCGCGCTGGCGTCCGGCAAAGTGTGGTCGAACTTCCTGATGTGCCGAACGAACAACTGGCTGGAATTCGATCCAGCGACAAGCCTATGGATCTGTTTAGTGCGCGTCCGTGCGCTGGCGCACCTAGCGGTGCTGGTTTTGGTCGGAGCAAAAATCACTCATGTCTAGCTCAACGTGCGTTGGCGCACGGACGAAAGCACCAACACGGGCGATAGTCATTTTCGCTACGGCAGCTTAATTCCGCCGTAGAAATATCACTGGTTTAAGGAGTAGAGTCATGCTGCATTACACTATTGTATTCTTGGTCATCGCTATCATCGCCGGCATCTTGGGCTTTGGTGGCATAGCGGGATCGGCAGTGGGCATCGCCAAAATCTTGTTCCTCATCTTCATGGTGTTGTTTATCGCCTCCTTTATTATGGGAAAACGTTCCACCATTTGAAGATTGATTTCAGCCAACCGCGTAAGTCAGGCGCGCTAAAGGAGCTTTTACCGTGACTGGAATTAAACTTGTAGCAGTGATTATGATCGTACTAGGCGCCCTAGGACTGGCTTACGGGAGTTTCTCGTATACCGAAAGTACGCATAGTACGAAAGTCGGCCCCCTAACTCTGTCAGTTAAAGATGAGAAAACGGTCAACGTGCCAATCTGGGCGGGCGCAGGACTCGTTCTGGTCGGCGTCGTATTGCTGGTTGCACGAGGCAAGAGTTGAACCAATCCCTGAGGAGCGCGGTACGTGGACAAAAGAAGTAACGAGTTAATCACCGTGAGCAGTTCAACGCCCCAGCTTGCCGCACGCAATTGGCACGAGCAACAGCGCTTAGCACTGTGGATTGGCGGCGGACTGACGGCGGGCTTGGCCATGGCGGCGCTATCACCCAAGCACTGGGCGTGGCTCGGAGCTGCTGCTTTTGGGGCCAGTGCTTGGTTGTTGCGCTCACCCATCGGGCCGGCGGTGCTTGCAGCGGTGCTGGCGCGGGCCTCTGCTCCGCCCTCCCGCGTGGTAACGGTTGAAGTGGTCCCGGCCGCGCCGGGTCCGCCTTTGTGAGCTCGACGCCGGACAGCATTGAAGTTGCGGTCGTTGCCGAACACCCCACCAGAAACCGCCTGCTCGCAGCAATATTAGCGCTGATGGTGATGTATGCCAGCGCCGCCGCCGCGGTGCTGGTCGTACCGTTTTTGTTTGCCGTGTTGATCGGCTTAATGCTGGCGCCAGCGGTGCGCTTGTTGTGCAAATGGGGGCCACCACGCGTCTTATGCGTTAGCTTGGTTATGTTGACCGCGCTCTTTGTCGTTGCCTCTTTGTTTGCCAGTCTGATTACCCCGGCGCGTGAATGGGTGAAATCAATACCCACCGCCATCGCACGAATTGAACACGCTTTGGTTGATGTGCGTCTGCCGCTACGCGAAGCAAGCGCGATGGGTGAACGCGTCGCGGACATGGCCAGTTTACAGGGCTCGCAACCGAAGCAGCGCATGGTTGACGCTGACCCCGATCAGCTGACCCAATTATTGAGTGCCACGCCTGGGGTCATCTCCAGTTTTATTGCAACATTGTTTTTGATTTTCATTTTTCTGCTGCACGGTGATGCTCTACTGCGCAAGTTGGTCGAATTGGCGCCTGCACTGCACTTCAAAAAAGTGATTGTCATGGCAACCCGTAGCGCACAGCAGGAGCTATCCACCTATATCATCACGATTACCGTGATTAATTGTGTGTTAGGGCTGCTTCTGGCTGCCGCTTTGTGGGGAATGGGTGTGGCCAGCCCGTTATTATGGGGCGGAGTTGGCGCCATTTTGAATTTCATTCCATTCTTGGGTCCGTTGTTATTGGTGTTGTTGCTTGCCGTGGTTGGCTTTGCACAGTTCGATTCCGTTTGGATGGCACTGAGCGTGCCCGCCATTTTCATCGGGCTGAACATGCTCGAGGAAGTCATTACGCCGCATATCGTCGGTCGACGCCTCGCGCTCGACCCAGTCATGGTGTTTCTGGCGCTCATGTTATGCGGCTGGTTATGGGGCCCAGCGGGTTTATTGCTTGCCATGCCCTTGTTGACCTGCCTGCGCATACTCGCGCAGCGCGTGCCCAGCTGGGGCCCGCTAGCCCATTTGCTAAGCACTAACGCATAAACATCGGCCCAAGTCTCGATTGGTTAAGCTCTTGCGCACTCTGTGTGCGGCAACGCACCGACCAAAGCCTGCAAATCGAGCAATTTGTGCTCAAGTTGACCCACCACCCAACGCGGTCGACCGATTAGTCCGAAAAGGAGCAACAATGAACCTCCATCTAAGCTTAGCCCCGATCATTGCACTGCTCGCGGGAATATTGATTCTTGCGCAGCCACGCTTGCTCAATTATATCGTTGCGATCTACCTGATTGTAATTGGTCTAATTGGCTTGTTTGGCGCTGGCAATATGAGCCTAAACTGATTACCCCTAGAAATTTAAGTCAAGGAGAATGATATGTCAATTGGTATGATTTTGTTGATTGTGCTGGTGCTAATGCTGGTCGGCTCACTACCCACTTGGGGGCACAGCCGCTCCTGGGGTTATGGTCCCAGCGGTGGCTTGGGATTGGTCGTGGTCATTCTTTTGATATTGGTTTTGATGGGGTATATATGAAAAAGACTTTATTAGGCATCGCGCTCGCCGCGTTAGTTGCGGTTCCGATGCTCGCTTCCGCGGCGCCACGTGATCAGGGCCAGTGGTACCTTGCACCAAAAATCGGCTATGGCTGGTCCGACGGCGATCGACTCTCCGGCAATGGTCCGTTCTTGGGTTTGGGTTGGGGTTATTTTTTCAAAGAAAACTGGGCGATCGAAGCCGAAGCGGGATACCACCGTTTTGATGACAAGATTGGCGACGGTCAACCCGCGGAATGGCGTCAATTAAGCGTGGGCGGTTCAGTGCGTTATCTGCTGGACTATGACTACGCCCATCCCTACTTCGGCATGGCTTTTGGGGCAGGCCGCAATGAACTGCGCAGTACCGGCGTTGATGACTGGGGCTATCAGATTGGCCCCATCCTTGGTTTTGAGTGGGACGTCAATGATTCCGGCGCATTTCGTTTTGAGGTTGGTCATAAGTACACCGATTACAACGACGGCGCCATCGACAGCGGATTTTGGGATACCACCGTCTCTTTAGGTTATTCCTTTTACTTTGGCGGCGGCATTGATAGCCCGATGCGTGCCGCAGATCCGCCGCCAATGCCGCAGTCTGACCCACCTCCAGTTGCGTATGTACCCGCCGCTGATCCGCCACGTAATTTGCCGGTTTCGATCACCTTAAACGGCGTCAATTTCGATTTCGACAAATGTACGTTGCGTGGCGACGCCATTGCGATTCTTGATGAAGCGGTCCGTGTGCTCAACGGCAACGACATTGAAGTCGAAGTGGCCGGTCACACCGATGCGGTTGGTAGCGATGCATACAACCAAACCTTATCGGAGTGTCGCGCCAAAGTAGTCGGCGAATACCTCAATGGACAAGGTGTGGCTAACGCCAAGATATCCGCAGTCAACGGCTACGGCGAAGCGCGGCCTATCGATACCAATGACACCGCTGAAGGTCGCGCGCGCAATCGTCGCACCGAGTTGAACGTGCAGTAGGCGGTTCCGAGCGGCACATGGACGTGCCGCTCTTTTTACTTTCATTAGCCGAGGCACCTGTCATGCAAAGTAAGTCCATAAATCTTAGTGTCAGCGCTATTGCAATGCCCGCAACTGAAGACTGTGCGGCAGCGACTGATTGCGTTGCGAATGACTCTGCACCTTTGCGCGCGGCCGGCGGCGACGATAGTGTGATGAGTCAGCCGCCGCCGCCCGCTTCAGCGGATGCCGAACTGGCGCGGACCCGTTGGCAAGGGTCGGTTAGCGCAGCGCATGGCGTGTGGAGTCGCTTGACCGAAGACGAGCTACTGCAGACACAAGGTGATCCCCAGCAATTGGCAGATCGCGTCGCTGACTGTTATGCCATCAGTCCCGCAGAAGCCCGTCTACAGGTCGAGTCCTTCCTCGCCGGACGACCAAGCTGAGCGACCTATCAATCGCCGAATGTCCGGCCACTTCAATAAGAGAGACTTGAGCTATGAGTCACACTACTGAACTTACTGATGTAAACACCTTACGCAAACAAGCACGCGCGCACATGGAACAAGGCGCCGTTACCGCCGGTTATGGCGCCGATCGCGACCAAGTGCTAAAGCTGTTGAACGATGCGCTGGCCACTGAATTGGTCTGCGTGTTGCGCTATCGGCGCCACCACTTCATGGCCCGCGGCATCCACGCAAAAAGCACGGCCGATGAGTTCTTGGCGCATTCCAACGAAGAACAGGGTCACGCGGATCAGTTGGCACAACGCATCGTGCAACTCGGTGGCGAGCCTGATTTCTCGCCGGACACCTTGAGCGGGCGCAGCCACGCCGAATACATCGCCGGCAGCAGTTTGCTCGATATGATTAAAGAGAACTTAGTCGCCGAACGCATTGCAATCGATAGCTACCGCGATTTGATTGGTTACCTCGGCAACAATGATCCAACCACCAGTCAACTGCTCAAAGACATTTTGGCGGTCGAAGAAGAACACGCCGACGAATTGGCTGACCTACTCGAAGGTCAGCGGCAAACTGCTTAGGCCGCAGTAGGTATGATCCTGCGCATCCTGGTTTTTGGATGCGCTATGGATTTTCGGCGATTTGTCCTGTTGATCCTCGGCTTGTGCTGCACCCAGCTCATTTTTGCCGCCTCGCTCACCGATGGCCCGTATGTTTTTCTGCGCGATGGGCAGCGCGAAGCGCATTGGATCTGCGAGGGCAAGCTGCAGACGCGCCAAGTCGCTGTCCATGGCAAGATCAAACCGGTCTGTGGTCTGGTACCTGCACTGCAACTTGAAAGCCAGCGCACGCAGGCTGCAGATGAATTGCCGCAAGTACGGCGCTGGGCTGCGGTATCGGACGTACACGGTCAAAACGCGTTACTTCTGAGGTTGCTGCGCGCGCAACACATTGTGGATGAGCAGGGCAATTGGGCGTGGCGCCGCGGCGTGTTGATTGTGGTGGGTGATGTCTTCGATCGCGGTCCAAATCAGCTTGAGGCCTTGTGGGCCATTTATCGATGGGCGCAGCAAGCGCGGGCCGCTGGCGGGCGGGTAGAACTGCTACTCGGCAATCACGAAATCATGGTGTTGACGGGCGATTTGCGTTATTTGCACGAAAAGTATCAGGCAGTCGCGCAGTTACTCGGCCGCAGCTACGATCAACTATTTGCCGAAAGCACCGAGCTTGGCGCTTGGTTACGAGCTCGCGCGACGGTGCTGAAACTGGGCGATACCCTATTCACTCACGGCGGTTTGCATCCCGTATTCGCCGACCAGCCCATTCACTTAGCGTCAATCAACGCAGCGTTTCGTAACTATCTAAGCCAGCCGAGTTTGCAACGCGATCCGCAAACCGCCTGGCTGGTCGGCAACGATGGCCCCACGTGGTATCGCGGCTATTTCGCGCCACCACGTGCCAGCTCGACGCAGGTTCAGGCCTTGTTGAAGCAGGCCAAAGTAGAGCGCATCGTGGTCGGGCACACCACACAAGAGCAAATCCGCTCTTTCTACCAAGGCGGGGTGATCGCCATTGACGCCGGATTGAAAAATGGCGAACGAGGCGAGTTATTGGTATTCGAAAAAGGGCGGCTCTGGCGCGGGTTGCTGGATGGGCAACGCGTGCCATTGGCCCTGGGCGATGACTAGAGCCGCGCAGATTTTTCGCGTCTGTACGTCGCCACACGCGAAATCAGCGCCGCAACTGACAAAGAGTTTGCCAACTGCACCGCCTGAGCGTCAGTGACACGCATAACCCCTTGCGAATCGGCGCCATCGGAAGGATAGTCGCGTCTTGGTTTTGTCATCCACCCAATTGGGAGACTGTGCATGTCTGACCTCGATAGTCAGTTCCAAGCCGCCACCGAAGCTGCCAAGCAGTTGCCGGAGCGCCCTGATAACGACACCATGTTGAAGCTATACGCCCATTTCAAACAGTCCAGCGAAGGCGATGTCTCCGGCCCGAAACCCGGATTTTTCGATTTCGTTGGCACGGCCAAATATGAGGCCTGGGAAAAACTCAAGGGTTTGAGTCACGATGACGCGAAGACAAAGTACATCAGCCTCGTCAAGCGCCTCGGCGGCCAGTTCTGAGGCTGCTGTGAGCCAACAAACGGGACCAGTGAAAACACGTGATCGCATCCTTGCGAAGAGCTTGGAGATGTTCAACGCGACGGGTGAACCCAACGTCACGACTAATCATATCGCTGACGAGCTGGAAATTAGTCCCGGCAATCTGTATTACCACTTCCGCAACAAAGACGACATCATCGAGCAGCTGTTCGCGCGCTTCGAAGAGCGTATTGGTGATGCGTTGTTGGTGCCCGAAGGGCGCACGCCAAATCTGGAAGACATGTGGTTACAAATGCACTTGGTTTTTGAGTGCATCTGGGATTACCGCTTTGTCTATCGCGATTTAGTGGATTTGCTGACCCGCAGCCGCAAACTGAAAATGCATTTTTCGCGCATTTTGAAACGCGCGCACGAGAGCATTTCCAAAGTTTATACCGAAATGGTGAAAGCCGGCACGATGCTCGCTAGTCAGCGAGAAATCGAGGCCATCGCGCAAAACACCGTGGTATTGACTACGTTTTGGTTGAACTTCCAGCAAATCAAACCGGCGACCAATGCCAAAGCAGACGTCGATTTGGGTCGCGGCATTTATCAGGTGATGGTGTTAATCGCACCTTATTTGAAGTCGGCCGAGCGCGCGCATTTGACTCGACTGGCTGATCAATACTTGGGCGGCACTTGATTGCCAGCCATCGGCATCATAAGAACTAAGCGCGGCAAACCGCATCAATCAAGGTTTGCCATTGACACGACGCGGGATGCAGTTCACTGCACCCCGCGGCGTCAGATAAAGCGGGCTTTCGCCAACAGCAGCCACGCCCTACAACTTAGGCGGCCTTGGCGACCGGCGCCTTGCGATTGACTTGCAGCGCTTTCACTTGGCGATTGAGCTCAGCAACGCGGTGCGACAATTCCTGCACATCGGCCTTCGACGGAACGCCCAAACGCGACAACACGCGTGAGACTTGGCCGCCGACTACGCCTTCGACTTGAGTCAAATTGGTAGTCGCTTGTTTTTGCACTTTGTCGAAAATGCCAACCACTTGTTTGCGCACATCGCTCACTTTGTCTTCCGCCATCTTGACGGTGCGATCGCGCAGTTCTTGACCTTGCTCAATCAGATTGTCAACAATGCGGGCGCCTTCTTTGCGCGAAATCGACACGGCGCCCAACGACGCCAGCAATACCTTACGTGCAGTGTCGCGCACATCAGTTACTTCAGCCTTGACGGTGACGTTGCTAGCGCCGTTCTTTCCAGCGAGCTTCTTGGTAGCCATGATGATCTCCTCGGGTTAATGAATCGCGCTCTTGACAAGTGCGCTTGACCGTGAATGTAAGTCGCCCAGGATAGAACAATCACACTAAGCAACACTTGCATTGACTAGATTGTTCAGGGAGAAAAATAAGGATCAATGTCCCCATTCATTGCTGCCGCCCCTTGCTCTACGGCGCGCCAATGCCGATGCTGCGCACACCAAAGGCAAATGGGAGAGAATGGATGGCCGCGAAAAAATGGGTGAAGTTTCCGCACGCGCATGCCGCGTTTGATTACAGCGGAACCAAGCTTGTCAAAGCGTGGGAACGCCTGCACGGCGGCGATCAGGAGGCATTTCCCGACAAAAAGCACATCGCAGCAATCCAAAAGAACCACGCAAAACTCAAAGAAGCCGGTGATGCCGACGCGATCGCAAGCGCTCTGCAAGACGCGTGGCGCGATTATCATCGCGGTGATTTCCAAAAGGCCACGATAGCGGGCGACGTGCTAGGGGTGATTGGCGCCACCGTTGCCAACAAAGCGGAAGGAATCTATGCCAGTTACCTGGCCAGCGAGGCAGATCGCATCGCCCATTTTGAGCGTTGCGCCGCGCGTGCGGAAAACGCCATCGCGGCAAGCCCTGATAACGCCAACGCACACTATTTCCATGCCTTTGCGCTAGGCCGCTACAGCCAGTGTATTTCCATTACCAAGGCCCTCGCACAGGGCCTGGGTGGCAAGATCAAAGACAGTTTGGAGCGCAGCCTCAAGCTGGCGCCGAAACACGCTGAAGCACACACCGCGATGGGCCTATACCACGCCGAAATTATCGACAAGATTGGCGCGCTGGTGGGTGGACTCACTTACGGCGCAAAGGCCGACACCAGCGTTAAACATTTTCAAGAAGCGATGAAACTGGCGCCATTCGCACCGATTGGCTACATCGAATACGGCAACGGCTTACTGATGATGTACGGCAAAAAACGCGCCGCCGATGTCGTCAAGGCTTATGAAGCTGCGGTGGCGCTGAAACCCGCCGATGCCATGGAAGCGCTTGATATTGAACAGGCCAAGGAAGAATTGGCTGATTAGTGCAGCAGATTGGGAGCTTGCTTGGGTTGGGCTGGCGTTCGCTAGACCGTTAAGAATCAAAAGCGGCAGGCGGTTTGTCTATGCGCCGAAATTGAGCAAAAACAGCGTAGTAGGGCCCCCCTCTACATTGGCAACCGAAGCGGAGCAACGCTCCGCTCTGCGACCAAGTCACCCAGCCGGCTTTATTCAAATCCGCTGGTGAAAAGCATTGGCGACACAAAGGTTGTGGCCAACAACGGCCGCAGTTCGTTGTCAGTCGACAAACACCATTCCAGCAGCGAACCCGTTTTGCCGTCTAGTTGTGTGTCTTCAATCTTCAATTGCCACGTACCCGCGCCTTCTAGCGGTGCAAAGGACGACAAAGCCATCAACGGCGCGATGCGCCCACTAATCGCCGGCTCAGTGCCATTGCAATTGGAAGCCGGCGCACCGCCATCGGCAAAAGCCGCTTGAATACGGGGCCGCATACACCCAGCGCCACTGGGGCGATCCATCAGCAGCAGCGGGCCAGCAACCACCGGCGAAGTTTTGGTTAAGGAAATCCGCAGATCACTGACGTCGGTGTGATCCGAATGCACTGTCACTCGTAGATCGCGGGCAAGTTGGCCTAGGCCAGGGGGAGGGGGAGGGAGAGGTGGACCTGGAGGAGGCGCAACTATTGTGGCCGCATTGAAAACCGCGCTGCCGCCGTCGGGAATCGCGCCACCGTTCACAACGAAACAGGCTTGCGCGGTTCGAAATGACGGATTAGCTTCCTCAACGCCGAGACCACAGGTATTGCGCCCTAAAACTCGGTACTGGTGATTTCTGTTGCTGGCCAGCGGCGCATTCACCTGATGGCGGTTATCTTGGCCGATCCAACAGTATGCGCTGGTGTCGCAACTATCGGTTAGCGGGCGGAAAGGCAAAGTGGAGCCATCGCAGGGTTCCGCCGGGGTATTGATACACGCAATATCCAATCGTGTCGAATCTGCATACTGCATGGGCGTCCAGATAAACCAGGGACGCGTCGGCATATCGATCGTATTATTGGCGATATGTTGGTAAATCACCGAATCGGGCTGGAATTGGGTCTCGACCATGACCGACTCAACCGCGGTTTGAACCTGCCCGAAGAAACCTGAGGTGCGGCCTTGGAACAACAACTCACGCGTACCGACCGTGTTCACCGGACCAGTAATCAGACCCACGTCGACTTGCTGATAAAACGCATTACTGCCATCAGTCGCATTCATCAGCGCCGGATTAGGCGAAACACCTTGCATGAAATAATTCGGCCAAAAAGTGCTGCCGGGCTCCGTGTACACATATTCCTGGAAGGGATTGCGCCACGTGTACAGCATGACCAAGGTCATCGGATAATTGCGGCACATGGTATACGGCGGCTGGGAATCGACAGCCCCAAATGGATCCGCTGGCGTGTAAACAATCGCGTATTCCACACGCAACTGAAAATCCTGCGCCTGCGCAGGCGTCATGCAGATACCCAAGCCTAGCGCCAAGCTGGCTGCCAGCACTGATGCTCGACCAATCGTCATTGCGGCCATACGCTACTCCCGCCCCTTAGGGTTAGATGCCACTAGGATAGGGCATTTAGAATCAAGCACAAAGCACCGGTTGCTGAGAAAGCGCCTCAACATGGGGCCTGGATGATCGCTCTCCACTAGGTGCACCGTCGATGAACTGAACCTGCAACCCGAAGTGCACGCCTTACGTCAACCAGGACTGTGACCAGAATTTAGAGCCATCGCAAGTCGGCTTTTGCCTAATGGCTCACGGAGTGGGGGTGGCTATCCTTTTGACACCTGATTTGTGTTCCGGAAAACGCTGAAAAGAACCAGGACTAAGCAGTGTCTTTGCGATGCCGTGGCAATCCAGTGACTTTCGAGACAAGGCGAAGGCTCTGAATTGCCGCGGTCGCTTAAGGCTCCCTCTTCCCTTTCACCAAACATACCGCAAGCAAATGATTTTAATGCATTTTTTTCAGCGCTGATGCGTAGGTCACGTTGCCCGCAGGCCTACGTGACATCGGAGCACTGTCACGTAGCCCTGCGGGCAACGTGACCTACGAC
>Ga0163154_10004497_pt1 | contig 18273 bp, 10 predicted proteins | sample OliLakLV19MP9P1_FD_148649 | JGI IMG/M metagenome (GOLD analysis project Ga0163154, IMG submission 148649) | Freshwater microbial mat bacterial communities from Lake Vanda, McMurdo Dry Valleys, Antarctica - Oligotrophic Lake LV.19.MP9.P1 | ecosystem: Environmental > Aquatic > Freshwater > Lake >...
CTTCGATCTGGATGCCGAGCGCTTCACTCAGCAGGCCCGGCAGTGTGCGCGGATGGCAGAGGCTATTTTCGTCTTTCACGCCAGTTCGGATACTCGCTATCAAAACACCACCAGCGCGCACGAAAGCATCAAGCCGTGCGGCCACCGCGTCCGGCAACAAATAAAGCTGGGGCGCGATCACTAACTTGTACGAAGAGAGATCTTGATCAGGCCGCACCATATCCACATTGATGCCAGCGCGAAAAAGCGCTGCCTGGAAGCACTTCATGTGACGGTGCCAATCGTTGTCGGTGAAGCTCGGCTGAAAGCGTGTGGCCCAGATGCTTTCATAATCGTAGATGATCGCGACGCGCGCTTGGATGCTGGTGCCCTCCAATTCACTCCAGAGTGCGTGCAGTTCCTTGGCGGTCTTGGCGGCTTCCTCATAGCGGCGCCCAGGTTTTCCATCATGGCCCAAGAGACCATGCCAATATTGCTCGCGCCCGGCCGTACAGCTGCGCCAGCGGAACCAGACCATGCCATCGGCACCATGCGCGACCTGTTGGAAAGCCACTTTTCGCAGCTCGCCTGGCCGCACGTTGCGGCCAAATTTGCCCCAACCCGAAGGCCCGGAGGTTTGCTCCATGATCCAGAAATTCTGGCGTTTGAGGCCGCGCATCACATCGGCCGCACCCGCTGCATCGTAAGAAATCTCAGGCTTCCCCCACACCGGATAATTATCCCAGCTGACAAAATCCAAGTCAGCCGCCAGCTCATAATAGTCGAGATCACTGTGATAGCCCATGAAGTTGTGCGTGATGAACTGCGTGCTGCAGAGCTTGCGCAGGATCCGCACTTGGTCGTGCTGGAAGCGCACATTTAACCAGGAGCCGTAACGCTGCCAATCGAGCAAGAGCGAAGGATTGTGCGAATTGATATCGTCAGGAATCGGGATTTCTGCCCACTCACCGTAGGTATGGCCCCAAAAATGCGTTCCCCAGGCCGCATTCAAAGCTCCGAGTGACTTGTGCCGCGCGCGCAACCAATCGTGAAAATCCGCGCGACAGGTGGGACAAGAGCAGCCATTGTTCCCGAATTCATTATCCGTTTGCCAACCGATCACGTTCCGATTTTTGGCGTAGCGCTCCGCCATCGCGTTCGTGATGCGCTCGGAGAGCAAACGAAAGGTTCCCGAAGTGAAGCAGTTGTTCTTGCGCACGCCCCAAACGGTGCGCTGACCATTCGGCTTCATCGCTAACGTTTCGGGGTACTTCCTTGCCACCCAAGCCGGCATGATCCCGGTGGGCGTCCCCAAGATGACTTGGATCCCGTGGCTCGCTAGCACTTCAATCGCAGCATCAAGCCAGGCAAAATCGAAACGGCCTTCCTCGGGCTCACACTTGACCCACGAAAACTCGGCCAACCGGACGATGTTGAAGCCTGCTGCCTGCATTTGGTCAGCGGTTGCTTCCCAGGATTCCTCGGGCCAGTGTTCGGGATAGTAGTCAACGCCAATGTGCATGGTGGCGGACGCTAGCCGAGCACTCGGCGGCTGTCATGCAATAGCGTTAGCACTCTGCGGTCAAATGCGAACGCTAGCCGAGGCCAACTCCGAAAGGCGAGTAGGCACCGTTCCGGAGATTTTCGGCCCATAGTTGGGGTTCGTGCCCTGCGAACCCGGGGGTCCTAGGTCTGCTCAAGCGGTGATGATGGGCAACCGATCGCTCGCGCCCGTGAAATAACGCGAAGAAGTATCAGCGTAGTGCTGCGCGAAGCGTGGCGTCCACCCCTCCAGGGTGATGAATGGAACACCGTAGCCCTTGTGGCCCCAACGCTCAAATTCAGCAGGAGGCAAGCCCATCGCCTGCAAGACGGTCGCTAACCACTGACTGTACAGGAGCCCCATGTACTGCATTCCACCGGCACCCGGATCGAAGGCTGAACCGGGATTGTTGAAGCGCCGGAAATCCACGAGCTGACCCGTTTTGAAATAACCTGCAGCGCCGCCAAAGGTGACGACAGGAATGGAGATAGAACCGTGCGTTTCCATGCCGCACTCTTGGGTCCACGCTAGAAGTGAATTATCGAGATAAGTAGTTCCAGGAACTTCCTCAATGTCGAGCTTGGATGCCAGATCCAGCAGCGAAAACTCGAACACCTTTTGATACGAATCCACTAGCGTTTGTTGGGGTGTCGGCAGCTGCCACTGGTGCGCAATTTCTTGGTGCCAATCGCCACCGTAAGCGGCAAAGTGCGAGGTATCACCGAGCCCAAACACACCGATCCGGCTGGCGCCGCACGTGAACGCAGCCACGACCACATCATTGAAAAGCTGGCAGTATTTCGCCGCCTCTGCCGCACTGTTCCCACGCGAATCGCGACTATCCTCGGTAGCTTTCTGCAGATTGGTGCAACTGACGTTGGTGGTGAGCTTGCGCTGGAGCTCGGCGATGCGGGCCATGTGATCATCCAGGCGCTGCTTATCAGCTGTCGACAAGCGCTGATTCCCATTGCGCAGGCGCTGATAACTTTCGAGCACACGATCCACAATCGGTGGACGTGAGGTGCCCTGAGCCATTTGGGTGCCGAACACGCGGTCGAAGAGTTCGCGCGAACCCTCGACACCTCGCACACTCTCGATGGTGCCCGCTTTTGCGGCAGGATCCGAATAATTCCAAGAGATCGGCCGCGTGGACATCACCATGGCGCGTTCGCGAATATTGGTGGTGTCAGGATAAAATGTGGAAGAAAAAGCTAGGATCTGATCGATCGTGGGGCGGGGGGAGCTCTGAACGGCGAGGCCATCCCCACCGTTCCCATCGTTGCGCGCGTAATTGCCGAGATGCAGACCCGTGTTGTGCGAAATATAGAAGGGCACATCGAAGCCCCAGAGCACATTCATCTTGGCAATCAGCGCGGGCGTGAGCTTGGCAGCGGGTGCTCGGAGCACTTCGGAGAGCACGCTATCTCCGGCCGTTGCAGTTGCCTGCAGCGTTCCGTAGCTCGCCATGTGATCGGGAAAGAGCGCCGCTGTCTTGTCCGCCATGCTGCGCGCAGGGAACATGTTACTCTCAAAAGCGCCTCCGTGGTCCGTGGTGAGCCAGAACAGGCGAGGAGCACGCGTAAAAGCGGGCTCTGCTCCGAATGCTGTTTTGCCTAGAAGCGAAGGCAAAATAGGCAGTGCTAGGCTTGCTCCGCCAGCGCCAAGCAACACTTGGCGGCGGGTAATGTCAAAGGTTCGGCGAATCATGGGGGATCCTTATTCGAAGTTCCGGCGGCGAAAATCGGGTGTAAGAGCGGCGGCTGAAAGCAGATCTGAAATCTTGCCACTCACCAAAGCTTTTCGGGCATCTTCGAGCGCGCAGCCATCCGTTGTCGTGTCTTCCCAGCGGGCGTAGGTGTAACGAAAAAAGCTTCGCGCCAAGCACGCTTCCACCTTCGAGCTACTCTGCACTAGAGCCATGAGCTCGCTCGGCGTGGAAATGGCCTGCTGATCACCCAAGACAACCTGTGGCACGCCATCCGTCTTCACAGGCTTCGAACCACTTGGCATGCCCGTGGCATCGTAGAGCTTCTGCTCGGTGCGGAAGCGCCCCAGCGAGTCGAAGCCCTCCGTCGCAAAACCTAAAGGATTGATGATCGAAGCGTGGCACGCGCCGCACACGGTGCCGGGTTGCTCGGTGATCTGTTCCACAGTTTCGCGGGTGGTGAGCCCGGGCTCAAGCTCCGGGGGCTTGGCGTTCGCTCCCGGAGGCGGTGGCGGAATCGAATCACACAGCACATTTTTACGGATAAAAACCCCCTTCATGATCGGCCGCGTGTTGGCGGACCCCGTCGAAAGGAAGAGCGCACGCGTCAATAGCCCAGGGCGCTGCCCCAGAGGAAAAGCAGGGGGCGCGGCGACTCCATCCCAAACCGGAACGCCATAAATCTTGGCGAGTTCTGGCGCTCGCGCAAACGACAGCTCGCTGGTCACCAGTGCACCTACCGTCGCAGGCTTCTGCCAGGTGTAGTAGTCAACCAACCCCACCACATCATCGATCATGCTTTGATTGAGTGTCGCCCCGGGCAAATCGCCACCAGCAAACGCTTTGAATACAGGGTCCGCCACCTTGGCGTTCAACAGAGGCACATCAGTGACCCGCATCCAATCCTCCCAGAACTCGTGCAACGCCGTTTGAGCTCGCGGACTGGCGATCATGCGCGCCACTTGGGCTTGAAAAACCGTCGGCGTGAGCAGCGTCCCGTCGGCGGCGCTGGCTGCCAGCTCGGTGTCGGGGAGCGTCTGCCACAGCTGATAGGAAAGGCGCGAGGCAATCTCGTAGGCAGAGAGTTCATACACGGCAGGGTGATTGGGCACCGCGGCTGCCCCGTGTTCGACAAAGTACAGAAATTCCGGCGCATTCAACAGCACTCCGATCATATCCGCATAGGCCGCCGAATCAGCAGTGGTTGAGGCGCCATACACCGACTTATAGAACATTACATCCTCTGCAGTTAACGCTCTACGTAGCGCTTTGGCGCCAAACTGACGAATGAATGAATCCAGGCAGGCTGCATCGTTGCTGGCGTCCGCGTCCGTGGCACAGGCGCCAACGACGCTCGCCAAGTGTGCGCTCGTGGTCAGCTCATTCCCGAGCGCCACTCCAACCGAATAAAATCCGTCGACATGAACTTGCTGAAGTGTTTGATCCAGACGCCGATAGCTACCGTGGATATCTTCGGGTACAGGCTCACGTCGATCACGCGGCAAGGTGGCGAGCGCTGGACCCACAGCACCAACAATCACGTCGACCTCCGCTTGCGCGACAAGGCCTGTCAGCAGATCGGAAAGGGTATTTCGGTATTGAGCCACGGTGAGACGGCGCAATACAGCTGGCTTCGGTTGTGCCTCCACGCCACAAGCAAACGAGCGTGTCTCCGTCGTGACCGTGGCGGCGCCCCCCAAACTGCTGCCTGGCCCGCCAACGGCACTTCCCCCCGTAGCGTTGAGATCCGGAAGCCCCGAATTTCCACCGAGACCGGTCAGATCCGTCGATACCGCGGGACGCCCGCCAGGCCTCCCTCCAGCCAGCTCACCGCTGCAACCTAGGGCCGCAAAAAGGACGACAACCGTGGAATTTTTTAGTGATCCCGAAACCGGTAGACGGTTGACCAGGGAAGGACGATTTCTCACGGCACCGAGTAACGCGGAGCCGCTGACCTGGCTCATCATTTCTCTTCTCTCGCCGCCGCTCCTACGTCAGCGCTCAAACCCCCTACGCAAGCATTTCAGTGATCGGGCCTTTGTTGTACGCGGGCAAACCGAAGCTCGTGGCCGGAACCTTAAAGGCGTTCAGCACGGTGACCAACAGATCATTGATACGCCGCGTGTTCTCGATCGGATCGCCCACACGCACGTGCCGCCCCGGCTTGAGCGCTCCGTTGACATTGCCGAGCGTGAGATTCGGGCAATTCACGCTGTGGTGCACCTGCGCATTTCCCATCGTCTGCGTGTAGAGCACGAGCGTGTTGTCGTACACGCCAAAATCCTTGAGGCGCTGCGCCAGGAGCGCGAGCTGCTCAGTATTCCAGATTGCGGTTTTCACGTATTCCTGGGCCTGCTTGATCCATTCCGCGTTCGCAGGTCCTTGGCTAGGCCCGAGGTGCGAGAGCGCATGCCAGCCCCCTCCCGTGTTGCCCGTCCACGGGAACACCAGATCATTGCCTTCGACAGACATCTGGAAACTCGCAACACGTGTGAGATCACACGCCAGCGCCATCGCCAGCAAATCAAACTGGGCTGCCACCAGCTGCGGCATCAGATCCAAGTGGAAATAAGCCTCACATTGGGTGGGATTTTCCTTGTCGCAGGTGAGGGGCTCCGCAGGCTTCTGACAGCCAACGAGAGCGAGCTTGCCAATGTTTTGTTCGACGCCACGAAACGCTGTGAGGTATTGGTCGAGCCGCTCACGGTCCGTTTGCCCGAGCCGCGCCTGAATCGAGGTGGCCTGGCTGATCGCGAAGTCCAACACCGAGGCATTTTCTTGCCTGACTTGGTCCGCCGCCGCCGGATCTCCACCAACGTCTGTGAAGAGCTTCTCCCAGACTAGGTGCGGTATCTGTTGCGGTGGTGCAGCTTGCCTGGCTGCGCTCCACGATGCCGCGCCCTTCGAGCCCGTGCCATCACCGGTGAAGACGCCGAGCTGAAGTGATGGGTAGCGAGTATCTTTCCCGATGTGGCTAGCGAGCTCGTGATCGATGGAGATCCCGTCACCCACTAAGTCGCCGTCGTCCCCACCGGTGACGGGGTTGATCGCCGGCATTCCCGTGAGCATGGCGCAGTAGGCATCATGATTGCCGAAAGCATTTTCCAACCCTTCGACGACCACGAGATCTTGCTTGAAAGCCTCGAGGGGCTTCAAGATTGGCGACATCTGGAAATTGGGATCGTTCAATGCGGTGCGCCCAGAGCACGGGAAATCAGCTATCTGCCCGCTGTTGACGTCAAACGCCGGCATCCCAGGCCAAAAGTACTCACCGAGACAAGCAAAGGGTTGCACGTAGGCGATAAAACGCGCGGGGCTCGAGGGAGCTTGAGCGCGACTGAACGACTCGAAAAGCGGCAGAGCAATTACACAGCCCGCACCGCCCGCTAAGAACACTCTTCTCCGAATCGTGCGAGACATGGATGGCCTGGTGGATCGGTTCATGGTGTGCACATTAACAATCACTCCACGTTTGGGGGCGCGAGCAACGGAGTCAGGACTTGATTTTACTATTGGTAGCTTGTCCATCGAGCTTCTGTCAATTGTGTCGTCTGATTATGTATTTGCCACAACTTTCCTTCCTCCCACTCATCGCTACATCTAAAAAACGACATGTACACATCCCCACTTGTTGATGTTCATGCGACGTCGTGAAGCAGGTATGGAAAGTCATAGTGTCGCTATCCTTGACGCCTCGTTATCTAGGTATAAGTGCCTGAGCACGACGAACAAGGTACCGGCTAGTACCAGCTTGTCCTCTCTACATCATCGACCGTCTCGCTGAGCAACAGATTCCAAGGACCGAGTGACTGGACACACTACTCGGCGACCGATACACTAATATTCTATTCGGTCGCGTTGGCTCCGTTGGGAGCCCATGAAGGTGAAAGTCGCCATGTGGAATTCTCGCAGATTTACGACGGCTCTTTTCGCGACATCGTTGAGTGTTTTTTCCTGCCAAGGCTCGCTGGATGGCCAAGCCAAGCGCCCAGGCCAAGGGCCCGGAACAACGCCGAGCGCCACGCCTAGCACCGTTCCCGATTTCACGATGATGAATCCGGGAACCGGGAATTCACCGCCCGCCCTCAGCCAATTGCAGGACGAGCCGGTCGTGATGCACCGCCTCACCGGCACCGAGTACGACAACACGGTGCGCGACCTCGTGGGCACCAATCTCAGTTTGGCGCGTACCTTCCCGTCGAAAGAGCTGGCCCGCGGCTTTGACAACAACGCTTTCACCCTGACGTTCCCGGCCCAGCTCGCAGAGTCCGCCTATACAGCTTCTCAACAAGTCGCCAAGCGCATCAGCTCGAATCTTGCTACTTTCGTTCCCTGTGCTTCGACGCCTGATCAGGCATGCGCACGGCAGTTCATCACGAGTTTCGGCCAGGAAGCGTTGCGGCGTCCGCTCGCCGCAGACGAAATCGAAAAGCTTGTGGCAGTGTTCGACATTGGCAACCGGCGAACCTTCGCGCGCGGCATCGAATTGGTGGTGTCTTCACTCACCATCTCAGCCCCTTTCTGGTACCGGATGGAGTTCGGGGATGGGCAAGCTGTGCCCAGTAAGCCGGACATGATGCGCCCCACGTCCTTTGAAATGGCAACCCGTCTTTCCTATTTAGCTTGGAATTCAACGCCGGATTCAGGCTTGCTGAGCGCCGCCCAACAAGACGAGCTGAAAACACCCGAGCAGATTCAAGCCGCGTTTGCGCGCCTGCTCACCGATCCGCGGGCCCACGAAGCCGTCGCCAACTTCAACGATCAGTGGCTGCAGATTTCGCGCGTAGCGGCGGTCAACAAGGATCCCATGCTTTTTCCAACCTGGAAGAGCACGATGGGCGAAGCGATGGGCAGGGAGCTCGCCATGTTCTCCGAACAGATCGCGTGGAATAGCCCGCGCGGCTTTGAAGATCTCTTCACCAGTAGCGCTAGCTTCGCGAACGCAGATCTGGCGGCGTTCTATGGCGCGACCGGCGCAACGGGCGCGACCGATACAGACTTCACAGCGGTGACGCTTGATTCCGCCAAACGCGCAGGGTTCTTTGCGCGGGCTGGATTTCTGGCACTCGAAGGCTTCAATCAAACCTCGCCGGTACGCCGTGCTGCGTTCATTCGACGGCGCCTCTTGTGTCAGGATCCGCCGCCTCCGCCGCCGAACGTCAGGAACACGCCGATCCCGCCGTCAGCTTCGAATACCACCAAAGATCGTGCGATCGCCCATTCGAGCAATCCAGCCTGTCTGGGGTGCCACGCGCTCCTCGATCCAGTGGGTTTCGGGCTCGAGAATTACGACGCTATCGGTGCGTATCGGACTACTGAGAACGGATTGGCCGTGGATGGGGTGGGCACCATTCTGCAGAGCGATATCGGTGATTTCAAAGGCGCAGTCGAGCTGGGCCAAAAGTTTTCGGTGAGTGTTCAGGCACAGGAGTGCATGGCTCAACAGCTCTACCGATTCGCCTATGGCCGTTCGCCGAGTGAACAGCGTTACGCCTCGGTCACGCGACTGGCCAGCGTGATTAAAGCCACGGGCGGCAACTATCCAGAGCTCCTGCGCACGCTGGTCACTTTAGACGAGTTCTTGTATCGCCCGAAAACACCTAGCTGAGCAACGGCCGAGCGAAGAAGAGGCCGCCCCCTGACGAAACGGGATCGGTCGTGATATCGAAGCCCGAATGAAGGCGCGGGCCCAGAAGAGTCGGAAGAAGCACGAGCACCGCCGCACCCAACAGCGAAATTTGGCCGGGCTGAGTGTGTTGGAGCAGCAGCGCGCGGGCTTCGCGGGGAATGTTGAAGCCGTTGTGCGGGGAGCGATTTCGCGCTTCGTGGCTAACGCTCCGGATGGCTCACCGATCGTTGAGATCGGCAGCGGCGCGGGGCAGCTTTATCGGTGGCTGCCAGAAAGTGTGCGCTCTCGCGTCACACTCACGGACGTTTCGAGTGAGTTTGTGAACGCTCTGACGAAAAGCCTCCCGGAGGCGAAGGCCCTACGCGCTGACGCCAGTGCCTTGCCGTTCGCCACAGCCAGCATCGCCGAGGTACTCGGGCTGTGCGTGTTTGATATTCTACCGCAGCCCGAGCAGGCCGTTTCTGAGCTGGCCCGTGTCTTGGTACCCGGTGGCAGCTTCATTCATTTTCTTGATCTGGGCACGAGCCTAGAGCCCGTCTTTCAGCGTCTCGTCGCCGCAGGCAAAGTGCCATTCCCGAATTTCTTCGACGACCAGGCCTTCGCACTTGGGCTTTCGCCGCTCGTCGACTTGCTGGTGGTTGATCGTGCTGCGTTGGAGCTGGTGATCGCGCTGCTCACGCGGGCGAAGCACCCGGCCGCTGCCAGCTTGATATCCTATCTCAAGCCCTTTCTCCCAAATGCTTTCAACCGCGTCAGCGCGGCTCGCTTCTACGTGCAATTGATGAGTAACGCCCAGCAAAGTCGTGAATTCAAGCAGCTGTTGCTCGGCGTACACAAAGTCATCGAACAACCACATTTCCTCCGCCAAGTTCCGTGGCGTCTGCAGGCAGTCGAAACTTTTTCATTGTTTCGCGAGAAGCTGCGGCAAGCATTCATGAGCGCGCCGGATTTCTCTATCACCTTCGACGAGCTGGTCCTCAGTCGTTCCTTCTCCCCCATCAGCGAGAGTGGCTTACCCGCCGCGTGCGGCTATCACGGCCGCTTCATGAGCATTGAGCATTACCTGCCGGAAAGCATCGCCACCAACGTCGGCATCACGCTCGAAGCGATGAACGGCGATGCAACCAAAGAAGCTCCAGAAGGGCGATGGTTCATCCGCGAGGCGGCGGTGCACGTGTGGGTCGCGACCCGCCACTGAGCCAGCAGGTTTGTTGCCGCATTCGACTGGCGGGGTGCTGCACCGGCACGACACCGTCTCGTTTGCTCACTTCTGCCTACATTTGCCGCGAAGCAAGTGCGCCGGCGAAACACAGGCAACCGTGTGCGCCAACGATAAAAACAGGTCACGCTTTCTAAGCCTGCGAAAAGGGCCGTTAAGATCAACGCCACCCATGCCGCTCCCTGCTTCGCTCCGCTTCATCCCAACCCAGCGCTCAGCGAGCAGCGGGTTCGTTGTTGCAAGCCTGGCGGCGCTCCTTCTTTTGGCTTGTACGAACGTGAAGGCCGGCGATCCTGTCATCATCTCCATCTCACCACTCTACGTCGACGAAGGCAAAACAGCACCGCTCACCATTTTAGGTAGCAACTTCTTGGGGGTAGCTCACGTCGATCTCAGCTCACGTCGCAACATCAATATCGACCAGGGCTTCCAAATCTTGCTCGGCATGGGGCCGACCTCCGCAACAGAAGTGAGGCATCATTCGAGCGAGAGCCTGTCCTGCAACGTGCCCTCAACGCTAACGGTTGGCATGCACGAGGTCATTGTGATCACGCCGAGTGGACTTCGCGCAGTTTCGCCCATGCTGCTAGAAGTTCGCGCTCGCAACGTCGTTGGAAGTTCAGGTGGCTCCGGTGGGATGCCAGTGATCCTTGCGTCGGGGGGTGCCCGTTCAGGTTCCATGGGCGGCGCCTCTTCGTTAACCGGCGGTGCTAATGGTGTTGGCGCAGGTGGCTCAATTGGCGCAGGTGGCTCAATTGGCGCAGGCGGCTCAGCTGGTTCGCTCGGCTTGGGCGGCACGCTCGGCGCAGGCGGCTCGCTTCCCAGCGGTGGGAGCGGCGGCGGAATGGGCAGCACTGTCCTCCTCGGCGGTACGCAATGCACCAAGCTTCCTTACGGTGGCGGCGCCTATCTATTCTGTCCCCAGGAGAACGTCACATGGATCGAGGCCAAGCAGCTGTGCGAAAGCATTGGCATGCGGCTCCCTCAACCTGACACTGCCCAAGAAGACCAATTCCTCTTCGCCAATGCTCAGGCATTTGGCATCGAGGAGGCATTCCTTGGCGCATCGGATCAGGCCAACGAGGGCATGTGGATCTGGGAAGATGGGCAACAGTTCTGGCAGGGCACGGCAAATGGTTTCGTGTTCGGAACCCAGTATAACCACTGGGAACCAAGCCAGCCCGCCGCCTTCACAGCAGCTCAAGATTGCGCCATGATCAGCATCCCTATGAACCAGGGAGCCTGGTATGACCGCGGCTGCGGATACACATCAACCGACCTGGTATGCGAGGCGCAGTGATCTGGCCTCACATTTTGCACGTCAAACACACAAATTGTTGAGAGTCGGCGCCAATAAGTGGCCGCCTGCTGGCTGACGAGCGGCAAAGCTCGTGACGCCCGGGACGCGTCGCGCTAGCTTCCGGGCCCATCCAACGAAAGGTTCGACCATGCCCGGCTGGAGCACTCCACTCAATCTCCTCGAAGAAGAACTCATTCAACGCCGCGATGAAGGCGTCAACATTCCCAGCACTCTGCGCCAGAAGATCGCCGAGCTGCACCGCAAATTCGACGCGTACAACACCGCGCTGGTCGACCCGCTCTACGATGAGCTGATGGCGCTCCCCGACGATGCGGAGCTCAGCGCACGCGAGCCGAATGAGCTCGCTGAAATTCGTGCCCTCCGCCCAGCGGGTCCGCGCGATTTGAATTGGAAGCCGAGCGACGCAGATCTCTTGGATCGCTTGCACGGCGCCTGGACGGGGCGTGCCTCAGGCTGTGCCCTGGGCAAGCCCGTTGAAGGCGTGGGCGTTCTGTCGACGAGCGGAGGGAAGCTCGTCGGCCGCGAGCGAATCAAGACCTACCTCAGCAATCGAGGTGATTGGCCGCTCAAGGATTATTTCTCGGGACGCGATGCCAGCGACGGGCTGAAGATTATCTGCAAGCCCTCGCAGCGCGAAACCATCGCCTACATGGAGCCGGACGACGACATCCACTACACGCTCGTGGGCTTAGCCGTCATTGAAGAGAAGGGCCCTGAATTTACCTGGCAAGATGTCGGCCTGTTTTGGCTCGACCATATCCCGCAAACTAACATTTGCACCGCCGAAGCTCAGGCCATGATCAACCTGCAGAATCGCTCGATTCGCGGACGCCACGGCAACGCCACTCCGGCTTTCACGCGACGCTATCGCAATCCCTACCGTGAGTGGATTGGTGCCCAAATCCGCTCAGATGGTTGGGCTTATTGCTGCGCCGGCAAACCGGAGCTAGCTGCGGAGTTCGCCTGGCGAGATGCGCATTGGACTCACGAGCGGAACGGCATTTACGGTGAGATGCTGTTTGCCGCGATTCAAGCAGCGGCGTTTGTCGAATCCGATCCGAGACGCCTAGTGGAGATTGGCCTTTCCGAGATCCCTCAGGATTGTCGCTTGGCCGTCGCGGCTCGCAAGTGTCTGAAGCTGGTGGATGAACACAAGACTTGGGACACCTGCATGGATCAGGTCGAAGCGCTGTGTGCCGAGATCAGCCCGAGCCACATCGCGGGCGATCCCTGGTGGGAGGGTGAGCCCGTGGAAGGCATGCATGCTGTGCACACCATCAACAACGCACTCATCTGTATCCTCAGCATGTTCTACGGCAAGATGGACACCGTGGAGACACTCACGGTCAGCGTGATGTGCGGCTTGGACACCGATTGCAACGGTGCCACGGTGGGCTCGATTGTCGGCGCAGCCGCAGGGCGCGCGCGCTTCAAGGATGATCTTGCCGGGCGCTTGAACGACACGATTCGCCCGAATCTGATCGGCTTTCAAGAAGTGACCATGAAAGATCTCGCAGCTCGCACTGCCGTGCAGTGGAAGCGCGTTGAGGATTGGCACCGTTCGCGCGCAGCCAGCACTAAGAGCGCGTAGAGGCCCGCACTGTGAACGCCGGGTTACCGCGGGAAAGTGGTACAGAGGGTCCGAGTTTCGAACCCTTTGTGCCTGCCTCACAGGCGCCCGCGGAGCTCAATTTCCGCACGCTCCTTGCAGGTTCACTGCTAGGTATCGTTTTTGCGGCATCCTCGGTTTATCTCGGGCTCAAGGTAGGGCTCACGGTTTCAGCGTCCATCCCAGTCGCGGTGCTGTCGATCACGCTGTTTCGTTACTTCTCACGCTTCTTCGGGCTGCGCCGCGCGACCATCTTAGAGAATAATATCGTCCAAACGACGGGCTCTGCCGGCGAATCGCTGGCGGCCGGTGTTGCCTTCACGCTGCCTTCCCTGCTCTTGATGGGCTTCGAGCTGGAGATCTGGCGCATCCTGCTCGTGGCGATGCTGGGGGGGCTGATTGGCGTGTTGATGATGATCCCCATGCGCCATGGCTTGATGGTCAAGGAGCACGGCAAGCTCACGTACCCGGAGGGTACCGCGTGTGCCGACGTGTTGATCGTCGGTGAGCAAGGCGGGGCCAACGCCAAAACGGTATTTTTAGGCTTCTTTGTGGGGCTTGGTTACACATTTCTGAATCTTGTCACCAAGTTTTGGTCGGACACTGCGAGCTTCGCGCTCACCTTTTGGGGCCGGCTCACGGGCGCGCGCCTGGATGTGGAAGTTTCTCCACCGATGCTGGGTGTCGGCTACATCATCGGGCCACGCGTGGCCTGCAGCATGTTCGCGGGTGGCATGCTCGCATTCCTGATCCTGATCCCGATGATCCACCTGTTCGGTGGCGCACTGCCGACGCCCATGTATCCGGAGACGACGCGAACCATCGCTCAGATGAGCGCGTATCAGATCCGCAACGCTTATATCCTGTACATCGGTGCCGGCGCGGTCGCCACCGGCGGCTTCATCGCGCTCGGGCGGGCGCTTCCCACCTTGCTCTCAGCCTTCAAACGTGGGCTCTCTGATTTTGAAGCCCCGAGCGGCTCAGTGAGCGCCGGCGCAGCTTCGGCTCTGCGCATGCCGCCTCTGCGCACGGAACGCGACCTTTCGATGACGGTGGTGATTGGCGGCTCACTCGCGCTGATCGTGGCTATTTGGGCGGCTCCCGTGCTGGAGATCAACTTCGTTTCGGCGCTCTTAATTTTGCTCTTTGGCTTCTTTTTCGTCACAGTTTCGAGTCGCATCACAGGCGAGATCGGCTCCTCTTCGAATCCCATCTCCGGCATGACGGTGGCCACGCTGCTCATCACGTGTGGCCTGTTCGTTCTGATTGGGTGGGTCGGTTCGGGTTACAAAGCCATCGCGCTCACCACGGCCGCGCTGGTGTGCGTGGCTGCATCGAATGGCGGCACTATCTCGCAGGATCTGAAGACAGGCTATCTTGTCGGCGCCACCCCGCGCTCGCAGCAGATCGCGATCCTGGTCGGCGTTGTCACAAGCAGCGTGGTGATCGGCTTCACGCTTTTACTCTTGAATCAATCCCACACCACCTATCGCCCGCTTCAGGTTTCAGGCTTCAAGGCCAATGTGGAAGCTTCAGCTGCTCAGGCGCAGGGCCCTGACGGCAAACCCTACCGCGTGTGGTACGCGCGCGAAGATCACGGCGAGATTGTGCGCGGGAAATACCTCGTCGACGCCCAAGGGAGCCCGCTGTTCTTCGTCGATCCGGGCGTGTGTGGAACCTATGAATTTCGCTTAGAGAAGAAGGCCTATTCCACGCTATTGAGTATTCCAAAAGACGCCATTCGCGAGCTTGGCATCGATCACCAGCTGTACTCAGTGCTCTCGCTCGAGCAACCACAAGGTGATGTGCCGGCGGGGCGTTACCTGGTAGATGCATCAGGAAAAGTGGCCTATCACGCCGCCAGCGTTTGGAAATTTGATGCGCCGAAAGCTCAGCTCTTTCGCTTGATCATTGATGGCACCTTGGGTGGGAAGTTGCCCTGGGGCTTGGTGCTGATTGGAGCGCTCCTGGCCATCATGATGGAGTTGGTGGGTGTCGCTAGCTTGCCGTTCGCGGTGGGCTTGTATCTGCCGATTGGCACGTCGGCAGGGATTTTTGTGGGTGGTGTCGTGCGTTGGCTCGTTGAACGACGCACCGGGGGAGCCGCTGGTGAATTCTCACCTGGCGTCCTGATGGCCTCCGGGCTGATTGCGGGTGGAGCTATCGCGGGTGTTGGCCAATCCGGCGTTGCCTTCTACGAGCTGGACGCCAAGCTTGACCTTTCAGCCCTGCTCGGCAGCTTGGCTAACAACACATCGTGGTGGCCCATCAGTTGGTTCATTGCCATGGCGGCCCTCTTGTATTTCACGGCCGCCAAGCGGCGCGCCTAGCCCTGACCAAACCCCTAGCCGATTTCGTCGCCACGCTCGCCCAGAGCTTGCCGGTTGAGTGCTCGTCGTCGGCTGCGAAGCCCCACCGCTGTTAACCCGAAGAGCCAAAAAACGCCTAACGCCCCAGCCTGGGATCCTTCCACAATCGTCGAACTGCAACCCGAGGAAGAAACCCGGCCGGAGCCAGTCCCGGCATTCGACGTCTGACCAGATGGCATCATTGTTCCGGTCGGAACTGTGCCTGGTGGCACGATTGCCATTGCAGATCCGCTACCCGACGAAGGCAGGGGCTGCGCCGTCGAACCACCATTCCCGGACGTCGAATTTCCGGCTCCACCAGCCGCAGCAGCGGGATTGCTGGGCATTCCTCCGGTTCCGCTACTTCCCCCAGCTCCCGTGGCTCCCCCGGTGGCGGGCGGAGGTAGCGGGATTGGGCCGTCCATCAGCTCGGCTCCAGCGGGCAACGGACTATCGCCCACTTTGAACGGTGCGGCATGAAACACGCTCTGCCCATCGCCGGTGGCGACCGCGATCAATACGGCGCTACTGGTTAACGTTATGGGTCCGTTGTAGAGGGTGCTGGTAGCGCTGGGGATGGTGAGATCGGTCGTGTAGCGAATCGTTCCACCAAAGCTTGAGCTAAGAGTGATCGTGACAGGCGAGCTCACCTGTCCGCCCTCTGGGGAAAACTGCATATCGGGGGTGGATGTGGCTGGAACACCACGCCGCTGTGCGTAAAGCCAAGGAGTGAAGTTGGAATTGCCGCTATTGCCCCCGTCCGTGTGGCCCCCTGAGTTGCGCTCAGTGTACGTGGGGCGGCTGCCGGCTTTCGCGAGCGCCGCGAACATTTCCCGATCTCCCGAGACTGGCACAGCACCGTCGTCCGCGTTGTGGAAGGGCCAGGAAGCCATGTTCTTCATCATCGGTGCAGCATCAGGTGCACCGCCGCCCGCCGCGGGCGAACCCGCAGCAAAAATGTCCGGGTGCCGTGCGATCATGTCCCATGCCCCAAAACCACCCATCGAGACGCCAACCACGTAGAGCCTGTCGGGATCGATATTATATTTGCCTCGCAACGCGTCGATCTGAGAACGAACTTGGATCAAGGCAGGGCTCTCGGGAATGGCCGCCATCGAATACGCGCCCATTTCCCAGGGCCAATTGACCCATTTCTGGTTGTCGAGATCGCAACTGCATTGAGGGGCCATGACGAACACGGGATCCTTCGGCTGCCCGGTGTCAGGGTTGAAAAAGCTCATCAACAGACCCGCAAAGCTCTGCAAGTGGCCGTTTGGTGTCCCATTCGGCATCAAGGACTCGCCTGCGCCATGCAGGTAGATGACGAGCGGGTACTTCATCTGTGCGTCGTAACCCACCGGCTCCCAGTACTTGCAGTTCGAGCCATTTTGCGAGCAATCCAAGGCGGTTCCGACGTGCGGATCGACGTCTTGCGCGACTGCTTGTGAAGCAACCGAAAGGATGAAAGCGAGAGTCGTGACGACGTGAAACGAGCGAGAACGCATGGCATACTCCTGGGAGGAAAATTGCATCGGGAGCGGCCATCACTTGGCTAACGTTTCCGTGCAGCGCGCAGCATAGAGGAGACTCACTTCGCACGCCAGCTGAACTTCTCACCTCGCGTTGGCGAGCGCGTCCAAACTGGAATGCGTGGATACCAGGACGCGCTCCGGGAATTTAGCTTGTCGAAGTTGCGACCGAGAAGCGCAAGAATGCGACATCAGAATTGTTGCCGTCGTTCATCCGATTTCCGTTTGACTGCTCTGAGCGCGGCGAGCATCCGCCGCGTGGCAAGCTCAAGCGATTTGGAGTCCAGCGAAGAAAACCCAAGCCGCACGAATGGAATCGCTTGGCCGTCAAAGGTGAATTGCTGCCCCGTTTGGAAATGAACTCCTAGCTTGCGGCTTTGCGTTTCCCAACGCGCAACGTCGACGGTGGGGGCTACGCGAGCCCACAGTGAAAGACCGCCTGCTGGTCGCGAGTACGAAAGAATGCCCGAGAAATGCGTGTCGACGGAGTCACACAGCGCATCCCGACGCTCCTCATAGATGCGCCGCGTTCGACGCACGTGGCGTTGAATGTCCCCATCTTCGAGGAGCTCGGCAACGGCACACTCGAGCACGGCATCTCCCTGCCGATCGATGAGCACGCGTTCGTCCGCCATGCGTGCGACGAGCAGAGACGGAGCCACCACGAAGCCTAGGCGCAATCCAGGAGCCAGGATTTTGGCTAACGTGCCGACGTAAATCACGTTGCCGTGTTCATCATGGCTGGCCAGCGGCAGAACCGGACGGCCATCGTAGTGAAACTCCTGATCGTAGTCGTCTTCCAGGATGGCGATTTGTTTTTGGCGCGCAAGATCGAGCAAAGCCAACCTGCGCCCGGGTGAAAGCACGACTGTGGTCGGATATTGGTGATGTGGCGTCACATAAATCAGGCGGATCTTCCTTCTTTGAATGACCCTTTCGAGTGCCGCCACATCCAGCCCATGGGCGTCAACTGCGATCGGAATCACTTCCGCACCTGCGCGCCGAAAAACGTTGAAAGCGGACAAGTATCCTGGCGACTCAACCACGACCGCATCGCCTGGACGCAGGAGTGATCGGGCCACCAAATCCAGCGCCATTTGGCTGCCGCGAGTGACTATCAGGTTATCTTCGCCGACCGCAATCCCGCGCGTGGTCGAAAGAAACTGCCCCAAAGCGGAACGCAAGCGCGGGTGCCCTCGCCCATCGAGATGATAACCCAGCAACGTGTGACCGTGGTGGCGTGCAACCCGACGATAAGCACGAGCCAAGAGCTCAACGGGGACCAGCCTGAGGTCAGGCACACCGCCCCACATGAAGATTGGATCGCGAACCGACGCCGGCGGCAGCGGCTTCACGTGGATCGGTGAAGCTTCGACAGCGAAACCAAGCTG
>Ga0163154_10004498_pt1 | contig 18270 bp, 15 predicted proteins | sample OliLakLV19MP9P1_FD_148649 | JGI IMG/M metagenome (GOLD analysis project Ga0163154, IMG submission 148649) | Freshwater microbial mat bacterial communities from Lake Vanda, McMurdo Dry Valleys, Antarctica - Oligotrophic Lake LV.19.MP9.P1 | ecosystem: Environmental > Aquatic > Freshwater > Lake >...
CAGCCGCCGGCACCGTCGGCTGCCCGGACGAAGTCCGCCGAAGCGGTGGTGACGGTCGGGTTCTTCGAATTGATGTGCAAGGTCAGGGCGCCCGGTGCGGGACCGCATGCGGCCTCGACGAGTGTCACGCCCGGGTCGTCGCGGTAAATGTGGCGGATCACACGCGCACAATCGGGTTGCGGCTCGAGGGCGACAACGCGCGCGCCACTGCGGCGGAACGAGCTGATGCGGTCGCCAACGTGGGAGCCGATGTCGAAGGCAAGATCGCCCGGCTTCACGAAGCGCGCATAGAGGACATCCATAGCCGCATCTCGAGCCGGATCGCCATAATAGACCTCGAGCGACCGCCGCAGGCCGCTGAGCGCTGGATCGGCCGCGAGTGCGGCGATGTTTGGAGGGAGGTGCAGCGAGCGTGGCGCGGGGTTGGGCAAAGCGGTCTCGATTTTGGGTCGAAGGGTACGGTCGGCGGTTCGGCACCCGGTCCGGATCAAGGTCTGGACGGGCATCGGCGCCGGACGCCTACGGTGCTGGACGGCTACGGTGCGATTGGGTCGCATTTATAGCGTGGCGGGGACGTGTGGGGAAAAGTTTGGCGCCACCGTGAAAAATGACGTCCGCCAAAGCGAAATAATAAGCAGTAGTTGAGGGTTAGGTGTCGCCTGCGTGGTCTTTTCAACGGGGGTAGGTTGCCAGTTGAGAGGCCGTCTGGCAACGTGCGCGGCATGCGGTTTGCGGTGCGTCACGGATGGTGGCTTTGATTGGACCAACGATTTCTGCGGCTTTCAGAACAGTTTCTATTGCGAATTGTTGCGATCGCAGGTATCGGACACTATCGACTTTGGCCGGACGATCGGGCCTATACGCTTCGGCACCGCCGGCTGCGTGTGCCATTAACCCCCCAAAAATCGATACGTGACGGGGTGCGCCCAGCGCGTACTCGCAACTAGAAGCGACGATAGGACGACTAATGGAAACCGGTACTGTCAAGTTCTACAACGATCAAAAGGGTTACGGCTTCATCGCGCCGGACAAGGGCGGCAAGGACGTATTCGTCCATGCGACAGCTCTCGAGCGCGCTGGCATGCGCGGATTGGCGGAGGGCCAAAAGGTTGCCTTCGACACCGCCGAAGACCGCCGCACTGGTAAGGTCGCTGTAGCGAACATCCAGCCTGCCTGATCTCAAGTTTGCCGCGCCCCCAATCCATCGGGGGCGCGGTACTGGAGTAGATTTTTTGTGTTTTTGGCGGCCATTGCGTTGCGCGCGAACGTGTCCTGGCCCGACCAATGAGCCTGATCAGTTCGGCCTGAACGGCACAGGTTAACCGGCACGGTTCAAACGACACAGGTCAACCAGCACAGGTCAACCGATACAGGCCAACCGGCACAGGTCAACCGGCACGGTTCGGAATTGGCTCATGATCCCTTCAGCTGGTGATGCCGCTCTGTCGCCCTGTCAATCTTGCGGCGCCTGCTGCAGTTGCGACCCGTCGTGGCCGCGCTTTTCGACCGAGCCTGACGAAGCCCTCGATCTCATACCATTAGCGTTGGTCGACCCGTCCCTATCGCGCATGGCGTGGACAGGAACGCGCTGCGCCGCGCTGTCCGGCGTCGTCGGCGAGGCGACAGCCTGCACAATCTATGACATCCGCCCCGCCGTGTGCCGCGCCTGCGAGCCAGGCGACGACGCCTGCACGATCGCGCGGCAGAAGCATGGAATGCCGCCAATTTCCGCTTCGATATGACATGAAGCCGAGGGCGTGACGCTCAACTCTTGGTAGTTGGCTGTGACCATTGTTCATTCCCATCTGATTGGCGACTGAGCAGTAAGTCGTACTCCTGTCGCGATTTATTAACCAGAAATCGCTCCGAACATGAATTGTGTTCATTCAACTGTTGACTAGTGAACTCAGTTCACGCATAGCTTGGCAGGTGAACAATCTTCACCGCCGTTGACGGGCCCGATCGGGCTGCGCGTGACGGTTCAACAGGCAATGCCAGGGCCGTGACGATGACCCATTCATCTCTGCTGATTCTATCGCTGGCCTGCTCGTTTGCGGCCTATCCGGCGTACGCCTACGCCATCAAGCGCCAGGGCAGTCGACCGACACGGCCGACGTGGATCATGATCCTCGTTTCCGATCTGATGCTGTTCGGCTTCATGCTGATCGAGTCGCGGTGGGACTGGCTGCTGCTAGGGTTTACGGCTGGAAATGTGATGATGTTGGTGCTGATGGCAGCAGCCGATCTGAAAGCGCATCGGACTGACGCTACCGCCAACCGTGACCGTTGGGCGATCATGCTGCTCGGCCAGGATCGTTGGACGGGTAAGGATATCGCTTCGGTCACCGTGGCTTTGGCAGCACTGGCTCTGTATGCCGTCACCGGCAGTGGCATTACGTCGATCTGTTTTTGCCTCGCGGGCAAGATTGCCGCTTCCGTGCCGATGTGGATCAATCTGTGGAAAGAGCCGACGCGCGAGGCAGTGCTGCCATGGGGCCTGTGGCTCGTTGGCGGGATGCTGTATGTTGCAGCAATCCCGAGCTCAGACTGGAGCGTCGTCTCACTTGCGACACCGGTCGCGTTCGTTGTTCTCGAAGCCATCGTCCTGGCGCTGCTTTGCCGCCGATTTCTGCGACCTGCTCGCGTTACACGCTCCGCTCAAGAGTTTCGCAAAGCCGCCTGACCATCCGTCCAACACGCCTCATGAAACGTTCGAGGAACCGTCCATGTCCCTGACCTTGAAACAGCATGCGTTCTTGACGCTGACGAGCCTCAGCGCTGCCCATTACGCGATCGATATCAAGGGCTCGCTGCCCAGGAACCTCCCACCGTGTCTGTTCTTGGTGTTGAACCACACGTCGCTGTCTGATCCCTTTTTGGTGGCCCGCGCGATCGGGCTGCAGGGCCATCACGCGCGGTTCGTCAGCCACGTTGCGATGTATGAAAAGAACAAGTGGATCATGGACCAAATGGGCGCGCTGCCGATCCCATCGACGTTCGACGGCAAGGGCGACTGGACGCAAGAAAAGATCCGGCGCGCCATCGACCGGATCCACGACGCGGTGGCCGCCGGTGAAAACGTGGCGGTCTATCCATCGGGCCAACTCAAAGCGGGCGAACGCGAGCAACTTGGCGGCAAGTCGCTGACGTTCGATATTCTTCGGCGGTATCCCGATACGCCCGTGGTGATCGTCGAACTGCGGGGGCTGATGTACTCGCTGACCAGCCGGTGGTTTACCGGTGGCGTGCAGTCGCCGTCCAAGGACCATATGCGCGAGATCGTGATGCGCGCGCCGGTGCGCTTCGTGACCGAGCGAGTCCCGGTCGAGGTGACGTTCCATCCAGCACAGGTGCTGCCGCAGTTCGCTACAGCGCGCGCGCTCAACGAGCATCTCGAGCGCATTGTCAACGCCCGGCCTGACTTCGGCCCGGCTTGGCGCCAGGCGCTGCGCACCGAGACCGATATCGCACGCTATCGTTTTGCGCGGACAGCGGAAGAAACCGCGAGCACGCCGCTCGATCCCGCTGTCGCGGCCAAGGTCGTCAACCACCTCGCTAGCCTGCCAGAAGTGCGCGTGCAGGGGATCGCCGCCGACCAGATCGGGCCGGACATGAACCTGATCGCCAACCTCGGGCTCGATTCGCTAGCCGAGGTGTCGTTACGAGTTTGGGCGGAAGACACGTTCACGGTGTCGATCGATCCCGCAGTACAGATCATGTCGGTGCGCGACCTAATCGTCGCGTGCCAGGGCGCGCTGGCGGAGGTGGCCTCGCCCGACACCGTTCTGGCCGCGCCGAAAGGCTGGGTCGAGAGCGGGCGCAAGCACGCCGCCATGCCACCCGGCGAGACGATCCCCGAAGCGGCGATCGCGCAGGCCTATCGGCAAGGCCTCGATAGTGTGTTCACCTACGATGCCACCGCGACGCATTTCATCGTCAAGTCCAAGAAGAAACCGCTCGTCACCTATCGCGATCTGTTGAAGCGCGCGATTATCGTCGCCCGCGTGCTCCAGCGCGAATTGCCCAACGAAAAGCGTATCGCCTGCTTGCTGCCAGCAACTCCGGGCGCCTCGGTGTTTTCGCTCGGCGTGCTGTTGGCTGGCAAAGAACTCGTGCCGCTCAATTGGACGAACGGTCCAGCCGCGCTCGACGCCTCGATCATGACGGCTGGCGTAAACATCGTGTTCACATCCGAGCTGTTTTTAGAAAAAGCGGCTGTTGCACTGTCGCCGTTGGCGATCTCGAAGATCCTGCTTGCCGAGGACTTCCGCAAGAAGGCAGGCGCTGGCGATCTGATTGCTGCGATGCGCCTGATCGGCCAGCCGCCGGGCGCGATCCTTGCCGCCTTCGGCAACACCAAAACGGCTGCAGATGTTGCCGTGATCCTGTTCACATCGGGATCGGAATCTGTACCCAAGGGCGTGCCGCTGACACACCGCAACATTATGACCAACGTCGAAGGCGCGCTCGAAGTGATTGGCGGCAAGCCAGACGACGTGCTGTTCGCCTTCCTGCCGCCGTTCCACTCCTTCGGCCTCGTGCAATTGCAGATGATGGGGCTGCTGGTCGGCGTGAAGATGGTGTTCTCGCCCGACCCGAAGAAGTTCAAACAGTTGGCCCGGTTGGTCGATACGTTCAATGTTACCTTGCTGGCCGGTACGCCCGACTTTTTGGCCGGGATCCTCGATGCGGCGAAGGGTCAGGAGCATCGCGTGAAATCCGTCCGCGCATGGCTGTCTGGCGCGCAGAAGGCGCCAGCCGAACTCCGCGCGCGGATCGCGGCGCTGGGCGGGTTCCTACTCGAGGGTTACGGCATCACCGAGACGGCGCCCTTGCTGACGGTCAACCGACCAGGCGAACCAGTCGTCGGCGTGGGCAAGCCAATCAAAGGCACGCGCGTTGCGATCGTCGACATCGAGACAGCGAGTGTCCGCAAGGCGCCAGGAGAAGAAGGGCTGATCCTAGCGTCGGGGCCGGGCATATTTGGCGGCTATATCGGCGCGACGAGCAACCCGTTCGTGATGCTCGACGGCGAGCGCTGGTACAACACGGGCGACCTTGGCCATCTCGACGCTGATGGCAACTTGACAATCTCTGGCCGGTTGAAGCGGTTCTTGAAGGCCTTCGGCGAAATGGTCAACCTGACCGCGATCGAGGATGTGCTGGCGTCGGTCTATCCGGCGGGCGAGGCCGGGCCACGGGTTGCGGTGACGGGTTTGGAGGTTCCGGGCAAGCGCGCGTTTATCGTGCTCCATACGACCGAGACCGCGATCACGACTGAGGCCGTCAACAAGGCGATCAAAGCTGCCGGGCTGACCAACTTGTCGTTTATCGACCACATCGAGCGGGTGTCCGAGATCCCGCTACTCGGTTCCGGCAAGACCAACCACCGCGCGTTGCGCGAGGCACAGGCGATCCTCGATAGCCGGTCGATAGATGGTGCGCGGGCTTTGGTCGCAGCTGGCTAATGGGGCCGTTGCTACGGTGCAAGCCACGTCGACGACAGCGTCCCCTCGCGCCACGTGAAGCGGGCCCGGCGATGGCCCGCGTGGGCGAGATACAGCCACTCGATGCTGTCGACGGCAAATGATACGGCGATGAAGTGCTCGAACCCGTCCGGCAGGGGGGCAGCTTCAATCGCGCCGGTCGCGAGTGCTGCCCCGGGTGCCACCGCTTGCCGATAGCCGACGCGGCTGCGGTCAGGCGTGGCAGCCCAGGCCTGCTCGGCGAGCGCGTCGCCCGCGCCGAAGTGGAGCGTGGCCCGTCCCGACAGCCGCAACTGGATTTTGTGGCCAGCATCGTAGCCGATGATTGCCATCTGCGGGTTTGCCGTGATCTCGTCGGCCTTTTCGCTCCGGCAGTCGGTGTGGAACCGGAGTGTCCGTGCGCCGACGTCGACCGCGCGGAGCACCACCGTGCGGACCTTCGGCGCACGGTCAAGGCCGACGGTCGCCACCATCGGCGTATGGAACGCCGAGCGCCGGTCGCCGACGCCGCGAGCCAGCATCCGCCACGCCTCGGTCAGCGTGCCGTCGAGGTCATCGTAAAACGACGGGATGGGTGGCGTCGTGCGGGGTGAAGACGGGATCGGTGAAGGGCGGCTGGCCGTTTCACCGCGATCGTGCTGTGTCATGGGTGTGGTTCCGGCAAGTCGTCGGGCGTACGCGTTGTTACGGATGGCACGACCGGTAAGACCAGATCGACCGCTTGTTGGAACGTGGCGCAAGGGAGGCTGCCTGCAGTGCAAGCCCACAGGGGGAGTTCTAAGACGCCGCTTACCTGAAGCTACCTGAACCAGATCGCGCTGGACAGGGGGAGGATGGGTTGCTATCGAGCGCGCTCTCGGTCACGCCTTCGGCGCGGCCGCTTGGGTGCGTAGCTCAGTCGGTAGAGCAGCTGACTCTTAATCAGCTTGTCGTTGGTTCGATCCCAACCGCACCCACCAAAATCCTTAAGCTCTACCCGATCAGTCGCCTGACAGGTCACGCTCGGCGGTTTGCAGACATTGCGAGGCCGAGCGCGATCATCAGCGTTATCATCGCGGTCCCGCCATACGAGATCAGCGGCAGCGGCACGCCGACCACCGGCACCAGCCCGGTCACCATGGCGATGTTGATCGTGACATAGACGGTCAGCATGAGCGCGGTTCCAGCAATTGTAAGCCCCGCGAATGCACGATCGGCCTTCAGCGCCATCACAAATAAGATGACAATAACCGTCGCGTAGAGTGCCAGCACCGTGACCGCGCCGACAAAGCCCCATTCCTCGGCAATCGCGACGAAAACAAAGTCGGTCATTTTTTCCGGCACGAAGTCGAGTTGGCTTTGCGTTCCCTGCAAATAGCCCTGGCCGTCAAGTCCTCCGTTCCCGAGCGCGATGCGGGCCTGCGCGATATGATAGCCAGCACCGAGCGGATCGCGCGAAGGGTCGAGGAACGTCTCGATGCGGCGGCGCTGGTAGTCGTGCAACAGGGCGGGCGCGAAGGGAATTGCGGCAGCCATCAGCGCCAAGCCCCCGCCGAACCACCACAACGAAACGCCAGCCAGGAACATGATGCCGAGCCCAACACCGGTCAGCAGGATCGCACTTCCAAGATCGGGTTGGCGCACCGTCAAGAGTGCCGGCACAGCGATGATCGTCAGCGCGAAGAGCACCCATTGCGGACGCGACGCGCGCCGGCTGTTTTCCAGCACCGCGTAGAATTGCGCCAATGCCAGCACCAGCGCGACTTTCATGATCTCGACGGGTTGCACCGAGACGCCAGCGACCTTGAGCCATCGTTTGGCACCGAGCGCATCGACGCCGACGATCGGTACGGCCGCCAGCAGGCCGAGCGCCACGATGTAGAAAGCGCCAGCCGTCGAGCGCCACAGCCTCGACGGCACCATCGCGAGCCCAATGGCCAGGGCGAGCGCTGCCAGATAACGCAGAGCGTGCCGGCCAGCCCATGGGTCGACCGAGCCCCCGGCGACCGAATAGAGCGTCACGCATCCGATGCCGGCAAGCAAAGTCGCAACGGCGATAAGCAGCCACGGAAACTGGATCAACCGGTCGAGCAGGTCGGCTTTGGGGCGGTCGTAGAACATTGCAGGCGCGCTCGCACTCCCGATCATAAGTCGAAGTCGATCTCTGAATTGGCGTTGGAAATATCATCCCTCTTTGGGCAGCGGTGCAGTCTTGGAGCGCAGTTGAACCGTCGCGGTATCGTGGGCGATCAGCAGGCGAACCAACTCGGCAAACACGGGGGCAGCCGCCGTGCCACCGCTGCCTGCATGCTCGAGCACGAGTGCAATGGCAAACCGGGGCGCGTCAGCTGGCGCGTAACCGACAAATAGCGCGTGATCGCGCTGGGTGCGGGCCAGCGGTTTTGTCCGGTCGCGGTCGGCGGATGCTTTTGAGACTTGCGAGGTACCGGTCTTGCCTGCAACGCGCATCTTGCCACCAACGAGCGTGGGTCCATCGCCCGGATCGGCGGCTTGACCGGTGCCGCCCGGCTCGTTTACGACGGCGGACAGCGCACGCCGCAGCGCGACCAGATGGGTCTCGGACACGGCCAACGGGGCATGCTCTGGCAAAGGGTCACGGCTGTCCCGTGCAACGATGGTCGGTATCACCTTGCGGCCGGACGCAATGCGAGCGGTCATAACTGCGAGTTGCAACGGCGTTGTTAGAACATAGCCTTGGCCGATCCCGGCGAGAATCGTCTCGCCGAGCAGCCACCCGGTCCGCGATGATGGCGACGACCGCGACGCCCGCGAGCGCTTCCAGGCTGGCGTCGGGATGAGACCGGCCCGCTGGGGTGCGATGCCGGCGTCCGCATAGACCTGACCGAGGCCGAGTTCGATCGCCATGCGCGCGATCGCGTCAATCCCGGTTCGGCGCGCGGCTTCGTAAAAATAGCAGTCGCAGCTCTCACGCAGGGCTCTGTGCAAGTCTGTTGCGACGTGACCCCGGCGGTTCCAACAGCGGTAGGTATGACCAGCGTAGGTGACTTCGCCCCAGCACTCGATTTTTTCCCCAAGCGTGACACGGCCCGCTTCGAGAGCTGCCAGCGCGGTGACCATCTTGAAGGTCGAGCCCGGCGGATAGTGGCCCGTGGTGGCCCGATTGACGAGCGGCCTTGCAGGATCGGCCGTGTAAGCGCGCCATTGAGGGCCGGCCGCCCGCGCGGCGGACGCATCGAAGCTCGGTGTCGAGACCATCGCCAGGATCGCGCCGCTGGCGATATCGAGGACGACGGCGGCGCCACTTGGTGGACCGTCAAGCGCTCCCCCTCGTCCCGCTGTCGCGAACGTGGCTGTCACGGCCTCCTGCAGAGCAAGGTCGATCGTTAGCGTGACATCGCGACCCGATATCGCCGCGCGCTCATCGAGGCGGCGGACGTGGCGGCCACGGGCATCGATCTCGTAGACGGTGCGGCCAGCGACGCCGCTCAAGTCGGTTTCTGCGCCAGCTTCCACACCGGTCTTACCGATCCGCGCACCGGGGTCTTTGAGGTGCGGTCCATCGTCTAGGGACAAGCGGTCGACCGCGCCGACGTGGCCGACGATATGGGCCAGCGCGAACTGGGCCGAGACGCTCAGTTCGGGATAGACCCGCTGGTGGCGCGGCTCGACGAGGACATTGGCCGCCCCGATGCTTGAAAGTTGGAGGGCTGCGATATCGCCGAACGATAATCCATCCGCGAGGATCACTGGCAATGGGTTGGTTTGGCGTAATGCTGTCATCAGACGCGCTTCGAGTTCCGCGCCCTCGACGCCGAAGCGCGGGCTGAGTTCGGCTGCAATGCGGGCCACATCGGGGCGTGTCGTTCCGCGTTGCGGATAGAGCACGATGCGGAACAGCTCCCGGTTTGTGGCCAGAAGTCGACCTCGCGCGTCGATAATTCGCCCGCGCACGGGTGGGATCCAGATCGTTCGTGACCGGTTGCTCTCTGCCAGTGCGCCGTGTTGCGAGCCGTTCAACACCTGGAGATCGTACAGCCGAGCGGCGAGCCCGCCAAACACCGCAGCGTTGCCCATTCCAACGACCACCGCGCGCCGCGTGAAGACAGCGGCGTCGTCGGGCGCCGTAGCGGGCTGGGAAAGCAGCCAGCGCTGGCGCGTCGGGCCAACTACCGCCATGTCGGTGCCCCGCCATCCGATCGGCCGATAACGGGATCTTTGACGGGGCCTTTGACGAGGGCACGCAGAAGCCGAACGGATGTCGCAAAAATCGCGGCCAAAACGCCGCCGGTGATCGTGATAAGGGTGAGCGTAAAAAGTATCGTTGCCGCACCCAGCCCAGCCAATCGGATCGCATCCCAGGCCGCGAGGCCAGCGTCCCTCGCTACGACGTGAAGCTCGCTCGTCATGGAACCAAGATGACCAATCGAGAACGCGACGACGATGACCGCGTTGACCGCAGCCGCCATTGCAACGAGCCCGGCCAGACCGCAGGCCTTGCGCGATACCGATCCTGAACCGGCGAGGCGTGGGGCGAGTGCTGCGGCGAGGGCGTATACCAAGGCCCATTGTCCAAGCGGGCCGCCCGATACGCAATCGACAACAAGCCCCGCAGCGCACGTTACCACCAGATGATGGAGTGTGAGTGTCGGGCGTGCAGCCAAGCCGATCAGCACCACGGGCAGCAGGCCCGCAGCCGCAGCCGCCACGCCGCCAGCGGGCCACACCTGCGCTGCGATCAGGCTGGCGCCAAACAGCGCGGCGATGCGGCCGAGGTTCGAGATGGTCGCAATCACGGTCGTGCCACTCCAGCCGCAATCGAACGCAGTGACAACATCGCCGACCCGGTTCTAGCGCCGGCTTCCGCTAAGCGAGGGGACGGCTTGCCGATCTCGCTCTGCCGACCCGGTAGATCGACCTGGTCGAATACCGCCCCATCGATCATCATTACGCCAGCAACGGGTTCGTACGCCGCTTCGCTATCGATGCTGACGCGGGTTGCCGCGTTCGTCGACGCCCCGTCCTCGGGGGCAAAAACGCGCCCGATCATAAGCCCGCGCGGGAATACGCCGCCGATCCCCGACGTCACGACAGGATCGCCAGCACGCGGCGCTGGACCCTGACCGATCAGCTCCAGCGTTGCGCCGCCAGCGCCATTTCCGACCAACAACGCGCGTGTTTCGCCAGCACCAACCATTACCGGCACTCGGCTCAATCGGTCGGCAAGCCGTACGACGACAGCCGTTGCAGCGTGAACATGGTGGACGCGGCCAAGCAATCGGTTGCCCATCACGACGGGATAGCCAGGGCGAATTCCATCGTCACGGCCAGCAGCGATAAGCACACGGCTCGACGCCCCAGTCGCGGACCCGCCAATCACGAAGACAGACTTCAAGTTATAGGCGCGGTTACCGGCCAGCGGCACCAACGCGCGCAGCCCCGAATTCTCACGTTTCAAGTCTGCGATCTCGCGTTGCAAGTCTGCAATGTGTGCCGTCATGCCGCCGTTCTCCGATGGGCTGACGTGGCGCCGATCGCGCGCGTCGCGAGCAAAAAGGCGACCGGTGGTGGTGGCGATGAGCCCGATCGCGCTGGACATCGTCCCGGCCGTCACGGTCAGCACCGAGCGGAACGGCGCGACCACGGCTTCGCGCAGCGGTTCAACCGCCGAGGGGTTTGCCTTGCTCATCAGCAACAGCCCGAGCGTCGCTATGATGACGGACCGTGTCAGGAACCCGAACGCGCGTGTGGGTGCGCCAACCGCCGTGACGGAGCGACGGTACCAAAAGCGGGACGATCCGGCGTTGTCGCGGCTCATCGTCGAGGACCCTCATCCGGCACGTTCGCCCGGCACGTTCGCCCGGCGCTCCCGTTGTCATTCCCAGCCACGGATCATATCAACCGGCGGCGCCAGACTTACGGCCGGATCAGCAGATGCTCGTAGGCCATCAGATCTTGCAGGATTTTTTCCGATCCGCGAACCACGCACTGCAGGGGGGCTTCGGGTATGATGAATTTCACGCCGCAGCGGCGCTCGAGTTCGACGTCGAGCTTGTCGAGCAGCGCGCCACCGCCGGTGATGCGCACGCCATGTTCGCAAATATCGTGGGCGAGTTCGGGCGGCAGTTCTTCGAGCGCGCGCTGGACGAACTCCGCGATCCGCTCGATAGGGTCGGAAAGCGCCTCGGCAATGTGCTGCGGCGACAACACGATCGTCTTGGGCCGCCCCTGTTTCACGTCTCGGCCCATGATGTGGATTTCCGCAGCCCTGCCGTTGGGGATCTGGCTGGCGGTACCTGCCTCGATCTTGATTTTTTCGGCATTGGATTCGCCGATCAGCAGCTGATGCTCCTTGCGCACATAGCGGATGATAGCCTCGTCGAACGCGTTGCCGGCAATCTTGATCGACCGCGCCAGGACGATACCGCCCAGCGACAGCACCGCGAGATCGGCCGTCCCGCCGCCGATATCGAGCACCATCGAGCCCGTCGGCTCGTCGACGGGCAACCCGGCTCCAATTGCGGCTGCAACCGGCTCTTCGATCAGAAAGACTTGGCGTGCCCCGGCCGATAGCGCGGTTTCATAGACGGCCCGGCGCTCGACCGGGGTGGCGCCGGCTGGGACCGAAATCAATATACGCGGGCGGCGGAACCCGCCCCGCGTTTTGGCGCGCGAGATGAACTGGCGCAGCATTTCTTCGGTGGCAAGAAAGTCGGCGATCACGCCTTCGCGCAGCGGGCGTATCGTTTCGATGCCGTCGGGCGTGCGGCCGTGCATCTGCTTGGCCTTGATGCCAACTGCAAGCAACTCGCGGCCGGTGCGTGAGGTCTTCATCGCGACGACCGACGGCTCGTCGATGATGATCCCATGCCCGACCACGCACACGAGTGTGTTGGCCGTGCCAAGATCGATCGCGATATCGTCCGAAAACATGCCGGTGACGCTGCGCACAATTCTTCCTGGCCGTGATGAACGCCGCGAAAGCGCGGGATCGGTGTCGCGAATCTTCTGCCTGTTCGCCCGTTCCCCAGCAAGCCTCGTGCCGCTTACCTTATCCACCATACGACATGCAACTAGATGAACGCGAGAGGCGCAGCAGGGCATGACGTTCCAGCGTACCGCCCCCTCCTCGACTCCGTCATGGCGCAGTTTTGGTTCAGCGCACCGCCCTCCTACTCTCCGGCATGGCCCGGCACCCGTACAAGGCCTCCCTCCGTCATGGCCCGCTTCAGGCGGGCCACCCAGGCAAGTGTGGGGTGTGGGGTGGGCTGTCTCAGATCGAGGTTTGGCCTCAAATTCGATCGGAACATCTGGCCCAGCCCAGCCACCCCGTCGTCACGGCAGACCCAGAGCCACGCCCTCGAACCGGGCGTTCTGGAAGTTCGTGGCCGCCCCGAACGTCGCCCCTTCGAACGTCGCGTCGCCGTTGAATATTGCATCCCCGAACCGCGCGATGCCAAAGAACGTCACCGCCGCGAACACCGCTGTGGCCTTGAACTCCGCCAACCCGAACTCCGCGTCGTCGGCGAACGTTGCGCCCGTAAACATAGCGAGACTTTTGAACGTCGCCCTCTCGAACAATGCGACACCATTGAATGCGGCCCCGGCGAACGACGCGGCGTCCGGGAACGTCACCACATCGAACAATGCCTTGCCCGAAAACGTTGCCTCGTCGAAGATCGTGGTGCCTACGAACGTCGCCAGCCTGAACTCCGCTTTGCCCTTGAACGTCGACCGCTCGAACCACGCGGGGCCTGCGAACTCTGCCCCCTCGAACAGCGCATCGCACGCGAACGTCGCGCCCTCGAACCCCACAGAGCCTGGAAACACCCAGTCGCGACAGTCGAAATCTGTCTCGAACGAATGCGGGGTTTCGCACGTCGAAAACACGGCCTTCGCTCGATCAAGCCATGCCGAGGTTTCCGGGTTTTGGCCGTAAAGTTGCCCGCCCGGGTCGAGATCGGCCGCCCACGACCCGTCCGCCTCCATGTCATTGCGTTGGTTGAGCAGCGGTTGCGTCCAGTCGTCCCACACGGCACCTGCAGCTGCGTGGGCAAATTCCCGCGCAGCGTCTTCACCCTTGCCGGCGGCCTGAGCCCCAGTCAGCGCCGCAGCCCGCGCGGCCTCGCACCGCCCCCACAGCACCAGCGTCTGTTTCTGGTCCATGCCCGACTGTCCATGCCAGATCCGTGGCACCTGCAATTTGTGCCGTGGCCACTCATGCCGCCCGATTGATCCCACCGCCGCGCGCAGCGGTCACAATATCCGCCCCTGACCTCGACAGTCCAGCGCCTCACCGCTGACGGGATGTCCGGCTCTGCCCCTACGAAAATGCCAGTGTGGCCGGTGACCTTGCGAGCCATGCTATTTCCATTTCATTCCGCGTTTGTGTGGGACGAATCAGCCCGTATTCGCGTAAGATACTGCAGCGTCCCTGCTCACCTCACAATTCGAACTCCATGTGCTCATTTCCTTCGCGGGACTTGTGCGCGCATGTCGGCATCGCATGCTGGAACATCTGTGTGTTCCAGCGTTGCGGCACTGTGCCCGCATGCGTCCACACGGCTCGCGTTAGCGAAAATGCGGCGGGCAGGCGCGCTGCGACGCAAGTCAGCAAGTAGCGACCCAGCACATACCGACCCCCAACCGCTAACGATGGTGACCCACATGGATCTGCAAGACCAGCGCATGCAGTGTTTGAAAATGGCGTTCGACCTCCACGGCAACCCCGATACCGTTCTGGCAGCGGCACAACGCATGCTCGATTTCGTAACCGGTTCATCGGCCCAGGCCATCGCAACCGAAGACACGACTGCGCCGATCATGTCTGAGATCGTCGCGCCCGCTGCCGCTGCAGCTGTTGTCGCCGATGCGATGACCGACGATGCTCCAGCTGCCGCCCCAGTTGCAGCTTCTGTTGCTGCCGAGGCGAGCGTTACCGATCCGATCGCGGCCTGTGGCACTGCGCTCGTGATGCCCGAAGGCGGCAACCTCGAAGACGCCGTGACCGCCGATGTTGCGTCAGTCGAGGCGGCTTCCGAAACGGCTGAGGTGTCTGCAGTCGCGGATGCATCAGTGGCCGAAGCGCCAGCCGCCGCTGAAGCCAGCGCCGACGATGTCGTATTTGAAATCGCGGACGATATGGCTGTCGAGGCCGAGATCGCAGCGATTGCCGACGCCACGGACATGCCTGCAACGGAACCTGCCGAAATCACCGAGACAGCCGAAGCTACAGTGGTCGAAGCGGAGGCCACGTCAAGTGAGGCTAGCGAAACCGCAACAGTCGAAGCCACACGCACAGACGAGCCGGTGGCTGATAGCGCAGCCGCCGAAGCCACCGACGAGCCGACTGCCGATGTGGTCGCCGTCGCCGAGGCCGAGACGGTCGAGCTCGCCGCTGTTGCCGAGGACGCTGCTGTCGAAGCCGCTGCTGCCGACGAAGACGCTATCGTGGAGGAGGCCATCGCCGACGCCGCGACCATCGCCGATGTCATCACCGCCCCGATGACCGACAGCGCGACGGCCGACGCTGCACCGGCAGCCTGACCACTTCTGATGGTCTGATCCCAAGACCACGTCACAACGCGGTCAACGGCACAATCCCACAAGCAATCCGGGCACCGGCAGACCTCAGCTGGTGCCTGTTTCCGTTTGGCGGCTGACCGCGTCCGCGCTGTCGATTGTGTCTTTGAACCGTTCAGCCCCGGTACAGCTAACGAGCTGCAATATCAGCAACATCAGGAGCCGCTGCGGGTCGATCATCAGTCCTCGACGTGGCGATCCTGCACCGCCCGGCGCGCTTCCCACAGGGCGCATGCCAGCCTGCCGGATGGTGTCGCCACAAAAAGAAGGACCAGACCCGAATGATCAAGTTGTCGTTTCCAGTCGGCCCTGCAGCCAGGACACTGGCCGCCACCGCTATCCTCGCTTTCATCCCCTTAACTTCGGCCGAAGCTCAGCGGTATCGCGACGGCGATCACCATCGCTTCGAGCGCCACGAGCGCCACGACCGGTACGAGCGGCACGACTACGACCGCAGTGGTTTCCGCTGCGTCGCCGAGGCCCGTCGATTGGGTGGCGACGGCCCGCCGATCCCTGGCATTCGGGGTCGCGCGTTTGGTCGGGGCGCCTGCGGCGAAGCATTGAGCGAGTGCAATTTTGAACTCAACCGTTACCGTCGCCAAACGGGCGATGCGCCGTACGCTCGCTGCGTCATCATCCGCCGGGGCTGATGGCATCGGACCAAGTGCGAGGGGCGCTTCGCCCCCTCGCGACCCCAGACGAGGGCTGAGCCCTCGACCCACTGTAAACAAGGATACTTGCAGGGCTACTTACGCGACCGGCTTTTGCTTCTTATCCTTTGGCGGCTTGACCGGCTTCGACGCGGCTTCGGCCTCGACGACGGGCTCGACATAGCGCGGGAACACGCCAACTGGCGTCGGCAGCGTCAGTCCTGGCTGCAATCGGCCCGCCGCGCCGAGGTTTGCGAACGTTCGCTGCTCGGGCGATTGCGCGAGCAGGTCGAGCAATTTGCCAGCCGACGTTGGCACAGCTGGCTGGATCAGGATCGCCAACTGCCGGACGACCTCGGCCGTCACGTAGAGGATCGTCCCCTTGCGCTCCAACGAATGGCTCTTGTCGAACGGCTTCTCGCCAGCGAAATACCGGTCGCCATCGCCGATCACGCTCCACACCGCATCAAGCCAGGCCTTGATCGCCTGGGTATCCATCGCCGCGCGAGCCTGCGCGTAGAGCCCGTCGGCGGCGGCCAGCATCGCCGTGTCCGCATCCGTCAAGTCGACCGGGGCTGGCACCACGCCTTCGAAATTCTTGGCGATCATCGACAGCGAGCGTTGCGCGAGATTGCCGATGCCGTTGGCGAGGTCGGCGTTCATGCGCGTGATGATCGCCTCGTTCGAATAGCTACCGTCTTGGCCGAAGGCGACCTCGCGCAGGAAGAAATAGCGCACCGGATCGAGCCCGTAGGCAGCGACCAGATCGAACGGGTCGAGCGTATTGCCGACAGATTTACTCATCTTTTCGCCGCGGTTCAGCACAAACCCGTGCGAAAAAATCCGCTTTGGCAACAGCACGCCAGCCGACATCAGGAACGCTGGCCAATAGACCGCGTGGAACCGCGTGATGTCCTTGCCGATCACGTGGACATCGGCTGGCCAATGGCCCCATCGCGGATTATTTTCGTCAGGAAATCCGCAGCCGGTGATGTAGTTCGTCAGCGCATCGACCCAGACGTACATGACGTGGCCTGGCTGGCCCGGCACCGGGATGCCCCAATCTAGCGTGGTGCGCGACACGGATAAATCCTGCAAACCGCCGCGCACAAAGCTAACGATCTCGTTGCGGCGCTCGGGCGGGAGAATGAACTCCGGATGCGCCTCATAGTGGGCGAGCAATGGCGCTTCATACTTTGATAGTCTGAAAAAGAACGTCTCCTCCTCGGTCCACTCGACCGGCGTGCCCTGACCACCGACCCGCACGCCATCGTCGCGCACCGTGGTCTCGTCCTCGCCGTAATAGGCCTCATCGCGCACCGAATACCAGCCCGCATACACCTTCTTGTAGATGTCGCCATTGGCCTCCATCCGCCGCCAGATCTCCTGGCACGAGCGGGCGTGCCGTTCCTCGGTGGTGCGGATGAAGTCGTCGTTCGATAGCCCGAGCGTGGCCGCCATCTGGGCAAACCGCGCGGCGTTCCGGTCGGCCAATTCGCGCGGGGTAATGCCCTCTTTGGCCGCTGTCTGCTTCATCTTGAGGCCGTGCTCGTCGGTCCCGGTCAGGAAGAACACGTCGCGCCCGTCGAGCCGCTCGAAGCGCGCGATCGTATCGGTCGCAATCGCCTCGTAGGCGTGCCCGATGTGGGGGACGCCGTTGGGATAGCTGATCGCCGTCGAGATAAAGAATTTTTGGCGGGCGGATTGGTCTGGCATGGCGGGTCCTGGAGCGTGAGCGGCTCGTCATAGCGCCAAGGCCGCGAGATTGCACGCGGGCGGTGTTGAGTGGGCGGGCGGGGTGCGCCGATGCCGCCGCCGTGGTAGGCTCACGCCATTGACCAACAGCAATTGCCGGGGGTTCGCATGTCGTCTCGTCGCATGACCGTCTTTCTGTCCTCGACCGAGGCGGAGTTCGAGCCATTTCGCGACGCCATCATCGCCCACATGGCCACGCTCGACCATTTTTTGTGCGACCACATGCGCAACTTCGGCTCGCGCGATTCCGGCGCGGTCGCCCTGTGCCACGAGCGCGTGCGTGGTGCTGACGTGTTACTTGGACTAACGGGGTTCTATCGCGGCTGGGAGCCGCCTGGCGACAACCGCCAGCGATCGATTACCGAAATGGAATACGACTGGGCGGCCGATGGCGACACGTCGCGATTGATGTTCGTGCTGCCAGACGACAAAGCAATGGCCGCACCCGCCCAACCTCCAGAACTCGCAGCGCGTCAAAAAGTGTTCCGATCGCGGGTGCTGGCCGACAATACGGTCGATCAGCGGATCTTGCGCGGCGACCTCGCTGACCCAGCCAATTTCGCCGCCGCTGTGATGACCGCGCTGGCCAACATCACCTATCGCGAACTCATCAAGGCGACTCAGGCCAGCGCATCGGTGCTAGCCGGGCAACGGCCACCAGCGACCGCTGCCCCACTGGCGCAGAAACGCTCCATTTTCGGCTGGCTATTTGGCAGCCCGACGGCCGCCACCGGCCGCGAGCGCGACATCGCGGCCTATCAAAAGACGCGCACGCCGGGCCAGCTGCCGCCACCGCCAGCGCCAGTAGCAAAACCAGTGCCGTCACCAGACGCCCCGGC
>Ga0163154_10004504_pt1 | contig 18252 bp, 15 predicted proteins | sample OliLakLV19MP9P1_FD_148649 | JGI IMG/M metagenome (GOLD analysis project Ga0163154, IMG submission 148649) | Freshwater microbial mat bacterial communities from Lake Vanda, McMurdo Dry Valleys, Antarctica - Oligotrophic Lake LV.19.MP9.P1 | ecosystem: Environmental > Aquatic > Freshwater > Lake >...
GTCGGTGTTGAGTTTGCCAATATTGGATTACGATCGCGAAGCGGCGCTATGGCATGGACAGGAGAGGGCAAGGTTAACTAAGCTTGGGAAAACTCCTGCTTTTACTGATGGTCAGATTGCTAGTATTGCTTATTATAACGATCTGATTTTGGTGACTAATAATGTTTCTGATTTTCAGTTTTTCGAGGGCTTAAGGGTTGAGAATTGGTTTAGTGAATGATACTGCAAAAATTAGTCGCTGATGGAGCGTTATGAATCTGCGCCAATGTCTTTTGCAGATGCTTGTTTAGTAAGGATGTCTGAGCAAATAGGGAATAGTGCGGTGATGACTCTGGATAGCGATTTGCGGATTTACGCGATTGCAGTGTGGGAAGAGAAATCGTTTTATGAGCTTTCAGGAATTCAGTCGTGAAAGTTCGATAGAATAACGCGAGTTCGGTTAAAATTACCTAAGTGTAATTCTCGAATCTTCTGCGATTATGTCCTTGGAAAATTTTCAAACTGAAATTTCTCGTTTAGTAGTGGAATCGGAGCAAATGCGGCGATCGCCACTGGAAGGCAAACCAGAAGATGCCACCAAAAGCCGTTTACTAGAACCTTTACTAAATGCATTGGGATATACGCCCGAATGTCGCACTCCAGAAGGGAAAATCAAGAGTTTAATTCGGACAACGACATGGGTTGATTATTTACTCAAGCCTGAAGTTACTGCTAGACCTGTTCTAATGTTTGAGGCAAAGAGTCTTTGGGATAAAGATATTTGGGAAACGAATAAACAGCAGGTTTTAGATTATTTACGCGATTACAGTTTGGACATCGCCAATGAACAGCCTGTATTGTGGATTGTTTTATCTAATTTTCGGGAATGGCATATATTGCGATTGCAAGATAAGAAACCATTTTGGCAGTTTAAGATTGAGGATTTGCAAAACGATCCTGAATTACGCGATCGCCTTTATAGTTGCCTAGCTAGAGAGAACTTACGGGGCAATCGTCTTGAAGCGTATTACACCGAGAATACGAGGGAAGGCTTAGGGGCGAGATTTTTGGCGGATTTGAAGATTTGGCGGGCGATTTTGGCTAATGGCATTAAAGCATCGCAACCTGAACTTAGTTTAGACAAGATTAGAGAAGCATCGCAAGTAATTCTGAATCGATTTCTATTGATTCGACTGCTAGAAGCCTTTAGTTCGGAGATGCGTTATAACTATTTAGGAAGAATCTATTACAATTGGCAAGAAACTTTTCCAGATTTACCATTTATTGACGATCTTCGTAAAGGATTCAAAACTACTTGGATTGATTACAATACAGAGCTTTTTCATTCTTCATGGGTTGATGATTTAGATATTGATAGTGAGTATTTAGAGCCAATAATTATTGTTAATGCTGTACCACGAGATGGACTGCTTTATTCTATTACTGGGACTTTGACGGAATATCGTTCGATCTATAACTATGATTTTACAACTTTAACTCAAGATATTTTAGGGACTGCCTATGAACAGTTTTTGGCTCATGAGTTAATCGAAGATGGTTCTAGGGTAAAAATTCTTGAAAATCAGAAAACGCGCAAACGAGAAGGTGTTTTTTATACGCCTGAATATGTTGTGCGACGGATTGTCTATCAAACTTTACAGCCTTTAGTAGAGTCAAAGATCGATCAGGCGATCGCCTTATTACAAAGCCATGATTTTAAAGAAGCTCATGCGATCGCTAGTTCAGTTTTAGAGATCACAGTTTGCGATCCTGCTTGTGGTTCTGGTTCATTTTTATTGGGAGCTTTTGATTATTTATTAGAAGAGTTTAAGCGATACAACACAGCCTGTGAAGATCCAACTTTACGATCTGGTAATGGGGACTTATTTAGTCATGCTTCAGCAATTCCTATCAATAACATTGAAGAAGAAATAGTGGTAAAAATCCTGCATGGGGTGGATCTTGATCCACAAGCTGTGCTTCTTGCCAAGCTTTCTCTATGGACAAGGCTACTTCGCGCTCGTCCTAATATCTATGGCAAGAAAAAGACTCTAAATTCTCGATTACCAGCTTTAACTTTAAATATTCGCGTTGGCAATAGTTTGATTCATGCTCCTACAAATTTAGCGCCTATGTCTGAGCAGTTAGCAATCGCGGCTGATTTGGCGATCGATGCCAGAAATACGACATTATCAGAACGCGATCGCGGTATATCTGTAACTAATTTAGAAGTTGCTATTGCTAATATTAATCAGAAAATTAATCCTGTGCTGGCTGCATTTTTTGCCAGTGATGAAAGTTTGCAAGAAGCGGTTAAATTGATTAAAGATCGAGAAGCGAATGAGAATGAAATTAGAGCGATTCGTTTGTATATTACATCAGAGTCTATAGAAAATGAAACAAGGGGCTTAAGCCCCTTGTCTGAATGGACAAATACTGAAATTGAGCGTTTGAAACCACAATTAATGTTAATTCCAACGGCTTTAGAAGATGTCGTGATCAAGCGTCCATTTAACTGGCAAGTGGAATTTCCTCATATTTTCGATCCGCGTTTACCAGAATTGCAAAGAGGATTTGCGGCAATTATTGGTAATCCGCCCTATTTTAGTGTGGATGCGACTTTTGGGCGCGGTGCATCGGAATTATTATGGTTGAAGACGATGTATGCAGATATCTACACAGATAAAACCGATATTCTGTTTTACTTTTTGCGATGGAGTTATGAACTACTCAAGCAAGCGGGATCGCTTAGTTTTATTATTTCCCGCGCATTTATTCAAGGTGACAAATCAAAAAATTTACGGGAATTTCTCAGCCAACGCACTAAGATTATCAGTCTGCTTGATTTCTTAGGGCATAAAGTTTTTAGCGCTGGCATTGCGACCTGTATCATTCAATTTCAAAAAGAAATTCCTTCTAGCGAGAGTACTTTTATCACTGATTATGTTTTAGATTTTGATAGAGCTAAAGCTGCAATTCCTAAAAGATTAGAATTATCTGCTGCTAATGGTTTTGCAAATGTAAATGTTAGCCAAGATAGTTTAAAAGCTGAAAGATGGGAGATTTCACCTTATAGCTATATTTTTAACGAGATTGATCGTTGTGGGGTAAAGATTAGAGAAACTAATTATGTAAAATACATGGAAGGAATTACTACAGGGAAAGATTCTGTTTTTGAAGGAGTCTTTTTAGGTAAATTTCCCAAAGAGTTTCTTTGCTCAAGAGCTTCAATATCTTCAATTCAGGCTTTTGGACACAAGCCTTCAGAAACACAGCTTATCTACTATACTCATAGTACTAAGTGGGAAGATATACCTGCTTCTCTAAAAAAATATCTCACAAAGAATCGACAAGAATTAGAAAGCAGGGATGTTTTTAGAAATAGAACGAGTGGTTATGAATGGTTTCAGTTACATAGACCAAGAAACGGTTTACTTTCGCCTAAAATATTTTTCCCGCGTCGTGCCAATTCTAATAAATTTACAGTTGATGAAGATGGTTCACTAGGGTTTAAGAGTGATGTCGCTGGATTTGTTAAAGCTGAAAACACTAGCATAGAAACTCTTTACTATATTTGCGCTTTACTCAATTCTAAAGTCCTAGAATTTCGCTATCGATCGCTTGGCGGTATCGGTAAACTGACAGGCAAAGGAATGTTTGAATATTTCGAGAATCAAGTCGGCGACTTACCAATTCCTGTATTTGAGAACCCAGAACAAAACTCAGACTTCCAAACATTAGCCGAACTCGGCAAAGAAGCCCATCAAATTTGGCGCGATCGCTATGCGATCGTCACCACCTATCAAGCCAAAGCTTCAGCCATACCTTACACCGAAGTCCCCGCAACCCACTATCACAACATCTCAGGCGACTACGGCGCAGATGTCGAATATGCCAGCCCCAACCCCAACCGCGAAGGACATTTACTCTCCTTGAAAATTGAGCCAACCATTGACGGTTATCGGATCTGGGGAGAAATCACCGAAGATGAAGACTGGCGCGAAGGCGATCGAGAATGGGTGGAACTTGTGAGTGTGAAAATTCGTAATAACTTTTTACGTCGCTATCTACTTGCCAGATTAATTTACCTCATTGAGTTCGATCCTGATTTTCGGCGTAAGCAAAAGCTGAATCGCGAGTTAGGTAATTTAGTAATAGCAGCCTTTGAGTCGTTAAAGGTGGATCAATTTGATCTCGATCGCATTAGTAACTTGCGAGTCCTAGAAGTAATCGAGCAGCGCGTACAACAAGACGTAGGGCGATCTGATCTAGAGAATATCCTACTACGACAAACAGAAATTAAAGCCCAAATCGATCGAATTGCTTACAGATTGTATGGAGTAGAAGACTATCAAGAAGTCATCGAACAGGCTCTTAAAGTTGTCTTGTGAATATTGAGATTAACGAAGGCATAAATCGTTATGCCTATCGTCAAGGCTTATTTGTGATTAAGCCATCGGGCTAAAGCGTAGCGATCGCCAATGATGGTAATTTTAAACCTGTGACTTGTGTAATAAGCGAATGTCGATGGAGCAACAGTCGATCGCACTTTTTCATGTCGAAGCTTACGAGTGAAAAATTCGTAATTTCTAATTTGTAATTTATAATTAACAAAAGTCACCAATCAAAGAAATGCTATCAATCAACCTAGATCGAGAAACAGAAAGCTACTTAGCAGAAATTATTGCTCAAGAAAATAGCACATCTGAAGATCTGCTCAAAAAGCTAATCTATCAATACTGGCAGACTCTAAAACCTCGCCAAACCCTAGCTCAAAGAAGAGGTGGACATCCTAAAAACCTGTTACAAGATGCTGCCCCTGATGCCTCACTACGAGAAAATCGCAAACAAATTACCATAGTTTAGAATTAAAACAAGACAGGAGAAATAGAGCTATGACGATCGCCCAAATTGAAAACCTTATCCGTTACGTCACCAACGCAGAAGGTAAAGCAACCGATGTGCTTGTCCCTTTAGAACTTTGGCAACAGCTAATCCATTCCTTAAATACTGATAATATTAGTGGACTAGCTTTGATTGACGAACAAGAACCCAAAGAACAAATATTAGCCGACTTACAAGAATCTGTAAGGCTAGCCGTAGCAGGACAAACATTCCCAATATCGCAACTTTGGGAAGACGCTACAGCATAAAGCTGTGATCGAGGTTCGCTTTACATTACTTTTCATTATTTATTCTAGCTGGATTTGATTTCGGGACTTAATGATTTCGCGACTATCTACACATTAAATGAAGGTTTTACGCTAAAGTGGCTGAAAGAGATGTGGGGAAATGCAGCTTTTTAGATTCGCTCTATCACCCATGTCAGATCACTAGCCACTTTACTGACCAGATCGTTGCAGAACAAAGATGACCAATAAATATTCACCCGCAGAAATTAAAGCTGAGGGACTAACCCTTGCCGAATATAAGATGATCTGCGATCGACTCAACCGTGAGCCGAACAAATCAGAGCTAGGCATGTTTGGGGTGATGTGGTCAGAACATTGCTGCTACAAAAATTCTCGCCCGTTACTCAAGCAATTTCCCACCACTGGCGATCGAATCCTCGTCGGGCCGGGTGAAAATGCTGGCGTGGTCAAAATTACCGATGAGATTGCGATTAGCTTCAAAATCGAGAGTCACAATCGTCCCTCAGCCGTAGAGCCATTTCAAGGAGCGGCAACAGGCGTAGGTGGGATTTTGCGCGATATTTTCACGATGGGAGCGAGACCGATCGCCGTGTTAAATTCGCTCCGATTTGGCGACCTGTCCGATCCTTGGGTACGCAGTCGGGTGAGTGGGATCGTGAATGGGATCGCAGGATATGGCAACTGCGTCGGCGTTCCCACCATCGGCGGTGAAGTCTATTTCGATTCTGCCTATAACCGCAATCCATTAGTGAATGCGATGGCGATCGGGATCATGGAAACATCGGAAATCGTCAAGTCAGGCGCAGTAGGTGTGGGTAATCCTGTGCTGTATGTCGGTTCCACAACGGGCAGGGATGGGATGAAAGGAGCCAGCTTTGCCAGTGCCGAACTGAGCGCACAATCCCAAAAAGATCGTCCTGCGGTACAGGTGGGCGATCCGTTTTTGGAAAAATCCCTGATTGAAGCTTGCCTCGAAGCATTTAAAACTGGGGCAGTAGTTGCAGCGCAGGATATGGGAGCCGCAGGTTTGACCTGTTCCACCTCTGAGATGGCAGCAAAGGGAGGTGTAGGGATTGAATTAGATTTAGACAAAGTACCTGCGCGAGAAGTTGGGATGAGTGCTTATGAGTACTTGCTTTCAGAGTCTCAAGAGCGGATGCTATTTGTGGCTGAAATCGGTAGAGAAGCCGAATTAATTGAGATCTTCCACCGTTGGGGTCTCCATGCCGTTGTGGCAGGAAAAGTATTAGCTGAGCCGATTGTCCGCATCCTGTGGCGGGGTGAGGTGGCGGCTGAACTCCCTGCTACAGCTCTGTCTGATAATACGCCGATCTATAATCGCCAGCTTGGAGATACACCTGAGTATGCCAAGCGAGCATGGGCATGGGATATCTCATCGATCGACGATCGATTATCCAAGATCACCCCTAACGAGGTCTTGCTAAAGCTATTGGATAGTCCTTCGATCGCTTCAAAAGCTTGGATTTACCGCCAGTACGATCAGCAGGTGCAAAATAATACGGTATTGCTACCTGGGAAGGCTGATGCTGCGATTATTCGGCTTCGATCGCAAGATTTCGGTATTGGTGATATCGATCTCGATCCCGTAGTTGGAGGCGTGGGCATTGCCGCTACCGTTGACTGTAATGCGCGTTATGTCTATCTCGATCCGTATGAGGGGGCGAAATTGGCGGTGGCCGAGGCGGCGCGGAATCTCTCTTGTGTGGGAGCCGAGCCTCTAGCAGTCACCGATAACTTAAATTTTGGTAGCCCTGAAACCAGTGTGGGATATTGGCAACTGCATGAAGCTTGTCGCGGCATCTCTGAAGCCTGTGCCAAGATGAGTACACCTGTGACGGGTGGGAATGTTTCGCTCTACAACGAGACAATTAATGCTGATGGCAATTCTCAGCCAATCTATCCTACGCCTGTGATTGGCATGATTGGACTGGTTAACGATGTCACTAAAGTTTGCGGTCAGGGATGGCGATCGATTGGAGATCTAATCTATCTAATTGGGGAGAAGACCAGCAGTCTTGCTGCCTCGGAGTACTTAGCCGTGATCCACAACCAAGTTAGTGGTAGACCTGTAGCAGTAGATTTTGATTTGGAGCTAAGTGTGCAGGCAACTTGTCGTTATGGGATTACGCAGGGATGGATTCGCTCTGCCCATGACTGCGCTGAGGGAGGTTTAGCCGTGGCAATCGCCGAATCATCGATTACTGGCAATTTATCCGCCCAAATCGATCTGAGCAGTCAGAAATTAGATATCCATACCATTCTATTTGGCGAATCTCCCAGTCGAATTATCGTATCTATAAGTCAGATCGATCGAACTACTTGGGAAGCTTATCTCAACGAGCATTTACCTGAGCATTGGCAATCGATCGGAGCGGTGACTGACGGCGATTTGAAGATCGAAGTTGATGGATCTGATGCGATTGAACTATCGATCGACCAAATCCTCCAAACCTATACCCAAGCAATTCCCCGACGGATGGAAATTAAATAAATCAGATCAACCTAAATAAGTTGCCCAAGTTGGCAAGATTTCGGGTGAGCCATACCAGAGCGTTGATTTGGGTGAGTGATTTGCTTTTTCGATCACTAAGTTTTTGGCTCCATCTAGATGTGCTGCTTCGATCGGGGTAATGCCATCCCCCCAAGTATTACCCGTGCCGCAAGTCAGCTCATAACTGCTATAGGCAAGCCATTGACCCAACTTCTTTTCGCCATAGACCGATTTACCCGCAACGCAAACGTACTCAACATCAGGATGAAACGCGCCAGGATAATTGTCATTCACAAAGTCTAAATTGCGCCGCGTCCAAGGCTCTAAACTACGCTGCGGTGTGCCGAGAGTCACTAACTTGGCGATCGATGTTTGACCGTGCCAAACCTTTTCGTAGTAGGCAACTTCACCTAGGTAGATCCGCGCTACCCAGCCGCCTGCCGAGTGTCCGATCAGGTTGATTTTTGGCGTGTCAAACTGCTGACAGACTTGTTTAACCGCTTGGTCTAGCTGTTTGAGAATCGGGGCGATCGAACGACCACCAACAGTTGGAACCCACTCCCACCAGCGCAACGGTACGATTACAGTCGGAAATCCCATTTTTGTTAAAGTTTGGGCGAGATCATCATAATCTCTGGCTCCCGCGAGATAGCCTGGCAGAATTACATTTGGTAAGGGCATCGATCGATAAATTCAAGTACAAGTCCAGCATACTGGGATTCACGTTATTACTGTTCGTTTACTGGCAATCGGCATCCGCCAGCCTGACCCAAATGCTCGATCGCTAATTTTTAAGCCTGGTGGAGCTTGGCGACGTTTAAATTCGGCTCTTGTGACTAACTGGATCACTCGATCGACGATCGCAGGATCGTGACCAGAAGCGACAATATCGGCTGGAGCGGTGTATCGATCGATCAACTTTGCCAAGATATCATCCAAAATCTCATAGGGTGGCAGAGAGTCTCGATCGACTTGCCCTGGTTTGAGTTCAGCACTTGGAGGTTTGGTGAGGATGTGGGTGGGAATTTTCAGTTGATATTCGCCAATTATTATATTAGAACGATTAATCCATTCGCAGAGTGAATAAACTCTGGTCTTTGGCAGATCGGAAATTACCGCGAGACCACCATTCATATCACCATAGAGCGTACAGTATCCCACAGACATTTCCGACTTGTTCCCAGTTGAGAGCAAAAGATGACCGAATTTATTCGCGATTGCCATCAACAAACTACCCCGAATCCGTGATTGCAGGTTCTCTTCGGCAATCCCACTAGCTGTGCCCTCAAATAAAATACTCAGACTTCGATCGAATGCTGCCATCATCGGTTCGATCGGGATGATCTGCGTCCCAATCCCCAAGTTATTCGCCAGTTCTAGAGCGTCGCTAATCGAATGATCGGAACTATAAGGAGAAGGCATGAGAACGCCTAATACATTTTGGGAACCGATCGCCGTAGCAGCAATCGCGGCAACTAAAGCCGAATCCACGCCACCACTCAGCCCAATCACAGCTTGTTTAAATCCACATTTCCGCACATAATCGCTCACGCCCAAGACTAGTGCCTCAAAAATCACTCGATCGTCGCTCTCAGTTTTATCGTCGATCTGATACTCGATCTGGCGATGTTTTTTAGGGAAGAGCGCAGTAGGAATTAAATCTTTCTGCTCAAAGTCATATACCACAAACATTAAATCTTCTTGGAAAGTAGCTGCACATCCCACAAGGTCACCATGTCGATCGAGTGCCATACTACCGCCATCAAAAATCAGATCGTCATTGGCTCCCACTTGGTTGGCGTATATGAGTGGGAGATTGTGTTGTAATGCACTGTGACTAAGCATCGCTGCTCTTAACTTCTGCTTACCAACCGCATAAGGAGAGGCGGAGAGATTGACTAATAAATCCACATCCTGTGCGGCTAAATCGGCGACGGGATCATCCGCATACAATCTGTTGTCCCAAAACCTTCGATCGTTCCAGGCATCTTCGCAAATCGTCACGCCTATTCGGATCTGGTGCTCTTCGACTTTTAGCGTAAAGAAATTAGGACAAGATCCTGGCTCGAAGTATCGATCTTCATCAAATACATCGTATGTTGGCAGTAATCGCTTATGAAAGATTTGCTGGATTTTTCCCGACTGGAGCAGGGCTGCACTGTTAAAAAGGGGCTTGCCGCCTGAGGTTCGAGCGTTAGGATTGGGTTCAACTGTGCCTACGAGGACAGCGATTTCGGGTGGGAGAGATTGGGCGAGATGTTGTAAGGCGATCGACATATCTTGAACGAATCGATCGTGCATCAGCAAATCGCGTGGTGGATAGCCGCAGAGTGAGAGTTCGGGAGTGAGTAATAATTTTACGCCTCGATCGACACACGATTTGGCTGCGGTGAGAATCGCCGCCGCATTACCTTTCAAGTCACCAATAATGGGATTGAGTTGGGCTACTCCAATCGAGAAATTATTTTGTAAATTGTTCACGATCTGTACCTATTTGCGTATGTTTACTTCGATAAGCTGGTATTTATACTATTTGCCAAAATTCCGAGGATTCTATTCACATTCGACAGGTAATATTCACTCCGATCGATCGAAATCGAATTTCCAGACAATTGCAGAAATTGCCAAATGCTCCCAGTCGTTACCGCCCCGTAGACTGTTTCGATCTGATTCCCTTCTTGCTCGTTAAACAACTGAGCTGCATACATTTCTGCGACACATTGTCCCAAACCAGATTTGATGTCATCATTTTTCGCTTCGACTAGCATCATCACAGGCGCACTCACAAAAAACTGCTCGCTAGAACCGCTAATAATAAAATCACAGAATCCATTCAATCCTTTCTGACTATCAACCGTAAACTCCACGCCTGAGAACAAGCTAAATTTTGATTGGAGTTGCCTTCTCACCTCGATCAAGATTGGCGTTACGATCATCTCAGAACGGGCTTTTTCTGTACTAATTGCTAGAGCTAAGGGGACGTTATAGCTTAATGTTTCGGTCAGAAGCTGACTGCATTCTAATTCTGGGATATTCGCATAGATATCGACTTTCTCATCGATCGATAGGTTAAAAGCTTTCTTAACTTTCGCAAGACTAAATTCTCTATATGACATCGCTTAACTTCCTCCTAAAAATCTGGATTAAATAAATACCATTGGCTTATCCTTAAACTGCTCGAATGCTTCAGCATCAAATCGATAGAGACTGGCGGGACGACCTGCTCCACGCGACACCTTCACCCCAGTTTCCTTGAGGAATCCGAGTTTGAGCAGACGCGATCGAAAATTAGAATAGTCCGAAAAACCTTCGCCTAAAACAGCGACATAGAGTTGATAGAGATCGCCGAGCGTAAATAATTCTGGGAGGACATCAAAAGCGACGGGGCTGTACTCTAATTTATTGCGGAGGCGGTGATGACCATATTCTAAAATGCGATTATGATCGAAGGCGAGTTTGGGAACTTGTTCGATCGGATACCAAGCGATCCCACTCACGCCATCAGCGATTAATTCGGCGGCAGAGAGTGCGACAAGCGCAAAATAACTCACAGAGAGATATCGCACACCATAACTACTGGGGGCTTCTCGCGGATCGCGTCCAGGTTCGCCAAAAGTATAGAGTTGCTCTAGATAGAGATTTTTGACCCGAATCTTTTCCGATAGAATCCGATATGCGCCATCTTCTAAAGATTCGCCCTGACGTACTAATGTCCCAGGCAGACACCAGTAATCGCGATATGGCTCAGAATCTCTCATGATCAGCAACACCAGTAGTCGATTTTGCTCCGTATCGACCGAGAAAATCACGTTATCAACTCCCACTTTAAAATCCGCTAGTGGATAGCGTGTTTTACTTGCCATTCGTACAGGTGCTCCTGCTCAATATATGCGGCGACTGAGGGTATTATGCCTGATTTGTCGCCATTGTTACGATATGCGGACGAAGAAACGATTGGAACCGTGAGTTCCCCGATCGAGATGTCGGCGTTATGAGATTGAAGTGCGATCATATCTCGATCGGTCATCCAAAAGCCAGGACGCGGTACAACTAATATTTTCACCTGTCTGAGCAATCGATCGGCTTGATACCAAGTCGGCAATTGTCGCACTAGATCGGAACCAACCACCAATGTAAATTTAGCATCCTGCCAAATCTCTCGCGCCTGTTGAACTGTGATCAGAGTTCTGGGGCTACTAATTTCAGGATGAAGTTCGAGGTTGGGTCGCGCTGGATCGATCGAATCGATCGATAATCTCATCATCTCAATTCGTTGCTCGATCGAAGCTTGGTGAGATTTGAATGGGTTATGAGAAACCCAAACGACACAAAGATCGTAGCGTTCAGACAACCAGTTCAAGATTGTCTGATGTCCCAATGTGGGTGGATCGGCACTAGTTCCGAATAGAGCAATGTTCATAATTATCGATCGATGATTAAGGTTATGGGTGAAATTTTTACTTACTGATTTACTTTTCGAGCAATCGATCGGAGATCTCGATTGGAATTGGATTGGGATGAATCAGATCTCGACAAGATGGTGGAAGAGAGGTAACCGAGGTGCGGGTGCGGTGGGAGATCGTATCAAGACAATCGATCGATTTAATTAGCTCACCTTGCTTAATCACCAGTTCCAGTAAGGGTTGCTCATCAGGTTGGGATGTTTCTGTGGCGAGGGCGAGTCGATCGCGTATGATCTTGCCACGATCGATCTGGCGAAAAATTTGCTTGCGATGGGGATAGGTTTGTTTACCGAATGATTTCTTCCTGACGGGAATATCGTCGATTTCCACCAGTTTGTAAACACCGTTGACGGGTGCGCCTGTCACTAGTTTTGTGCCAATTCCATAGCCATCAATACAAGCTCCTGCGGTCTGTAATCGCGTCATCTCAAATTCATCGATGTCGCCACTTGCCGTAATTTCGACGTTTGGCAGGATCGATCGAACTTTTTGGGATAGTTCGACTAAATCACCTGAATCTAACCGTATCCCTTTGAGTTCAATCTTACCGCTCTGGACTCGATCTGCTAGGTTTCGAGCCGCTTCTACAGTGTCGAAGGTATCGATTAATAGAGGGCTATCGGGAAAATAGCGATGGAATGCGGTAAAAGCTTGGGCTTCACTCCCTTCAGTTGCAGTCAGAGCCATCACCAGAGCGTGTGCCATTGTGCCACTTGGTTTGCGACCCAGTTTGAGCGCGGCGAACACATTCGATGTCGCATCCATTCCTGCGGCTAAAGCTGCCCTAGCTGCCCATAGAGATGCTTGGGGACTAAAAGCGCGACGAGTGCCAAATTCTAACAGTGAGATTCGATCGCCTGCGACATCTCTGATCCGTGCGGCTTTTGTGGCGATTAAAGTCTGATAGTTGATCGTATTCAGCAGATAGGTTTCCACCAGTTGGGCTTGCCATAATGGAGCTTCGATTCGCAAAATCGGCTCGTGGGCGAAGATTACTGTTCCTTCTGGCACTGCCCACAAATCTCCTGTAAACCGAGTTTCAGCTAGTAAGTCCCAGAATCGATCGACCGCATTTGCAAATATGCCTGTGGCTTTAAGTGCATCGATCTGAGCAGGGCTGAAGCGTAATTTTTGCAAGTAGTCGATCGCCTGTGCTAATCCCATGGCAACCAAATAGCCAAATCCTTCTGGTAATTGCCGCACAAATAGTTCAAAACTGGCGCGGCGAGTCTCTATACTTTCACCCACATAACAAGCTGTCATTGTTAGTTGGTAGAGGTCAGTCAGCAAGCTGTAATCTTCTGAACTCAGCGTTAGTTCACGATCCTCTACGAGATTATTAGCTGGATAGCTCGATCGAACATCGATCGAATTACTGACAGGCAAAGCATTAATTTTCATAACTCAGGTGAAAAGCTTATGTTTAATTATAGTCATATTAACCTAAATTACACCAGCAATTTATAGAAATAGTTTGACTTTGCGTTATGTTTTCCTTGTGCGCCTAAGTTGATTATGGTGTTAGTAACTAAAATAAAGCGATTCATATCCAATAGTGGTAAGGAGATTTCCATTAAAGAATTTACCCAGCCCCCTGCCCCAAATTCTGGGGGTTCTGAAATCAAAGTCCCCAGAATTGGGGATTTAGGGGCTTCGGAATTAATAATTTATATACCAGAAACCGCCTAACTCATGCCAACGCAGATGATATAGCTGTAGCGGCTCAATCTTGCCTTTTACTAGGACTGTCGGAAGTTTTTCGAGCAATTACAAAAGTAGGGGCAATTCATGAATTGCCCCTACTCAACGAGCCGATTGTGAAACCTTAGGCAGGGCACGGTATGTGTGCCCCTAATTTAATCAGAGCGCTTGTTTGAGGATCTCGACTTTATCAGTCTTCTCCCAAGGCAGATCGAGGTCAGTGCGTCCTAAGTGTCCATAGGCAGCGACATCTTGGTAAAACCGTCCACCACGTAGACTGGGTAGCAATCTCAGATTAAATGTCTGGATAATTGCCGCAGGGCGCAGGTCAAAGTTGTCTTTGATTAGTCCCAATAAGACTTCATCCGACACTTTGCCAGTACCAAAAGTATCGACATGGAGACTGGTTGGCTGTGCTACACCGATCGCATAACTGATCTGCAACTCACATTTAGCGGCTAGCCCTGCGGCAACGATATTTTTAGCAGCATAACGAGCCGCATAGGCAGCACTTCGATCGACTTTGGTTGGATCTTTGCCAGAAAAAGCTCCACCACCATGTCGGGCATAGCCACCATAGGTATCAACAATGATCTTGCGTCCTGTTAGCCCTGAGTCTCCCTGTGGGCCACCGATCACAAATTTACCTGTAGGGTTGACCAGATAGCGAGTTTGGTCGTCTGGGACGATCGCACAACCAGCAAAAGCAGGCTTGACCACTTTTTCCCATAGATCGGCTTGAATTATGGCGCGGATTGCTTTTTCTTCGGAGATTTCGCCAATACTTGGATCGTGCTGAGTGGAAATTAGGATCGTGTCAATTCTGACTGGTTTTTGATCTTCATACTCAATTGTGACTTGAGTTTTACCGTCAGGTCGCAAGTAAGGCAATTCACCACTTTTTCTTACCACGCTCAATTGTCTAGCGATCCGATGGGCTAAAGCGATCGGCATTGGCATCAGTTCGGGTGTTTCGTCGCAAGCATAGCCAAACATCAAGCCCTGATCCCCCGCCCCGATTGCATCGAGTTCGGCATCTGTGGCGTTGCCTTCCCGTTGTTCTAATGCTGTATTGACACCCTGGGCAATGTCGGGCGATTGCTCATCGATCGCCACCAAGATCGCACAACTATTAGCAGCAAAGCCATTATCGGCATTGATATACCCAATTTCGGCAATTTTTTTGCGAGCGAGTTCGGTAAAATTCACATAGGCTTTTGTGGTGATTTCACCCGTGATCAGCACTAATCCAGTATTTACAACGACTTCGGCTGCAACCCGCGAGGCAGGGTCGGCAGTCAGTAATGCATCTAGGATCGTGTCTGAGATCTGGTCACAAATTTTATCGGGATGTCCCTCTGTGACGGACTCAGATGTAAATAAGAAACGTCCAGCCAAGTATTAACCCTCCGAGAGATTGTAGTTAAACTATCACTTATTGTCTAAAGATGCAAAAATCTTAGTCTTTACCCCGAAAATCTGGGTCAGAGAGTTAACGATCAAAATCTGCGAGTAGAGAATATATTAGACAATTTGGGATTGAGCAAAATTAGGAGGGCGATCGAACAAATCGCCGCAATTGCCCAATTACTTCGATCGCTCATATTCCCATCAGGAATCCATCCTACAGCCGCGAAACAACTCGGCAACATAATTGAAGCAAATAGACAAATGCTCAGAACTCTAGCCCAATGCAGCATCCACCAGAGTCCGATGCCCAGAGCCAGTGGCACAAAGCTCAAACCCAGTTTTGAGATCCCTGAGATCAAATCGAGGTCGATCGTTAACTCATCTGGGTTGTCAACTATGAGCAAAGATTGATGAAACGAAAGTAAAAACTGAGCGCGATTCCAAATCGACCACAAACTGAGCGCGATAATGGCGATCGATAGAAGACTGATGCTAAGTGGGCTTTTTCTGAGCTTTGGCTTCATGTTAGTTGGATTTTAAGCGATCGGGGTAGGAATAGGAAGAGTAACTGTGAATTTTGTCCCCTTGCCTTCTTCACTCTCAACTGCGATCTGTCCTTGATGTAGATCGACACATTGCTTGGAAATTGCTAAACCTAGTCCTGTGCCTGGAATTCTACCTACATTATCCGCCCGTTGAAACGGCTTGAATAGATTAGAGTGGTATTCAAGCGGAATCCCAATGCCTCGATCTTCGACCTGAATACAAATTTCTCGATCGTTACCACTTAAAGTTAGCCAGATATTTCCTCCTTGGGGTGAATATTTAATCGCATTGGATAAAAGATTGTTCAACAGATGCCATAGTAATTGCTCATCGAGGCAGGGCCTCGCATTTTCTGGCAAGCTACTGGTAAATATTAAGGTATTTTGATTTGTGAGGCTTTGGATGGTCTCGACCACATCGCGACTGAAAGCAACTAAATCTAAACGCGCAGGGCTAAACTTGAGACTTGCTGCATCGGTCTGTTCCATTGCCAAGACATCTGAGAGTAGCTGATCCATATTTGTAACTGCAGTTTGGATCGATCGAAATCGTTTTTGTTTTTTCTCTTCTGTAAGATTTTGACTTTGATGTTGCAAAACCTCGGCGGCAAGCTTAACTATAGATAATGGGGTGCGAAAATCATGGGAAAGCATAGATAGATAAAGAGATTTGCGAGTGATCTCTGCCTGCTTTTCTTGGATTTGAGCTTGATATTGGGTTTGATATTCGACTTCAACGGCTTTTTGGAATTCTACTTCTGCTTGATGTCTAGACAGGGCGATTTCAAGTGTTACCTGTAATTCCTTCTCTTTAAAAGGTTTAAGGAGATACCCAAATGGATGTGTAGCTTTTGCGCGTTTCAATGTCTCTCGATCGGCGTAGGCGGTAAGATAGACGATGGGAATCTTAGCAATCGTCTGAATTTTTGCCGCAGTCTCGATGCCATCGATCTCGCCTTGCAGCATGATATCCATTAAGATCAGATCGGGTTGATGCCGAAGTACAGATTCGATCGCAGATTTACCTGAGTCAACAACTTCAGTAATGACATAACCCATTTTTTGCAGACGACTTGCAAGATCTCTAGCCACGATCGACTCATCTTCTGTAATTAGAATCTTGACTTCTGGCATTTTTCTGGAGGGGGTGAATAATTAAGTATTAATGGTCACAAGCTTATAGTCAAAGACAAGTTTAAAGATAAGTCTAAATTACTTGATGTAGATAAAAAATAGACGAAAGCTTAGATAGCTTTGATGCTACTTCAACCCTTCTAGCCTCTAGATTTTAGCTTAAATTCTGGAATCTTTCTAGCTATTTGGTAGGGAAAATAATTTGAAATACAGCCCCATTTTGATTAGACATCGATAATTCACCTTTGATCTGAAAAACTAAAGCATCAACTAAAGATAAACCTAAAGAGCTAACTTTTTTAATGTCCAAGTTTTCAGGGATGCCGATTCCATTGTCATGAACCTTTAAATTTAATACTCCTTCTGATAATACAGACAAAGTAATGCTAACTTCACCTGATGCTCGATCGAGAAAAGCATGTTTTAAACAGTTGGAGACTAATTCATTAATTATTAATCCACAAGGAATCGCTGTATCTATATTCAAATATACATCACAGACATTGAGATTAAGACGAATATCCTTGGAGCTAATTCCATAAGAAGTAAATAAATTGATCGCCAGAGTTTCGATGTATTCAGCTAAGTTGAGATTGGCGATTGTGTCTGACTGGTAGAGCTTTTCATGGATTAAGGCGATCGAACTAATTCGATTCTGGCTTTCCCTTAGGATCGATCGAATCTCTGGATTATCGACATGCTGTGATTGCAGTGAAAATATACTAGAAATAATCTGGAGATTATTCTTAACGCGATGGTGTAGCTCTTTTAGTAGGAGTTCTTTCTCTTTAATCGAAACTTGCAGATCCGCCTCGGCTCGCTTTCGATCGCTAATATCAAATAAAATGCCATCATCATGTAGATAATTGCCAGATTCATCAAATACACTCTGCCCTCGATCGAAGATCCACTTAGTCGAACCATCAGCCGCCACGATCCGATATTCATGCGTGAATACTGTATCTACTCGGTCAGCAATAACTCGATCGACAGTTTGTTGGATCGCGAATAAGTCATCAGGATGAATCAATCCAATCAGACTGCGGACGTGATTATGGATAAAGTCTGATGCGGGGTAACCAGTAATCAACTCAATCCCATCACTGACAAATCCAACTGTCCAATCCTTCTCGATCGTGCGATAGACTGCACCTGGGATATTAGAAACAAGCGTTCTAAATTTTTGCTCACTTTGCTTGAGTGCTGCTTCGGTTTGCTTACGGCTGAGTGCCATTGCCACATAGGTAGCGATCGTCTTGGCTAACTGAAGTTCTTCGTCGCTGAATTGACGATCGGCATCAAAGTAAATCGTTAACCGACCTAAAACTTCTCTCTTGTATAGCAATGGGAAGGCA
>Ga0163154_10004507_pt1 | contig 18240 bp, 15 predicted proteins | sample OliLakLV19MP9P1_FD_148649 | JGI IMG/M metagenome (GOLD analysis project Ga0163154, IMG submission 148649) | Freshwater microbial mat bacterial communities from Lake Vanda, McMurdo Dry Valleys, Antarctica - Oligotrophic Lake LV.19.MP9.P1 | ecosystem: Environmental > Aquatic > Freshwater > Lake >...
ACCCTCAATCTTTTGAGGGAGAGCCTATTCTCATCGCAGACAAATTTGGCGTTTCAATTTGCCAAAATGAGGGGAAAAACGACCCCTGAGTAGTTACGACAATTCAATTGAATTCGATGTATTCTTGTAAAGATGATAAATTAAACAACATAAGGAATTCATAATGACCACTTTGCCGATGTTTCCCGCCGAATCATCAACATCTAATGATAATCCGCTTCCCCTGATTGTTGCAAGCCGCTGGAATTTTCCGCTTGCCCATGTCAAAACCGATGCTGGAATGATGTACGCCGTGCAAGACTGGATGCGCGGACTGACGGGCGAAGAAGACACACGCAAGATATGGAGTTACTTCAAGAAACAGGCGATCTGGAGTCATGTGTCTAGTTCAACACGACGTCTGCCTTACCTAACTTCCAATGGTAGAAAGCAGCAGCGTGATTATACAAATGATAAAGGGTTGTATATCATCGCTCAATATATGCGCATTACTCAAGATCGCCCCATGCTCGACGAAGTGCGCCGTTTCCTCGCGTCGGCGGGCGCGTTCGTGGACGAGGTGCGGCGCGAACCGGATAAACTGCTCGATGCCGTCAAAAATCCCGATAAACTGCTCGATGCGTTCATCGAATATCACCGCAAACGTGGCAAATCCGACAGTTGGATTCAGATGCGCTTCGAGACGAAAATCAAGCGCAATCACTTCACCGCCGCGCTCAACGAATTCGTCGCGGATGCCATGACGCCCAAACGGTTTGCGACGGCGACCGATGATGTCTATACCGGATTATGGGGGCGGAATGCGGCGACGCTCAAAGAACAATTGAAGGTTGCCAAAAATGGCAGCTTGCGCGATCACCAACCCATTTTGGCGCTGCATTATCAAGGGATTGTTGAAGAAGTGTGCGCGCAAAAATTACAGCAGCGTGAAGAAGTGGAATGGGGCGAGGCGCGCGATATCATTCAGACCGTCGCCACGATCATCGGGCGACAAGCGGAAGAAACCAGCCAATTGTTACAGCAAGATTTGGCAACGGGCAAGCCTTTACTCGCCGCCAGCCTCTAATCCGCCAGCATGGGCGCGTTTTCTGCTACAATCCCCCGTATGAACGCGCCTATGGATCCCACCACCCGCCTCCTTGTCAACCTCGTCGCGGCGGTACTCTCCGTCACCATCAACGGCTTCATACTCGTCCGCGCGTGGGTGAGTCGGCATCCCCTCGCATCGGTCGTCGCGTTGGCAATCGTCGCCCGACTCGCTGTCCTGCTCTTTTTCTATCCATCGTTGTTTGCCTTCGAGAATACGGGCGCGGTTCACGGCTCAGAAGGCTTCGACCTGTACGCACAAAATTTACGGGCGACGGGCGTCTATGGTCTAGAACGCGGCGTCCCCGACGCGGTGCTGCCGCCGCTGTACGGCTATGTCCTCGCGGGCATCTACAGTGTGTTCGGGCGGACGGGACTCGCCGTCGGCGTCGTCCACACGCTGATCGACGCGGCGTCCATCGTCCTGCTGGCAAAAATCGCGGCGGCGCTGTTCGTGCGCGCGACGCTGCATTGGCGCGCGGTTGGCGTGGTGGCGGCGCTGCTGTTCGCGCTGTATCCCTATCTGATCTTCCAATCGCTGACCGTCATTGATACCCCCTTGTTCATGCTGCTGCTGCACGCTTGGCTGTACCTGCTGATTCGGCTGCGCGAACGGCTGTGGCTGGATCGCGCTGCGTGGGGGCTGGCAGTCGGCGCGGGGCTGCTGCTCGGATTGGCGACGCTGATGCGCCCGATCTTGCCGCTGCTGGCGCTGTTGGTCGCCGTCTGGTTTCTGTTCCGGTTGCCGCTCGGACAAACCATCGCCCGCTTGCTGCCTGTCGCGGTCGTGGGCGCGGCGGTCGTGCTGATGTGGAGCGCGCGCAACACGGCGCTGTACGGGGAATTTGTGCCGATTTCGGTCAACGGCGGCGCGAACTTCTATCAGGGCAGCAACCCCAATGTCGTGCCGTATCTGCGCGCGGGCTACGATACCCAGTGGACGAGTCCCGATGGGGCGGGCGCGCGCTCGGCGTCCGAACGGCACACACCGGCGGGCGACCGCGCGCTGTTCGCGCAAGCGTGGGCGTGGCTGGCGGATAATCCCGCCGCGATCCCGGAACTGCTGTGGGTCAAATTCCAGACGCATTGGAGCATCGACGTGTTCCCGCGCCAAAATCCCGCGCCCGGCGAACGTCCGATCATCGATCAAGTGCGCGAAACCACCGACGCGGCGGGCGCGCTCCAGTTGGAGGGACTCGCGGCGGGCGATCCGGTGTCGGTCTACAATGCGCCGCTGTTCGACGTGATCGGGCGCTGGCTGCATCGGCTGTATTTCGGCATGTTGTTCGCGCTGGCGCTGGCGGGGATGGTGCTGGCGCGGCGGGGGTGGCGCGACGTGGCGCTGTTGGTGTTCGTCCAACTCAGCATGACGTTTATGTACATGCTGTTCCATCCGTCCACGCGCTACCGCACGCCGAGCGATCCGCTGTTGTTCGTGTTCGCGGCGTGGACGCTGGTGTGGGGGTATCAGCGGTGGCGCGCGCGGACAGCGCGATTGCATCAGACCGATTACGAAACCGCTGCGTAGGAGCATGGCGTGCCAGAAACGATTTTGATGCGACGTAACTACTCAGGGGTCGTTTTTCCCCTCATTTTGGCAAATTGAAACGCCAAATTTGTCTGCGATGAGAATAGGCTCTCCCTCAAAAGATTGAGGGTTTTTGTCGAAAACAACCTATTTCTCCCTCAAATGACGGCTGAGTAGTTACGATGCGACAGACTTGGCGGGCGCGGACAACGGCGAATTGCAGCCCCTATCGATGGTATAATTGGGTCATGAAGAGTCTGGAGAATAGCGCAATGACGCTCCCTAGCGAGTCAACCCTCGCACCCGAAATGGATCAGGCAGTCGATCTGTCGCAAGACGATTTGTTCGCTCTCGAAGGGGCGCTCGACAGCGCGGACAAGCATGGTGTGCGAATCGAAGTGACCGACGGACAGCCGATTGAGGTGATGCGGAACATGACCTATTTACATCAGTACATCATTGAGAACGCATTTTTGTTTATCCGTCCATATGTGATCGCCAACCAACTCGGACGGGTTCACACCGCCGGACTCGGTTATATTCTGATCGGCACGCGCAAAAAAGTGATTATGCGCCGCTATCCCGATTTTTCGTTCATCCGTGCCGCGCAGATTCCGAAAGGTTACGATCTCAACGGCGATTTTGTCGGTGCGCCTGATCTGGCGGTCGAGGTGATCTCGCCCGGTCAAAGTAATACGGTCGTATTCACGAAAGTGACCGAATATCTGCGCGCGGGCGCGGAAGAAGTCTGGTTGGTCTATCCACATCGCCGGAGCGTGACGCAAATCCGCCACGATGCGGACGAATGGCGCGTTTATGCCCTCGACGAGTCCATCGAAACGCCGCTGTTCCCGGCGTTCGCGGTTCCGGTGGCAGCACTGTTCAACATCGATACGGACGCTGAGTAAGTCTTGCCAGCCGTTCGTTGCTCTTGGATGCGTCCGACCGCGCGCAGGCGCAGGATCGCGCAGGATTCATCTTGTCAACCATCCTTAAAAGTGCTATGATTTCATCGCAGCGACTTACCCTCAATCTGGCGACGTAGCCAAGTGGTAAGGCGAGGGTCTGCAAAACCCTTATGCACCGGTTCAAATCCGGTCGTCGCCTCTCGAACCGAGCTGTTCAAATCGAACAGCTCGGTTTTTTGATCGTCCATCCATTCACGAGGAGTCGTTATGCGTCACATTCTGATCACGGGCGCGTCGCGCGGGATCGGCTTGGAGTTCGCGCGCCAATATCTCACGCGCGGCGAGCGCGTCTTTGCCGCGTGCCGCCGCCCCGATGCCGCGCCCAAGCTGCACGCCCTCGCGGCGCTTGCCCCCGACCGCCTGCACATCGTCCCGCTCGACGTGACCGATCAGGCGAGCATCGATGCGTCCTACGCCGTCGTGCGGCAGCACACAGATCGGCTGCATGTCCTGATCAACAACGCTGGTGTCTTGTTGGAGGACGAGAAAACGCCCGACAACTTGGCGGCGCTCGATTTCGCGCGCGTCGGGCAGGTCTTCGCCACCAACGCGCTCGGCGCGGTCATGGTGGCGCGACGCTACATCGAGCTGCTGAAGCGCAGCATCGACATGGAGAGCGACATCCCCTCCAAAATCGTGAACATCACCTCTGGCTACGGCTCGATTCAACTGCATACGCATAATGATACCTATGCGTATGCTGCCAGCAAGGCAGCGCTGAATATGTTTACGCGGATTCTGGCGCACGACGCTTTGACGCGCGGCATGGCGGTGATCGCGCTCGATCCCGGCTGGGTGCGCACCGACATGGGGACGGACGCGGCGGAACTCGCGCCCGCGGAGTCGGTCGGTGGGATGCTGCGCGTGATCGACGCGCTGACGGCGGCGGACAAGGGGGTCTTTTTGCGCTGGGACGGCGTAAACGTGCCGTGGTGAGCCGCGAACGCTGCAGCGTGTAACGCTGTGCGTGCGATCAGGGCTATCGGATAAAACGACTTCGACCGTACAAGCGCTTTTGAACCACAGCGACACAGAGAGAAATTGATGCTTCCTCTGTCCCGCTGTGGTTTATGTTAGAGTATGTCTGCAAAATCGAATGTAACCTGAGTTTCGGATCGCTTAACCTCACCCCCAACCCCCTCTCCATTGCATGGCTGAGGGGAGGACACCTTTTCAAGAACCTCACCCCCTGACCCCCTCTCCACGCAGTGGAGAGGGGGCTGGGGGGTGAGGTGAATCAGGAAGAAAACCAAACATGTCCTCCCCTCAGCCACTACGTAGAGAGGGGATTTAGGGGTGAGGTGAAGCGATCCGAAACTCAGGTTAATGTACAGTCGTTGGTTGCGCTGGCGCGACGGGGGGCAGCAAGTATGGGCAGTGAATTGGTGAAAACGCCGCCCAACGTGTGTTACAATGCGCCCATCGCTGTCCAATAGGCGATCTGAAAACGTGGCGAATCCAAGACGAATTTCATCCGTCGAAGCTGATTTCGACGCCGAGCGGCAGCCCCCAACCTTGGCGGGCGTTTCGCCGTCCTCCCCTTACTATCCGCTCCTCGATGCCGCGCCGGTTCACGACGAGGCAGCATTCAACGTGTGGCTGATCCGGCTGCCGATTTTGGCGATCAGCGGCGCGATCTTGTGGGCGATGCTGATGGCGCTGATCGCGGCGGCGTACTTGCGCACGACCGACGGACGCATCATTCCCGGCGTCTCCATCGCGGGCATGAACGTCGGCGGCATGACTCCCGCGGCGGCGCTGGCAGCCGTCGAAATGGGCTTCACCTACGACGACAGCGCGGTCTTCACCTTCCGCGAACCGACGACCGGACAATTCTGGCAGTTCCCCGCGCGCGATCTGGGCGTGACGCTCGACGCCACCGCGACGATTCAAGCGGCGTCCGCGCTCGGCAGCGATGGCAATCTGCTCAGCGACGGCGTGGAACAGGCGCTCGTGTGGCTGAACGGGCGGGCGCTCGCCCCCGTCGTCCGCTACGATCAAGCGGCGGCGCTGGCGGCACTGGCGCGGATCGCCGCCGAAATCGACCGCCCCGCCATCGATGCGCGGCTGACATTCGACGGCGCGCGCGTCGAAACCACGCCCGCGCAAATCGGGCGCGTCGTGGACGTGCGCGCGACGTTGGCGCGGTTGGACGCGGCGATCCTCGCGCTGACTCCCGGCGGCGAAATTCCGCTGGTGGTCAGCGATACGCCGCCTATCGCGTGGGACGCCGAGAACGCCGCCGCCCAAGCGCGCGCCGCGATCTCCGCGCCGCTGATCCTCGTGGCAGACGACGGGCGCGGCGAATCGCTGGGTCCGTGGACGGCGACGCCGGAGCAAATCGCCGCGCTGCTGTCGATTGCGCCCGTGACGGACGCCGACGGGACGCAGCGGTATGCCGTCAGCGTCAACCTCGAACCGTTCCGCGCGACGTTGAACGACCTCGCGCGCGGGTTGTTCGTGCCGCCACAAGCGGGACGGTTTCACTTCGACGACAATGCGCGCGCGCTGCTGATGATTCAATCGGCGGTTGAAGGGCGCACGCTGAACGTCGATGAGACGCTGCGGCGCATGGAACAGGCGCTGTTCGATCCGACCAATCGCCTCGTCCTGATGGCGTTCGACTTTCAACCCGCGACCTATCATGCGGGCGTGACAGCGGCAGAACTGGGCATCACCGAGCTAATCTCGACGGGCAGATCGAGCTACGCCGGATCGCCGCGCGCCCGCATCGACAATATCATCGTGGCGGCGGCGCGTTTCGACGGCATCATCATCGCGCCGGGCGAACAGTTCTCGTTCAACCAGTGGGTCGGGGATATCACGCCGGAAGAAGGCTATGTCTCCGGCAAGGTGATCTACGGTGGACGCACGATTGACGGCGTGGGCGGCGGCGTGTGCCAAGTCAGCACGACGGCGTTTCGCGCGGCGTTCTACGGCGGCTTCCCGATGGTGGAGCGGCACGCGCACGGCTACCGCGTCGGCTACTACGAGCGTGGCGACGCGGAGGGCGTTGGCATGGACGCGGCGATTTACACGGGCGAACTTGATTTCCGCTTCATCAACGACACGCCCTATCATCTGTTGATCGAAACGTCGGTCTATCCGGCGACCAGCACGGTCGAATTTCGCTTGTACAGCACGAATGTCGGGCGGCGCGTCATCCGGCAGGGACCCACGATTCAAAATGTCGAGCTGCCGCCCGCGACGCGCTACGAGGTCAACGAGAATTTGCAGTCCGGTCAAGAAATGTGGGTCGATTGGGCGGCAGAGGGCGCGTATGTCGAGGTCGAGCGCGTGATCGTAGACGCGAGTGGGAACGAAATCCGCCGCGAACGCATCGCCAGCCAGTATCAGGCGTGGGGCGCGATTGTGCAGGTCGCGCCGGGCGATGCGCGGGCGGCGTAAATGAGTAGTCCGTCAAGAAAGTAGATAAAAGCAACCTCACCCCCTAGCCCCGTCTGAGGAGAGGACATGTTTGAGTTTTTCCCTCATTGACCTCACCCCCCCAACCTCCTGTCCGTACCGGAGAGGGGGAACACAAGGCGGAAACTCCCCTCTCCACGCAGTGGAGAGGGGGTCAGGGGGTGAGGTTCTTGAAAAGGTGTCCTCCCCTCAGCCACACAGTGGAGAGGGGGCTGGGGGGTGAGGTGAATCCTAAAGTCACGCAAAATACCTATCCGAAACTCAGGTTGTACTTAAACGATTGAATGTGAAAACAGGTGCGTTAGCTGCCGTTCAACGCCGCCGCGTCCGGCTGAAAGATGTCCTCAATCTTCAGCGTGAACAACTGCGCGATTTTGAACGCCAAGATCAAGCTCGGATCGTACTTGCCCGTCTCCAGCGCGTTGATCGTCTGGCGGCTGACACCGAGCCGTTCCGCCAGTTCGCCCTGTGACCAGTCGCGTTCGGCGCGCAAGACGCGCAGGCGGTTGTTCATTCGTACCGCCGCCGCGCGATGATCTGCCCCAAGCCCCAGAAGCCGATCAGCATCGGGAACACCCAGATCAAGCTCTGGCGCGCCAATCCCGCTGTTTCCAGCAAGCCAATCGTGAAGTTGATCAAGCCCGTCACGCCGCTGCTGAAGCCAATCGCCTCCAACTGGATTTTCTGCTGCAATTCGTCCATGCGGCGCAGATAGCCAATGAAAAACCAGACGCCGACGCCAATAGGCAGCGCGGGCAGCACCGCAATGGCGAAGCGCCACGGCGAATCGGGAAATACTTGGCTGAACGGGTAGATACAGATGATGGTTAGGACATAGATGATCATCGTCGGGACAACACGGATTACCCACCAGCGATGGGTTTTGCGATCTGCCTGCATGACACCTCCCATGTGTCAAGTTCACTTTACAATCACAGCATAAAGGAAACTTGTCAGAATGTCAAGTGAAGTTGACAGATCAGTTACGACTCGTCATCGTCCGCGCGGTCATGCGCGCCGCTCAGATAGCCCGAAATCCACTTGAGCGCATCGACGGCGCTGTGCGGCGGCTGTTCGCCCGTCGTCAGTTGGCGATCCACATCCTCGCCGCGCCGCATCAAGCTCGCCTTGCTGCGATTGTCGCCCAAACTGCCGAGAACATTGGCGAGTTCTTTGAGGGTATGCGTGAGGATTTTCAATTCGGATTCGCTCAGTTCAGCGCCGCGCGCGTCCAATTCCTCGCGGATCGCCGTCGCATCGAAAGCGAAGGGACGGCGCGGCGAGGGATCGAACGCCTCGCCCAACGCACCCAACACGCGAAACGTCGTTTCGATATCCACGATGAAGTCTTTCAGCGGGCGCTTGCCGATCATCTTGCGGAACGCGATCACCGTTTCTAGCACCGCGCGCAGTTCCTCTAACGTGCGCTTGCCCTCGAACAGCTTATCGAGCCGCTGAAGCCGGGCTTGCGCCTGAGCGCGGGCGAATCCGCGCCACCACGTCATAAACGCGGTGCGCAGCGTCGGATTCCACGTCGCCAACGGATGCAAACGCAGCAGTGCTTCGGTCAGTGCGCCATCGTCACTGTGCGGCGTGTCGTCGCCATCGTCCAAATCGGCGGTCAAGCGGCGCAATGCCACGCGCGCAATTGCTTCGTCGCGCACGTCCGCGGCGATATCCAACAGCCGCCACCACACAGCCGCCGCCGCGGTGACCGTCGGGTGGGCTTGCGTCGTGCGCGTGATCTGCGCCATGACGGGGAGCGCGCTGCGCGACCAGTCCCAGGCTGTCAGCAGCAGCACATCGAGATCGATGGCGGCTTGGGTCGTCAGAGCGCCCATCGCGGTCAGTTGGGCGATCAGCGACATGACATCGTTGACACCGCGATCCGAGCCGATCAAGCCGTCCGCCAACAGCGCCAAGGTGCGATCTTGCTCGGACAAGCGCCCTGCCAACGCCAGAAACACATCATCGCGGTGATTGTGCAGCGCCAGCGATAACACCATGCGCAGCGCCGGATCGGGCAGCCAGTTCGCGCCGGTGCGAATCCAAGCGGCAATCACATTGTTCGGTGCATAGTCGGGTAGATAGTGGGGGATGGTCTGCGTGGTCGTCCCGCTTGCCAAGCCCCAGATCGCCTCCACGACGGGCGGGGTGAACAAATCCGGCTGTGCCGCGTTTGCCGCCCGCGTCAGCGCCGCCGCGAACACTTCTGCGCCGTGCATCTGCAAGAGCGCAATGGCGTCGCCCTGTCCATCGCGGAAAACCTGTCCGATATTGTTGGGCAGCACATCCAACAGCGCGTGGTCGCTCAAAAACAGCCGCGCCGCCTCTGGATCGCGCTTGATCGACAGCGCCAGCACGCCGCGCGCCAACATCGGTTCGCTGACCGCGCGCGTTCGCGCTGCCAGCAAGCCCTGATGCAGTAAATCGCTCAAGCCATACGCGGCAGGTTCGCGCGCTACCAGTTTGAGCCAGTTGACGACGGTATCGGTGTCACCGTCGCTGATCGCCACTTGCAGCGATGCCAAGCCCGCCGCGCGCAGCCGCGCCAGCCAACGCGCATCGAGGGTCGTTGAGGACGCGCCGCCGCTGGTGGAGATCGCGCTCGGAGTCGGAGGGGCGGCTGTGGGCGATGGAAACGCGCTTGGGACGGGTGGGGCAGCAGTTCCGGCACTCAAACGCGCGCGCACGAACGCATAGACCGCGTCCGGTTCGGTCGTCAGGGCGGCGTCGAGCTGCGTCCACAGCCCGGCGTCCAGCGCGGGATCGGCGTCCATGTGCGCGGCGGCGATCTGCGCCGACTCGGCGTCGCGCGTCGCTAAGGCATCATCGATCAGCCGTTCGAGGTAGCGCCGCTTGCGCTCGTCGTCGGATGGCGGATTGGATTTCATGATTTGTTTGAGCAGGTCGATGCTTGATGGACTGTCGGCATCGAGCCGCGCGCCCAACGTTTTGGCGTCCAATGTCTCCAGCGCGGGCGCTTCGACGTGTCCGTTGGTCGTCGCGGTCTTTTCGGTCAACGGTGCGGCTGGTAGGCTTGGCTGATTACCCGTAGGGTGACTGCTCATAAGCTCATTTTATGCCTGATCAATTGGCGCGGATTCTACCACAAATTCGGGCGGCAACGATTTAGACTCACCTGAGTTTCGGATAGGGTCACGCAAAATACCTATCCGAAACTCAGCTTAGACCCGTTCCGCCGCGATCAGCGTGCGCGCGCGCGCTGTGCGGTACAGCCGATAGCGCGCGCCATCCACGAAGGCGTTGAAGGTGGCGCGCGGTACGTTGAACCGCTGGACGCCCGTGTCCGACTCCACCGTGAGGACATAAGTCACGATGCGTCCCTGTACGCGCACGACGCGCCCCACATTCCCGGTCAGCGCCTCGACGCGCCCGGTCGTCAGATCGTCACGCATTCGCAGCCGCCCGCCGCCCCCGATTGCCAGAATCACGGCGTTGAGCGCGGTCAGCGAGATGCCAACGACGCTCAAGACGGGCGAATTGTTTTCGCCGCCCAAATACAGCAGCAGCGTCGCGCCGACCGCCACGCTGACGACCAGCGCGACCACGATGAGCAGCGCGCGGCGTTCACTTTTGGCGAGGCGCGCCCGCTGATCCGCGCCGAGTTCGCCCGCTTGGTTGGCGGCGAGATCGTCGGGTGTGAAGCGGAGCGCGGCGTTCAATTCGTTCACGTCGAACCTCTATCGAGAAACTACAAGAAAAACCTCACCCCTGCTGCTATCCATGTAGAAAGCTGAGGAGAGGACACCTTTTCCAGAACCTCACCCCCCAACCCGCTCTCTGGTACGGCGAGGGGGTCGGGGGTGAGGTGAGCTTGTCAATTGAGACCTCGTATCTTGATGCGTTTGCCTTGGTCAGGGGGTGAGATTGTCTTTTCATCTTCGCAGACTCTACCGTCCTGCCACGCGCTCCGCCACGATTTCCCCGACGACCATGCAGGTGAAATTCGTATTGTGCATGATGTTGTCCGGGAAAATGCTGGCATCCGCTACATACAAGTTATCGATGCCATGCACGCGCAAATCCGCGCCCACCACCGCTGTTGGATCGTCCGCGCGCCCCATTTTGCACGTCCCCGCCTGATGATTGGCGCTGTTGATGCTCTGTTCCAAAACGTCGCGCAGCGTCGGCGCGACCGGCGCGGCTTCTGCGCCATGCGCGGCGAATGTGCGGCTGGCGACCAGCGCATGACAGAAGTTCCATGCGCGCTCGAAACGCTGATAATCCGATTCCAGCGTGTTGTAGCGATGGTCGATCAGCGGCGGCGCGGACGGATCGGCGCTGATGATCTTGACCACCCCTTCGGCGTCTTGGCGCGGGAGATAAATCCACAAGCCGCCCATCCCGACTTCATGCCCCATCGGGAACGGGTGGACTTGCCATTGCAATTCGCCATTGATGCTCTCGCCGCGCACGTTGGTGGCGAACAAACGCCCGGTTGCCGATGACAGCGATGGCGCGCGGAACGGGAACGCACAGCCGGGATGATCGAGCAGATGATAGCCGACGGGCAGATTCGCGCGCGGCACGATCCCTAACGGGCGCAAGTCCTCTGCCAATCCGATGCCGGAACGCTGCAAAATCGCGGGCGATCCATAGACGCCCGCCGAGACGATCACGACATCGGCGCTGACTTCGACGCGCTGTCCCCGCGCATCGATGTAGACGACGCCCGTCACGCGATTGCCGACAAAGGTCAGATGATCGATCAGCGCATCGCCGCGAATCGTGAAGTTCGGGCGCGGGCGCGCAGCGCGAATGTAGGTGACGAGCGTCCCCTGGCGGACTTCGTTGTAGCGGTTGTGCGCCATCGCGCCGACACAGTTTTCGTGGGCGTCGAGCGCGTTCAGATCGGGCGCTTCGCGGAAGCCGAGTTCAACACAGCCCTCGTAGAACGCCTGATTGACGGGCGCCCACGCCTGCGGTTTGTACCGCTGGACGCGGATCATGCCCGCGTTGCCATGAATCGGCTGATCGCCAAAGTCGAGGTCGTTCTCGATGCGGATGAAGTAGGGCAAGAGCCGCTCCCACTCCCAACCGGGATTGCCCATGCGCGCCCAGCGGTCATAATCGTAGGGTGCGCCGCGCGCCGCGATGGTGGCGTTGACCATCGATGTGCCGCCGACCAACCGACCGCGTGCCAAGCGCGTTCGGTGTCCGTCGGTCGCTTCGGCGCGATCCGCGTTCCAGTAGCGCCAATCGAGTTCCGGCACGCCCGCCACCAGCCAGCTATGCTCACCGCTGACGGCGAACAGCGGCACGACCTCGGCTTCGTCGGGGAAGTCGGGACCCGCTTCGAGCAGCAGCACACGCCGATCTGGATGTTCGGACAAGCGCGATGCCGCGACACCGCCGCTCGACCCCGCGCCGATCACGATCACATCGTAATGTTCCATCATTCATCCTGTTCGCATGATTTTGAGGTCAAAACCCGAAAAATATTTCAACGCAGCGCGCGCAGCGGTTGTGTACGGGCGGTTCGTGAACCGCCCGTCGTGATGCGCCCCGACGATCTGTTTTGCACCCTCATGAACCTGTCGTCAATTTTGATAGTATTTATTCACCTACCCGTGCAGAACGCATTTTGCCCCAGTCCTATAGGGTTCATTATGTGTTTCTTGGGTTTAAATTCACAGATTTTGAGCTTAATCCCATGGGTAGGTGAATAAATACTTTTGATACGATAGCGCTGTCCTGCCCTCAGCTCCACATGGAGCGGGGGCAGGGGGTGAGGTTATCTTTTACCACGCATACGCTTCGGGCGCGGTATTCGTCTTGCCAGCGCCGCCGGGACCCGGGAAGATTTCGTCCAAGCGCGCCATCTGTTCGTCGGACAGCTTGACCGCCAGCGCACGCAGGTTGCCTTCGAGTTGTTCCATCGTGCGCGGTCCGACAATCGGCGCGGTCACACCCGGACGATGCAGCAGCCATGCCAGCGCCACATCGGCGGGCGGCTGACCCATCTCGTCGCAGAATGCTTCCCACTGTTCGAGCTGCGGACGATATTTTTCGATGCCCGCTTGGACATCGGCATTCGCGCGCCGCCCCGCCGACGCCTTCTCGCTCAACACGCCGCCGAGCAAGCCGCGACTGAGCGGACTCCACGGGATGATGCCGAGACCGTAATACAAGCACGCTGGGACGACTTCCATTTCGATCCGTCGCTCGATCAGGTTGTAAAGGCTCTGCTCGCTGACCAAGCCCAAGAAGTGGCGCGCCTTCGCCGCTTCGTTGGCTTGCGCGATGTGCCAGCCGGCGAAATTGCTGCTGCCGACGTACAAAACCTTGCCCTGCGCGACCAGCGTTTCCATCGCTTGCCAGATTTCGTCCCAGGGCGAATTGCGATCTACGTGGTGCATCTGGTACAGGTCGATGTAATCCGTTTGCAGCCGCTTCAGGCTGTCTTCGCACGCGCGCCGGATGTTGAGCGCCGAGAGCTTGCTCGTATTCGTCCAGTCGCCCATGTCGCCGTAGACTTTGGTCGCCAGCACGACTTTTTCGCGTCGTCCGCCGCCCTGCGCGAACCAGCGCCCGATGATCTGTTCGGTGATACCTTCGCCGCGCTTCCAGCCATAGACGTTGGCGGTATCGAAGAAGTTGATATTTTCATCGAGCGCGCGATCCATGATCGCATAGGCGTCCGGTTCGGTCGTCTGGGGTCCAAAATTCATCGTCCCCAAGCACAGGCGGCTGACCATCAACCCCGTGCGTCCCAATTGGGTGAAATCCATCGTCACGTTCCCTTCAAGCGATATGGTTGCAGACCTGCGATGATAACGACAATGGGGCGATCTGGCGAAAAAAGTCCTGAGGGCGAAAGGACTGAGGGGAAAGCAAGCCATTGTTTGGTACTAGCTCAGTCTTTGCCCTGAGTCCGCTCGCTTGACTCCCCACAATCGGATCGTGCCATCATAGCTTGACGATGCCAACAGCGTGCCGTCGGCGTTAAACGCCACATCCGTGACGCCGCTCGTGTGACCGGATAGTCCAGTGATCGGCACGGAGCTATCGCGTTCGAGGTCGTCCCCCATCGTCCAAAGATAAATATTCCAATCCAAGCTCCCGCCCGCCAACAGCCGCCCGTCCGCGTCGAACGCAATACCCTGCATTGCGCGCCGTGCGCCGTGCAGCGTAGACAGCGGCGCATCCATGCTATCGCTGTACAAATCGACATTGCCCGCGTCCGTCGCGTGCGCAATCACTGCCCCGCGCGCCGCATCGCCGCCCCAGACAGCGACGCGCGATGCGACTGCCGGTTCCGCAAACCGCTGTGCTGGTGTTCCTGTATTGGTCAGCCACAGTTGCACGAGGCGATCAGCGCCGCTGAGGATGAACGCGCCCGCCAAGGTGACGCTCGTCCAGCCCGCATTGAACGCGCCGATCCGCCGCGCCTCTGCGCCCGCCGCCGAGACGATCAGCGCGCCGTCGGCTGCCATTTCTGCGCACCATGCGCCGTGTTCGGCGGTTGGCGCAGCAACGGGCGTCAGCACCAGTTCGGGAAACGCCGTCGCATCGTCAGGAGCGAACGTGAAGCCCGTGATCGGCTGATCGATCTGGCGCACGTCGATCAGGCTGAACCGCTCCATCTCCCAGAGGCGCGCCACACCGCTGCGGTCGCCACTTGCCAAACGCGAACCGTCGGCGTTGAATACCAGCGCGATCACGCCGTACAAATGCGGCTCTGGCAGCAATGCGCGCGCCGCCCCCGCCGCGATATCCCAAATGACGACGCTCCCATTCGTGCCCCCACTTGCGATATATTGCCCATTTGGGTTGAAGGCGACCGACTCTGCGCCGTCTTGTCCCTCGAACAGGCGTCCCGGCGCATCCAAGTCGCCCACGTCATACAGCCACACACCGATGGACGACGCCACCGCGAGCGTGTTCCCATCCGGCGACCATGCCACGTCGCGGATCACGCCGTCGCCCAAGCGCGCGAGCGGCTCAATGCGTGCGGCGTTGTTGGGCGTGATCGGTTCGCGCGGTGGCAGCGGAAAGCCGTCGGATGCCGTCAACACGCCGCGCGGCGCAGCGTGGATCGTTGATGAAAGAAGGCACAATGCCAAAACGGACAACATATTTAACACGTGCTTAAAATGTGGGATAATCAAATTTTTGCGATATCTTTGCGATATCTGCTTCCGTGAGAGGAAAAACAAACCCTGTCTAAACCCGTTTATCCCAAGCATTTTGCGCATGTTCGATTCATCCCGTTTTCGTCTTAACGCAAATTCACCCCCCGACAATTGGGTAGCGCGGCAGCGGGCAAATCCGCTACACTGAATAATTGTAACGCGATCATGAACACGGAGAGTGCCGCATGAGCAGCAAACCACCGATCAGCCAGCAACCCATCAACAATTCTTTGCCGCAAGAGCCGGAGCGCGTGATTGAAGAATTCAAATCGACGCGCATTGCCTTGAGCTTCTGGTTCTTCACTATCATCACCCTCGGCATCTATTTCATACTTTATCACCGTTACAACAAGATCATCCTGACCAATCGCCGCGTGACGCAGATACGCGGCAGCATCCTGACACAGAACGAGACGACCATCAGCCTGCAAAACGTCACCGACGTGACGATCAACCGCTCGTTCATCGGCAGAATCTTGGGCTTTGGCGATATCGTCATTCAATCGGCGGGGTCTGCCAGTTCGGAGATCAACTTCAAAGGCATCCGCGATCCAGAGCGTCTGCGCGAATTGATGTACGATCTGCGCGATGGTCGGATCGACAATCCGAACGAAAAAGCGCCCGTTTAGCGGAAGAACTGCTCACGAAGCAAAGACGGAACGTAGACGGACGCAGCGAGTCAGTTATCAAGTCTGCTCGGTCGCTTCATTCTATCTATAACCTGAGTTTCGGATAGGTATTTTGCGTGACTTTAGGGTTCACCTCACCCCCCAACCCCCTCTCCACTGCGTGGAGAGGGGGAGCAGGACGGCTCACGATGGATATGAAAGTCCCCTCTCCACTGCGTGGAGAGGGGATTTAGGGGTGAGGTGAAGCTATCCGAAACTCAGGTTATCTATCGGGATGTCCAGCGTCAGCCCGCCGCCGTCCGTCAGCGGCTCAAAGCCACTGAGGAACGGCGGAAAAGGCTTCACTTGACACCCAAGCGCGTGCTATGGCTGCGTGTCTACTTCACTGTCCATCTTCCGTCGGCACGCGGCGGTATTCGTCGCGCGGCGGGCTGAACACCTCGACCAGCAGCGTATCGATCTCCGCGCGGCTGCTGTGGACGATGCCGCCGGGAACGGCGTAGCTGTCACCGGGCTGCAAAATGCGCGTCTCGTCGCCCACTGTAAAAGCGATCCTTCCGTAGACGACATAGCCGACTTGATCGTTGATATGGCTGTGGGGCTGGACGTTGGCTTCACGCTGGAGCAGAAACTCGCACAGCATCACCTCGTCGGTCGTCCCCATGGTGCGGCGGTGGACGCCGGGGCGCATCTCGACCTGCCGCGCGTCGTTGGGGGTCACGAAATAGCCATCTACCATCGGGGTTCCTCCATTAAAGAAAAACAGGCACCATTTTAATGGAGCGTATTATGACGGGTTGCGCGCAAACCATCAACAAACCATTTTTAGGCGGCGCGATATCGTTTTCATGACCCGACCATCGATTTTGATTTAACGTTTCTGTACACTTAATCCCATTTCAAACAAACCATTGACCATTATTTTTTTGGAGTCTTTATGCTGACGTGGCGGACGAAGCCCACGTTATATCAGATCAATACGTGGGTGTGGCTCAACACCCTATCCCGACGTTACGAAACGCCGATCCAACTCCATCACGTCCCCGATTCGGTCTTGGATGAACTGGCGGCGTATGGTTTCGATGCGATCTGGCTGATGGGCATCTGGCAGCGCAACGAAGAAGGACGGCACAGCGCGCTCCAGTACAAGCACGAATATCGTGGCGCGCTCCCCGACCTCATCGACGATGATGTGATTGGCTCGGCATATGCGATTGGCGATTATCGCGTCGATGATCGGCTCGGTGGGCGTGAAGGACTGGCGGTCTTGCGCGCCAGGCTGCGCGCGCGGGGAATGCGGCTGATCTTGGATTTCGTCCCTAACCACGTCGCCACCGATCATGCGTGGCTGCGCGCCCAGCCCGACTGCATCGTGCAGGGGACACGCGACGACCTGAAGAAGCGCCCTACCGATTTCTTCGCCAAACGCTATGGACGCCGCCAAGCGGTGTTCGCACACGGGCGCGATCCCCATTATCCCGGCTGGTCAGACACGGCACAGCTCAACGTCTTTCATCCGGCGCTGCGCACCGCCCACCGCGAACTGCTCTTGGATATCGCGGAACAGTGTGACGGCGTGCGCTGCGATATGGCGATGCTGCTGTTGGACGATGTGTTCGCGCGGACGTGGCAGGGCTATGTCGGGTCGCAGTTGGAGCGCCCGTACTGGATCGAACTGATCGGCGGCGTCAAGAATGCGTACCCCGATTTTCGCTTCATCGCCGAAGTGTACTGGGGACGCGAAGGCGAGATGCTGCAACAGGGTTTCGATTATGTCTACGACAAAATGCTGTACGACCGCATCATGGAGCGCGACGTGCAAAAGCTGCGCCAGCACTTGCTCGCGCCGCTGATCTATCAACGACGCACGCTGCGTTTCATCGAGAATCACGACGAACAGCGCGCCTACAGCACGTTGGGCGAACAGCGCAGCGTCCCCGCCGCCGTCCTGATCAATACGCTTCCCGGCGGCGTCCTGCTGCACGATGGACAGTTCGTCGGGCGGAAAATCAAGCTGCCCGTGCAGATTTCGCGCCAACCCGACGAACCCAGCGACGAAAAGTTGGCGGCGTTCTACAAGCGTCTGTTGAGCGAAACGCACGATCCGATTTATTCGGGCGATTGGACACTGTTCGATATCGCCTCGAACGGCGATGTCGCCCATTTCAATCTGCTGGCGTATGGTTGGTATCGGCAGGGACACAGCGACCGCCTGATCGTGATCAACCTGACCGAGCATCGCTCGAAGGGCTGGGTTCATCTGCGCCGCTGGAACTGGCTGGCGGGGCGGCGCTGGCGTTTGCACGATACGCTCGATGGCGCGCAGTATGATCGCAGCGGCGACGAATTGACCGAACGCGGCTTGTTCATCGATCTCGAACCGTATGAGGCGCATATTTTGAAATTCGAGGTGCTGTGAGCGACGACTTCCCCCCTGATTCACC
>Ga0163154_10004519_pt1 | contig 18199 bp, 6 predicted proteins | sample OliLakLV19MP9P1_FD_148649 | JGI IMG/M metagenome (GOLD analysis project Ga0163154, IMG submission 148649) | Freshwater microbial mat bacterial communities from Lake Vanda, McMurdo Dry Valleys, Antarctica - Oligotrophic Lake LV.19.MP9.P1 | ecosystem: Environmental > Aquatic > Freshwater > Lake >...
GTCTTCCGCCGACCAGAGGTCGGCGCTGGTGTTCGCCAGCCGGGTGCGCGCGGCTTCGAGTCCGACCGGCGCGCCTTCGTCCTCGCCCAGCGCCTGCCATTGCAGGCGGTAGCGCACCCCGGTCGAGGTCGGACGCTTGTGCAACTCCTTGTTGATGGCCTGCACCCGCTGCTCGGCCGCGCGCAACAGGCGTTGCACTTCAGAGGCGATTTCGGCCTGGAGGTAGTTTTCCAGCACCTCGCTTTCTTTCGCGCTGAGAAGTTCGCCGCGCTCTGCGATATCGTCGGCCAGGCGCAAAACGATCTGATCCGGGCGTTCAGGCCGGTTGTGGAAGATGATCTGCACGACCAGGCCCCAGTCGCTGGGTTCGGCGGGCGCCTGATGGCCCAGTGCGCTCAGCGCGCGCTGCAATTCCTGCAGGTCTTCGGTGATCTGGCGTTGCACCCGGGTCCAGGCGGCCTCGTCGTCGGCGATGTGCGCCAGCGCCTGCTCGATGCGGCGCGCGAGTGTCAGCGCGGGTTCGATGCTCCAGGCGCCGTGCGGGTCCGGCATTTCGATGTCCGGCAACGCCGACGACAGCAGGCTGCTGGCGGCGAAATTGCGCAGCCGCGCCATGGCGCCCGCGCGGGCTTCGAATCGCTGCCGCAGCACGCTGTCGGCGGCTTCCGCCTTGGCTTCCGCGCTGACGCGCGCTTCGCCGGCGAGGCGGCGCTCTTCGGTGGCTGAACTCTGGGCCGTATCGGCCGCGCGCACCGCCAGGCGCGCTTCGGCCAGTTGCCGGCGCAGGTCATCGACCTGCGCGCCGACGGCCTGATGCAGAACCTCGAACCGGGCGCGCGCTTCTTCGGCTTCGGTGCGGGCAGCCGCGAGCCTTTCCTCGCGTTCCCGCAAGCGTGCCAGCGCCTCGGTTTCGCGCGATCGCTGCAACTGGAATTCCGGCTGCGCGCGGCGCCATTGCTGCGCTGCTTGCACCAGCCGGTATTGCGCGTCGTTGAATTGATCCAACAACACGCCGATCGGCGCCAGGGCCGGGTCGGCCGCCATTGTCATCACCTTGTCGCCCAGCAAATGCAGGGTGATCTGCGGGTCGGCGCGTTCCAGCACCGCGCATGCCAGACACAAGAGCACGTAGCGACGGCGATCGAATTCCGCCAGTCCGCGGGTGGCGTCGGACAGGTCGGCGGGGCGCTTGTAGAGCCGGGCGCCTTCGCGTTCGACATGCAGCACCCAACCCGCCTCGCGCGCGAACCAGTCGCGCAGCCGCTCGGCCTGGCGCCGCACCGCGGGGAAGTCCGGGTGCACGGGCGCCATCAGCGGTTGCATCAACAGCGCGCGCAAGGCATCGCGGAATTCCTCGCGTTGCCGGCGCGCCTGCAGCTCGCCTAAGTTCCGGCCGGCGCCACCCTGCCACGTCGCCATCAATTGAATTCCACCACGGCTGTGATCGTCAACCGGTGGTCGCGGCCGGCGAACACGCTCGCCGGTGTGAGCACGCGTGCGCAGCTATCCGCGCCCAAGGGTTCGAGCCGGATATGCAGCAGCCCGTCCCCGGTTTGCCGTTCGACCGGCGTCTCCGGCCCCGACTGCTCCGCCAGCGCTTCGCCGAGCAATTGCAGGAACAAGCCGAACGCCTGCGGATCGAGTTCGCCCAATGCGGACAGGTGCGTGGCCTGGCCGTTGGCCAGACGCCGACGCGCGGCTTCGACCTGGCGCGATTCTTCATCGAGTTGGCCGGCCATGCGCGCGCGATCCGCGCTGCGATCCCGCACCTTGGCCTGCGGTCCACGTGGCGCAGCTTCGCCGTACTCGCGCAGGCGCGGGTTGATCGTCAGCGGCGGCGCGTCGGCCCAACGGGTACTTGCCGGCAAAGCGTCATCGGCTTGCGGGTTCTGCGAAAAGTGGCGTGCCGGATGGAGTGCGAACGCGGCGCGCGCCAGCCGGTGACCCTCGAACTCGTTGTCGCACCCGGCAAACCAGCCCGCCAGCACGCGGAAGTCGGCGGATCGGTCGCTGCGACCGCTGCGCCGTTCGTTGATCGCGGCGATCGCGCCGAGTATTTGCGGGATCGCCGCGCGCGCCCGCGCGCGCAGCAACTCGGCCTGCGGCGGCTCGCGGCCGGTTTGCAAAAACCAGCCGCGCAGGCCCTGCCAACGTTCGCGCCAGGCCTGCCAGCGGGTGCTCGTTTCCGCTGCCCGATCGTGCGCGTCGCCTGGCGCGGCGTCGCGCGCCTCGCGTTCCGCCACCAGCGACAGTATCGGCTCGATGCGCGGTTCGAGCCCCTGCACCAATCGGGCGATGGCGTCCGAGCGCCGCACCAGATCGCCCATGAATCGTTCCAGATAGTCGATCAGGCGACGTTTGTAGCCGACCACCGCATTGGCTTTAGCCTGTTGCAAATCGATGCTGCGGGCGACGCCGGCCATGAAAGCCTGGGCGTTGTCGGCCAGGCTTTCGAAGACCCGCACCAGGTCGCGCAGGATTTCGTGTGCCCGGGCGACGTCGAGCCCGGCAGCGGCGGTGGCGGTGTCGAGCAGCGCTTTTAGTCTCTAACGAGTTCAGTTTTGACAAATGTTGCGAAGAATTCAGTGTACGGAAGCGAAGGCCGGAATGATGTTGAAACGTGTAAGTGAACAAGCTGCAGCGATGGCTGCGCGGCCGATTCGGGTGAGGTAGTAGCGATACGTATGTGTGACTTTTTTGATCAGGCCGAGCAGGTGGAGGCGCATGAGTTGACGCGACATGGCCGAGGGCGTGAGGTCAAGATGCACCAACAGGTCGGTGCGGCGCCAGCCATGGATGTTGAATTCGCCGTGCTGCAAGGTACGCATGAGGGTTTGGTCGATAGTATTGAAGAAGTTCAATCCCTTGACGCTGGGGTCGGTACCGATGCGCGCCTGGCTCAGGCGCTGCAGGTCGCGCTCGCCGGCGCTGGGATCGTCCAGGCTGGAGAGGAACGCCAGGTAGCGCTGGTTACAGCCCAGCAGGATCTCGCGCAGGTCGATCAGGCTGTAGATGGACTTCTTCAAGAGTGCCAGTTCGCGGGTGGCGTGGTGGTCCCGGTGTTCCACCTTGCGGTGGTGCTTGAAAAAACTCACGTCGTTGACCGTGGTCTCGACCCGCAGCACGCGGGAGAACTTGTCGTACACCTTGACCCCGGCCGCCCCCATGTAATGCTTGATGCAGCGGCCCTCGATGCGGGTGGACAGCCGCGAGCCGAGTTCCTGGGCCAGTTGAGGTGTGATCTTCTTGCCCAGGAAGCTGGCGACCCGCTCGGCGTCGGCGGCGAGTACCGCCTGGCGCGACAGTGCGTCGTACAGTGGCACCAGGATTTGCTCGCTGCGGAACACTAGGTCGGTGGAGTATTCGACTTGTCGCAGGCTCCAGTGGTAGGTCTGCGAGAACACGTCGATGACCGGGCACAGCCATTTCGCATAGCGGTCCAGCCTGCGGTGCAGTGCGTCGGGGTTAAGCTGATCGGCCAGCGCTTGCGCCCGCTCGATGTCGGCGATGCGCAAAAAGGCGTTGTCCTCCTGGACGAAGTCGATGCCTTCGCGCTTGAGCGCGCGCGCCAGGGCGGGAGAAAGGGCGCGTCGAGAAGAACGTGCAAGACAGCCGGCGGCGCACCCGGATCGAAGCGGCCAAGCGGCGCTTTCGGCTCGTTCATCGAGCTCAACGTGTGGCTTAGCGCCCGCTGCCCTGCGCTATGGGAGGACATCTGCCGCCATGGGCACGAGCAGTTCAGCAATCGGCCCGCTCCGTCGAAGTTGCAGGTTACACTGGCACGGAGGGAGAGAATACTGAGACGACCTACCGTGTGTGCGCGAACAATCTAGGGGGCAGCATGCGTGCTCAGGCTAAGAGCAGTTCCGCGCGCTTCCTACGGTGATCTTCGGGACGCAGGCTCACCTAGCTGTACAGTCCCAGATGATTGCATAGACAGCTTGCTTTTTCACTGACCAAGATCGTACCGGCAAAGGGGAGTAAGGTGCCAGTTCGCCACATTCCATCTGGGACACCCGTCAACGAAAGCGAACGTAAAGCCATCGAGCATCTGAAGTCCAAGCTCCAGTCCCATGCCGACAACTGGGTGATGTTGTCGAATCTCTATCACCATTTCCATGCAGCGCGACCGTCCGATGAGATCGATCTGGTCCTGATCGGTCCGCGCGGCGTGATCGTGGTGGAGATCAAGCATTGGGACCTTGGCTACATCAAGGCGAACGCGATCAAGGCGGAAACGGCGGCCGAACGCATCAATGACAAAGCCAAGCGTATCGCGGGCAAGCTACGGCAGGGCGGCAGAGGCAGCGGTTTTGTCCCCGCCAGAATGCTACTGACGGGCGGAGGGACCGGTATTAGTGGCGGCCAGCGCCAGCTCATTCGCGGTGTCCCTGTGTTTGGGCTTTCGGAATGGAAAGATCTGATCGAAACGGCCGGATTGGTCGTCTTCACGCCGCAGCAAATTGAGGAAGCGGCGCGCCAGATCGAACCTCACAGCAAGCCTGCACTGACAGGGCAGCTTCGCCAGTTTGGCGGACTGATTAACCTCGAAAGAATCAGTCCGCTCACCGAGTCGTTCCATCGCATTTACCGGGGACAGCACCCCAGCCGACGAGACAAGGTCGTCTTGCACCTTTTTGACCTATCCGCCAGCGGCGAAAGGCAACCGAAAGACCTCGCACGGCGCGAGTTTGATGTGATCCAGCAATGGCAAAAGTCGCCCTTCGTCCCGAGCCTGCTCGATTCGTTTCAGGAGGCGGAGGAATACCCGGGGGAGTTGTTCTACTTCTCCCTTGTGGATTCCGATGCGCCGACCTTGCTCAAGCGCAGCGAGGATAGCGACTGGAGCTACGATGATCGGATCCACTACGCGCAAGACGCTCTGCGCGCCTTACATGGCTTCCATTGTCCGGATGACTTGCATCTACCCGCACTGGTGCATCGACGAATCAATCCGGAAACACTGCGCGTTCGACACAGTGGCAAGCCCCTGTTCACGGGCTTTGGTTTTTCACGCATCGCTGATGCACAGACTATCTCGACGTCTGATGTTCAACATGCGGAGGATGAATGGGCCGCTCCCGAAGTTCGTCGTGGCGGGCTGCCATCGGCAGACGCGCGGTCGGATGTCTATTCGCTCTGCAAGTCATTGAGCATTTTGTTCGCTGGTGACACCACTATCGACCGCGAGGCAAGAGATTTGCTGGATATGGGTTGCGAGGAGGATGCCCAGAAACGCGAGTCGCCCGAGGAGTTGGCGGCGGCGCTGGAAAGCCACACGTCGCTAGGCGCCAAAGCTAGCGTCGCGGAACTTCCCGCCGCCGAGTTTTGGGACGAAGGCACGATAGTGCCGTTTCAAAGCACGCGCTACAAGATCGTGAGCCGCCTCGGAAAAGGTGGAATTGGACAGACCTTTAAGGTCGTTGAACTCGACGCAAACTCTGACGAACTTTTTGGCACCTACGTCGCCAAGATCATTCAGCATGAGGCCGATGCTGTGGTCGCGCTGCGCGCCTACCGCAAGGTGCGGGCATACACCGTGCATCGCAATCTTTCTGCCCTGCACGAAATCGCCCCTTCATGGCAAGGGAACCGATTTGCCGCACTGCTGAAATGGGTTGAAGGGATCCCGCTTCATGACCTGACGGGAGTGCTTGAATTGCACCGGGAAGAACTGGCGGAGCCATCGGTCGAGGCGCTGGTCCTTCGCTGGGTCAGAGACCTGTGTGAGGCGCTTTGGCAGCTGCATCAAGTGAGGCTGGTACATGGCGATGTCAGCCCGCGCAACATCATCGTGGAAGGCGGCAATGTGGTGCTGACCGACTACGACACAGTGGCAGATCAGGGCAGCGTGCCGCGCACCCACCATGCCTGGTATGCAAGTAAATCGGTGGAAACACGCGCCGGCATTACGGCCAGCGATGATTTGTTCGCACTTGCCGCGACCTTCTTCCATGTTGTTCTTGATCAGGAGCCCTTCTTGTTTGGGGCTACGCGCCGCAAGAATCAGGGTCTCAACTGGGTGGGTAGCGACGCCGTCAACATGCCGCAGTTGCGGGCATTCTTGGACCGCGCTACTCATCCCGACCCGCAGCGACGCTTCATGGATGCGCGTGACGCGTTGTCGTTTCTGACCACAAACCTCAAGGCCGACGCACCCGGCCCAGTGGCGGCACCGCCGCTCACCACCTTGAGCGCGCAGGTCGTCGCCCGGCTCAGCGACTTGCTTAGCGCTTATCCGGGCTCGCGCTACGGCAATGCGGAGACGCGAGGCCTGGATTCGGAGTTTGCCGTGCAGACCTATGTGGAAACCGGGCTGGATCGGGCACTCAAGCAAGATGTTCAAGCAGCGAACGTGGATTTGATCGTTCTCTTCGGCAACGCTGGCGACGGCAAGACTGCTTTCCTGCAAAACCTCGCGCGGGAAGTCAGCGGCGATCTCATCCCCTCCCAGCAGCGCCAGTGTGAACGACAGTTGGAGAGCGGGCGCATCTTCAAGGTCAATCTTGACGGCTCGGCGGCTTTTCAGGAGCAGCGTGCAAACCAGATTCTTGAGGCGTTCTTCGAACCCTTCCACACCTTGGCACCCACGCACAATTCCACCCATGCCATCGCCATCAACAGCGGCAAAATGCTTGAATGGTTGGATGAACGTGCGGACGACACCCCGTTCACCAAGCAATTGCGGGACTCCCTGTTCGGTTCCGAACGTGGTTTCAAGGGACCGCTGAACCCGCGCCTGCGCCTGATTGACCTCAATCACCGTTCACTGGTTGGGGGCATCGACGAAGGACAGATCAGCACGCAGTTTGTGGACGCATTGCTGGAGCGCTTTCTCGGCAGACAGATCGAACCAGACCCGTGGGCAGTCTGCACGTCATGTTCGGCACAGCATCGGTGCAGTGCGCGTGCGTCGGTGCTGGAATTGCGCGATGCCCAACGCGGCACGCGTCTGCGTAGAAGACTGACCGACGCGCTGCAGGCCTGCCACCTGCGCGGCGAAATTCACATCACCGCGCGTGAACTGCGCGCGGCACTGGTGTTCATTTTCTTCGGTGTGCATGATTGTCAGGAATTGCACGACAACCCTGAACTCGCCCCCTCCCCTTATTGGGATCGCGTCTTTGCGGCAGAAGGCCCCGCCAGCGCTCAGCGACAAGGTGAGTTGCTCAAGGAGCTGTCTCGCTTCGACCCCGCGCTCGACGCCAATTCGATCGTGGATCGGCAATTGCTCGCGCAGCGTGCAGTTGCCTCATCCGGCACGGCAGAGCGCCTGGCCTCCGCTCGCCGCCGTGCCTACTTCGAGTGGGGCGAAACGGACTTCGCGCAGCTGCAGCTATTGCCCGACGCGCTGCCACTACACGGCGCGAAGTATCTGGATCGCTTTCGCCGCTTGCCCCTGATGAGTGAACAAGAGCAGCAGGCGGTATGCCACGAGCTGGGTCAAGGCATTGCACGCCTGGAAGATCTGCCAGAAGTTGCCCACACGCGCTCTGAGGGGCTGCCACTGCGCATCACCCCGCGTACGCCCACCGACAGCGCCTTCTGGGTCATAAAGCCGTGGGCGCGATTCACACTGACTGCGCCACTGCCGCCCGCGACACAGGGGTTGGAACTGCTGCACACGCATCTGGTCCTCACCTATCGCTACAACGATGGCAGTGAGGAGCGCCTGCCCATCGGGCTTGAGCTGTTCCACTTGCTGCTGGAACTCAAGGATGGGTTGCAGCTTTCGGGTATTGGGCAGGAAGGCGTCTTCGCCCACCTGGAAATCTTTGTGCAACGTCTGGCGCAGGAAGACAGCCGAGAACTGTGGGGCTGGCATCCGGAGGCCGAGGCTGCCATCTCGCGGCTGCGAATTACGTTGCAAGACGGTCGGCAAACCCTGATTCGTGAGCGGGATCCCGATCTGACTGGGGGGCAGGCATGAGCAAGACTGCAAAGACCATCGTAGAAGATGTGTTGAGCCCGGCGCGCGCGCGGGAATTGTGGACAGCCAACTACCTGCCCGCGCTTCCATTCACTCCTCAAAGCTTCGAAATCGGCGCCTTGCTCCCAGCCATGCTCTACATGTCACGCTGGGGTCATCGGCGCGGAAAGGGCGCGTTCCGTGAGACTTTCGGGAAAGCGAAAGACCACAAAATGCAGCCTCCCACCACACAGGACGTTGCAGCGGGGCTCCTTCGTATGCATCCGCAAGGCTTCGTCGGCTTTGACGATGAAACCGGGCCGGCCCAACTGGCCGATCTGTTGCTGAGCTATTGCTTGGAGAACAAAGGGCATGAGGAAGGGCATGAATCGCCCGTGCAGCGCATCTTCGCCACCCACTACATGTCCAGTCATGTGGACTTACCAGATTCCGCTGGGAACTTGCGCGGTGTGCCGGAGCTGCTGACCGCTTTGCTTGCCTGGACCAGCCAAGGCGAACATATCGAGCCTGGCAACATGGGAAAGGGCCGGTTTGTGGTGGGTGACGGATTCAGAAGCAACCCTTTGTTGATGCTGTTCGCACGTTTCATGTCTGTCCGTGGCCCGCTCGTCACCAATCTCGGTTCTGACAACTTTGACGAAGCTACAGCGAACGATCTTGGAATCGACGAACTCTTGGCGGTGCGTATCGCGCAGGCTTGCGGTCGCGCGCCGGACAAAGCATCGAAATCCAAGACTGAAACCGACCATCGCATTCCGAACCGTTGGCCGATAGCCGATGCAGCCGCCAAGAACCTGCGCAAAGACTTGATGACGTTCATTGACGTGTATGGGCCGCAAATGCCGCGCCAAGCGTTCCTGCCAATGCTGGAGGCAGGTATTGCCTTAGGCTTGACCAACATCCTGCTCAGCACTACGCACTGTCTGTTTGAGTGGGAACGCAGCGGCAGCGTGCCGAGGGAAAAGGATGAAGGCCAAGCTCCCTGGCCACTTTTTGTGGATGCGTCGTTAGGGCAAGATAAGGCCCTGCGTGGTGTGTCGGAATCGGTGATGTCGGAATGCGCGGCGCGCTACGAGCGGGTGGCGGTGATTCTGATGCAGATGCGCCTTCTTGATGAGCGAGCTCGCTTTGACCAAAAGCTGAAGGGCGAAATTCCATCGCCTTTCCCTGATGCGCGCCCCCGGCTTGATCTGCTTGGCGCTTTACGCCACCAGCGTCATGACCGTGCAGCCTTGATATTGGATCGCTTGGATGAAGACTGCCAACGTCTGGCCGAAGCCCTTACCGAAGCAGAGGAAGCACCTGAGGCGGTGGACACGCTGCGAGTGAGCACGACTGGGGCAACTCAACGATTGGCGCAGGCATTGGTTGACTTAATTGGAGATACTCAACAAGGCCAGAACTTCCGCAAAGTCCTCGAAAATTCTCTGCTGACCGACCGCCCCAACGGCCTCGCCATCAAGCGCCGAGTCCAGCGCAGCGAAGATGGCCGCCGCAAATCGGTGGATTTGCGCGCCATCGTGCTGACCAATCCATTGCTGGATTTCCTTGTGCATCGGCATCTACGCAAGGACGGCAAAGGTCAGCCGGAGCAGGTGCTGTCGCTTAAGAAGTTTCTTGAAATCCTGCGCCTTCGCTACGGCCTGTTTGTCGATCGCGAGCCACCCGGCACCTCGGTGCCTCAAGACTTGTTGCGCGCCAACAAACTCTGGCTGGAGCGCAGACTCCGCGACCTCGGGCTGCTGGTCGGGGTGAATGACGCCGAGTCCATGAAGCAACTTCGTCCGCGTTTTGAAGTGTCCGCGCGAGTGGAAGGAGAGGCTGATGCCACTGCCGCTGCCTAGCAATGCTACGCCACTGTTGGCGAGTGCCTTCAAGAAACTGATAGGCCGTGCCACACCGGGGAGCATGGCATTCGTACGCTGCCTGTCCTCCGAAATTGTGACGGCATTGGCTGCCGACCCGCAGTTCGATCTGGGGCCATGGAAAGTCGCCGCCGTTACCGATCAAACAGATGCTTCTACGCGCCGCATCACCGCGGATGTCGCGGTTGAATGGCGTGAGGACAAGGCCGACCCGGTGTTGCTGCTCGTAGATACCGAGACCGCCGGGGCCGGGATGGACGGCATCTACAGCGCAGCGCGCGAGCTGGCCGAGCCACTGCTTTTTGAGACCTGCATTCGGCTGGCGCTTGACAACCTGCCGCACGGCTGCAGGCATTTTGCCGAGGCGGCACGCAGAAAAGCACGCCACTCGGCGCGCAACCAATCGCTTTCACCCTGGCAGGAGTTTGCCTACCTCTGCCGAGCCAGCGCCGGGCAGCACTTGCTTGGGGAAGCCCTGCCCGAGCTGGGCCTTTGGCCGGTAGATACCGAAGAAAAGATTGAGGAAGCGGACCTGGACCGCGCAGCGCGACTTGTCGAACGCCTGCTACCACGTCAGGGCAACCGGCTCTCCCCTGACGCCCGAGTCGCCGCGTTGCGACTACCCAAGAAGCAGGCGGATGAAGCCCGCGAACTGGTGAACTTCTTGGGTGAAGCCGAACCACTGACGCGCCTCAATTCCCTGAAGCTGCTGGAATCCAAAGACACTCTTTGGATCAACCGATTGCAGCCGGGCGTATTTGAAACCCAGTCGCTGACGCGGATCAGTTGGACCCCTTGGCGCGGCACTACCAGCCGGCTATTGAAATGGTCTGGCCTGATGGAAAACGCTGACCAGCGGCTGGAATTGCGCCTCATGGCCGACAGCGCCAACAGCGATGACCCCAAGGACCGCGCCCGATTGGAGGTGCGTTGGAAAACCGATCCGGCCGGCTTGCCCAAGGGTGCAGTGGACTATCAGATTGAGATTGTCTCCGGCAACGATGTGCTGGCCGAGAAAGCCGTTAGCCACGCCACCAAGCCCGATCAGCGTTGCGTATTCGTGCAGGACGACTTTGTCGAACTGGATGAGAACTCGCGTTTTGAAGCGCAGGTGGTGATTCGTGCACTGGTGGGCGACGGCGGCGAGGCGGACGACAGCCCCTTCCGTGCCGTGAGCACGGAGTTCGTGGTTTGTTTTGGCGACCGCGAAACCACTACCAAGAACAGTACGGGCACGGTGTATTCCACACTGGCCTTGGCCGTCGTGCAGATTGCGCCCGACGCCGCGGCTTTCGACGTCGTCGCAAAGAGCATCGGGAGCGCGCAAGTGTTTAGTCGCGACAGGAGGGGCTTCATCACCTGCCGACATGACGGCAAGTCGGCACGGGTGCTATGCCCCAATTTGCTGCTCGACCTTGCGCATGACTGGGTTGCGCAAGGCGGTGTGCCGGGCCGCTGGCGGGTGCGGGTACGCGCCGATGGCGCTGCGGCGGCTACGCCGGAGTTCCTCAGGATCGAGTTGGGTGCGGAGACCGCTGCCGAACGGTTTGCGCAGACGTCGACCGCGTTCATGAGATGGATTGCGAAGTCCAGCTACGGGCCGCTCGCGGTGCTCTACGGTGACGAGAAACCAGTCAACGACTACGTGAACGCGGCAACGACCTGGTGGGAGACCGCGGCGCCGCATGTTGCATTGATGCACACGCTTGAAGTGGTGAGCGTCGCAGATCAGCGGATCGGGTTAATCGTGCTGCCTACACACCCGCTGCGCGTCGCTTGGCAGCAAGGTTTCGACATGCTCGCTTTTCACCACTGTTACGAAGGGGGCGTCAAGCCCGCGCGCGTGGCCAAGCTCTTGTCCGCGTTGTCCGGCTCGCAGTATCCCGCGATGCTGCCGGGCCTGGACGGTAGCCCAGCCTTTGCTTATGCCGACAGCTTGGGCTTTCATGCAGTGGCGATGACCTCGGTGGACGACGCCGAACCCAAAGCGGCGGTTGCATTGCTTTCGCGCCTCTTGGCCGAGGGTGACGCGCAGGACGAAGAATGGGTGGCGCCCTCTGTTGGCAAGAGTGCAGCGGAGCTGCTGGGTGGCGAGATTGCCAGTTATCTGACGCTGCACCCTGGTACACGACGGGTGGCATTGCACGCTTTGCGACCTGGGGATGGCATGTCGGTAGCGCGGGCCTTGGGATCGGCGTTGCGCCGTGTCGAACAGTCCGATGAGGTGGAAGATCAGGAACCCCTTAACCAGCTCGACAAGCGTGCGTTCCAGCTTGATCTGTATCCCGCAGAAGCAGGGCGACACACCTGTGGTCACTTCCTCTCGGCTACCGCCGCACGTCGTCGAAGCGGAGCGGGATCTGTGCCGGAGGGTGATCGCTGGCTCCTAGAAAGCGTGCGGCGACCGGGCAACGTAACCCTGCCACGCTTGGCTTGGGCACGACGCACTGTCTCGGTGCCGCAGACACCCGCGCACTTGGCGCTTGCGTTCGATTTCTTGTCAAGCCGCATCGAGTGCCGACCGGCCACGGAATTCACCAGAGGATTGTTGGACGTGCACGGCCTTGCGCTGATGCCAGAACGCTGGTTTGAACCCAAGCCGATTCCGCGTTGGATTTCGGTGGTCCCGCCCAATCCAGACGGTGAAAAACACCCGGCCAACCGGGTCTATTCCGAGCGTCTCGTGAAGGGACATTCTGCGCTGATGAAGGCGGTCGCACGCAATCTTGGCGGTGGCCCCAATGACTGGCCGGCGCTGGTGACGGAGGTGAATCCAGATCAGGAGGACGCACTCGCCCGCTTGCATCGCCTATGCGATTGGGTCGTATCGGTAGATCGGCATGCCGGGGTGGAGTATTTTGATTCGCCACGCGACTTGCCACGCCCTTATGACGCCTACCTGATCGACTGTGTACCAGAGCGCGATGATCTCGGATTTCTGCAGTTGATTACCTCGACCAGCTCGCTGGAAGAAATCAGACGTCTACTGGACGCCGCGCTGGGCGAGATGGGTCTTTCCACCAGCCCAAAGAACTGCGAGTTGCTGCTAAACGCCTTGAAATCACTCAGCGGGCGTTTGGCGCTGCGGCTGACCACTGCCGGCACGACGATTCCGGAGTTGGTTGCACTTGCCATGGTCCAGAACCGGTGTGCCAGTGCTGATGAGTCCGATGCCGCCTTTCTTTCCTTGCGCAATGGGTTCTTTGTGCCGCTGGATGATGTGCCTGAACTGCTGCGAGGAGTGGGCGAAACTCGCCCCGACACTGGTCATCGGGCCGACTTGCTGTATGTCACAGCCACCACCGGTAAGCGGAGCGGCCTGTGCTTCAGTTTGGTGGAAGTGAAATTTCGGCGCTACCTGAAAACTGCGCGCAGTACCGATGTGACCGTTGCTGTCGCGCAGCAACTTGAAGCTTCTGGCAAGCAATGGGAAGCTCTCTATGGTCAAACGACCGTTCCGCTGGAGAAGACGATTCAGCGCGCGCGTTTGGCGAGGGTGCTGCGCTTCTACCTGCGAAAAGCCAGACGACATCAGCTTTCAAAAGACGCCGCCGATCGTATCGGTGCCGAGCTTGATCGCTTGAGCAAAGAGCCAGCGAGCTACGAGCTGGTCGGCTTGGCTGAGCAAGCGCGCCCCAACATTGGTTTCGTGCTTTGCCCCGAATACGCCGCGCAGGAAGCAACGCCCATTGGCACGGATGGCAATGCGGAAGTTTGGATATTCGGGCCGAGCGCATTGCAACCACCGTCGCGCACGACCACCAGCGGTGAGGGCCTGGCAGGTTCGCACCTTGCTGTGCCGAGTCCAGTAAATCCCTTCACGATGGCTGAACCTGTGAAGCCACTCGATCAAGCCACCTCTGCGATCAAGTCCGATGGGGCCAACATTGTTTTAGGCGAACAACTGGCCAACGCGGACAAAGTGATCTGGCGAGTAAGCACTGCGGGCAACCCACATCTTCTCATCGTCGGCTTACCCGGCATGGGGAAGACCACTTGCCTGATTCAACTTTGTCGTCAGTTGGTCGACGCTGGGATTGCCCCGGTTGTGTTTTCGTATCACGAAGATATAGATGAAAAACTTGACACCCTTCTTCCGGGAAAGTTCAAGGCGGTCAACTACGCTGGCTTGGGCTTCAACCCTCTCCAAGTCGTCGGCTCAGGGCCGCTCGCCTACATGGATAACGTGGCGATGCTGCGAGACATCTTTGCCACCATCTTTCCGGACTTGGGTGATGTACAACTGGGGCGCATTCGTGAGGCACTCAAGCGAAGCTATGCAGACCAAGGATGGAGCAACTCCAGCACTAGCACGATTCCGCTATTCAGCGCCTTTTTCGACATCCTTCGGGCGGAAGCTAAGCCAGACAAAGGAGTCATGCTGCGCCTGAGCGAACTGGCCGACTACGGCTTCTTTGCATCCGCCTCCGCCGGCGGAGCCAGCCTGCTCGACGCGGATGACGCCGCCATTGTCAAGATCCACGGGACACAGAATGAAGTCTTGCAGAGAGCGTTCGCGTCTTTCGTATTGCACAACCTGTATCAAGCCATGTTCAGGCGTGGCCCACAGAGTCGAATTACGCACGCAATTGTGTTTGACGAAGCGCACCGCGCAGCCAAACTCAAGCTGATTCCAACAATGGCCAAAGAGTGCAGGAAGTTCGGTTTGGCTTTGGTGGTGGCTTCGCAGGAAGTGAAAGACTTTGACGATTCGCTGTTTACCGCTGTGGCCAGTTACTTGGCATTGCGAGTCAATGAATCAGATGCCAAGAAGATGGCGCGAGTGATGGCGCCGTCCGACAAGATCGCGCTGTATGCGGATCGGATCAAGCAGACAGAAAAGTATCGTGCTTGGTTTCTGACCGAAGGTATGAAGGCGCCAGTTGGCACCCAACTCTCGGATGGTCAATGAGCCAAGTCTCGTGAGTGTCGAGGTAGCGCTTTTCATACCGGGCACACAGACGGACATGCGATTTGCGCGCAACTGGAAACTGCGGTTGCGCGCCACACAGAGTTGCCTTAGGCTGAATGGCACTTACTTAAGAAAATGTGGATTGAATTCAATGAGTTGGGAGAGCGCCGTGCATGCCTTCACCCGAGGGGATTTTCGCCAGCCTGCCAATCGTCGGATAGCTGTGCCTAGCGCGATAAAAATTCGAGGCGAAAAGAGCGTTTGCATGGCATTGATTGTGAAGAGTTTTCTCTTAAGTAAGTGCCATTCGCCTTAGGCTGAACTGACAACCGGCAGCGCACGGAGCAACCGTATCGCATCACTCAACAACTTGATGTGCGGCAACTCGGCGCGCCGCTTGAGGGTTTGCATGAATACGGCCAGAGCGGTTTCAACCGCTTCGCCGCCTTGCGACAAGCGGTACAGGAATCTGGCGCGATAGAAGTCGCCCAGTGTAGCCACGCGCGCGGTGTCGGCTTGCGATTGCAGGTTGCCCCACAGGGCTAATTGCGCCAAGGCCGCGTTGACCTCTTCAATGCGTGGCGGCGTATCCGGCCAGCGCGCCTCGGACAGCACTTCATCGGGCCGCAACTGCAAGCGGTACTGCCGCTTGGCGGCGGCGAACACTTCCATGATGCGGCGGTAGATGACCGCCTTCTCGGCACTGACATGCCGGAACAGCTCGGCCGGCTCGTTTGCGATCGGCACGCGGCCGCCTCCTGGGTTGGGGTTTGCGGCAGCGCAAGGGGCGCCGGACCGTGCTCGCAATGGTAATGCAGAAGGCGTCGCGCCAAGCCGGGCCGCCGGATTGCCGCCGCTCTGCGGGCGGCAGTCGCTACGTCGGCGCGGCCATGTTCGGCGTTGGCAGCGCGCCGTGACTCCGGTAATCTGGCGCCCGGTCGCAGGTAGGATTGCATCCGGCCGCAGCGCAACAGGGCGATCGGCAGCGGCACGGGAGCCCACGTCAACGAGGAAGAGTGAAAGTGAAAGTGAAAACGAAGAAAGCGAAAACCGCCAAGCCGGAACGGGAACCGAAACTGTCCCGCACTCATGCACCTCCCGACCTGTCGCCGGTCGATTGGCAGCGCGCCCTGCGCCGGCAATTCGGGCGTGACCAGACCTTCGGACTGGAGAATATCGGGACTGAACCGATCTTCTCCGAATTTCGCGTCGCCAACCCGGAATCGAAGTCCAGCTACCACGTCGCCATCCGCGGGGCGCAGCCGGGCGACAACTTTTGCGCCTGCCCGGACTTCGCAACCAACGAGCTGGGGACCTGCAAGCACATCGAATTCACCCTCGCCCGGCTCGCGCGCAAGCGCGGCGCCAAGGCGGCATTCGCGCGCGGCTATCAGCCCGCCTTTTCCGAACTGTACTTGCGCTGCGACGGCGAACGCGCAATCCATTTCCGCGCCGGAACGGATTGCCCGGCCAAGGTGAAGAAGGCGGCCGCGCTGCTGTTCGACGAGGCAGCCGGTTGGCGCTTGCCGGCGGCGCATTTCGATGCGTTGGGCGGGTTTCTCGCAAGCGTGGCGGGCATTGGGCATGAATTGCGCGCCTATGACGACGCCCTCGACCATGTGGCCGGCCGGCGCGATGCGGTGCGGCGGGATGCGACATTGACGCGGTTTTTCCCGCGTGGCGCCGACGATGCGCAATTCAGGAAGTTGCTCAAGGTGCCGCTCTATCGCTATCAGGCCGAAGGCGCCCTGTTCGCGGTGCGCGCCGGGCGTGCGCTGATCGGCGACGAGATGGGTCTGGGCAAAACCGCGCAGGCGATCGCGGCAGCCGAGATTCTGGCGCGCTACATGGGTGTTTCCAAAGTGCTGGTGATCTGCCCGACCTCGCTCAAGTACCAGTGGCAAAGCGAGATGGCGCGCTTTTCCGGACGCGCCGCGCGGGTGCTCGAAGGCGGGCGCGCGCAACGGCAGCGCGACTATGCAGAGGAGGATTTCTGCAAGATCACCAACTACGAAAAGTTGAAGGCCGACCTCGATCTGATTTCCGCCTGGGCGCCGGATCTGGTGATTGTCGATGAGGCGCAGCGGGTCAAGAACTGGAACACCATCGCCGCGCGTGCGCTCAAGCAAATCGACAGCCCCTACGCCATCGTGCTCACCGGCACGCCGCTGGAAAACAAGCTTGAAGAGCTGATCTCCATCGTCCAGTTCGTCGATCAGCATCGCCTCGGCCCCACCTGGAAACTGCTGCATGAGCACCAGGTCAAGGATGAGACGGGGCGGGTGACCGGTTACACCAGGCTCGAGAAAATCGGCCAGACACTGGGGCCGCTCATGATCCGGCGCCGCAAGGCCGAGGTATTGCTGCAACTGCCCAGCCGCACCGACCAGAACCTGCTGGTGCCGATGACCGAGATGCAATTGCGCTATCACAACGAGAACGCGGAAACGGTGATGAAAATCGTCCAGCGCTGGCGCAAGATGAAGTTTCTCTCCGACATCGACCAGCGGCGCCTGACCTGTGCCCTGCAGAACATGCGCATGTCGTGCAACAGCACCTTTCTTCTGGACCAGGAATCCGACCACGGCGTCAAGGCCGATGAGCTGGCGGCCTTGCTCGATGGCCTGTTCGTCGACCCGCAAGCGAAGGTGGTGGTGTTCAGCCAGTGGACCCGCACGCATGAAATCGTGATCCGCCGGTTGGAGGCGCGCGACATCGGTTATGTCAGTTTCCACGGCGGGGTGGCGTCGGAAAAAAGGCCGGCGCTGGTGCAGCGCTTCCGCGATGATCCCGACTGCCGCGTGTTCCTCTCCACCGATGCGGGTAGCACGGGCTTGAACCTGCAGCACGCCTCAACCCTTATCAACATGGACCTGCCGTGGAACCCGGCGGTGCTGGAGCAACGCATCTCCCGCATCCATCGCATGGGGCAGAAGCGGCCGGTGCAGATCGTCAACTACGTCTCCAAAGGGACCATCGAGGAAGGCATGCTTTCGGTGCTGGCCTTCAAGCGCTCGCTGTCGGCGGGCATCCTGGACGGCGGCTCGGGCGAGATCGTGTTGGGCGGTTCGCGCCTGAGCCGATTCATGAAGGATGTGGAGAGCGTTACCGGCCGCATGGGCGAGGGCGAGGCGATGGCGCCGGCGGAAGAAGCGGTCAATGTCGCCGCGGCGCTGGAAGAACCGCTTGGGGAAGCCGCGCCATTGCTCCTGGGCGTCGCTGCGGCCGCAAGCGGACCAGCCGCGGCCGACGCGCAAGACCAGGCGCCTCCGACCGATTCGCAAGACCTGCCACCTCCGACCGGCGGGCAAGACAGGCCGCAGCCGTCCGCTGCGCAAGACGGGCCGCAACCTGCGCAACCGGACCCCTGGTCCGGGTTGCTCAAGGTCGGTGCGGATTTGCTATCGGCCTTGACCAGTCCCGATGCGGGCACGGCGCCCGCCCACCCCTGGGTTGAACGCGACCCCGCGTCCGGCGCGCGTCATCTCAAGG
>Ga0163154_10004520_pt1 | contig 18199 bp, 17 predicted proteins | sample OliLakLV19MP9P1_FD_148649 | JGI IMG/M metagenome (GOLD analysis project Ga0163154, IMG submission 148649) | Freshwater microbial mat bacterial communities from Lake Vanda, McMurdo Dry Valleys, Antarctica - Oligotrophic Lake LV.19.MP9.P1 | ecosystem: Environmental > Aquatic > Freshwater > Lake >...
ATCGTGACCTTTGCCCACCCATCTCACCTGAAGCTCCAGTTAGCCTACTACCCCCCGTATCACAGCAAGTACAATCCAGTAGAACGCACTTTCGGGTGGTTAGAGCAACATTGGAATGGCAGTTTACTCGAGTCGGTTGACACGATGTTGCACGTGGTTTGTGGAAATTACAGGTAACTCACTTAACCATTGGATCATCTTTCTTGTGGAGTTCTCTTACGCTATCGCAAGTGTGGTAAAGAGTTCAGCGAACGCAAGCAGAGTGGGTTATGGAACGTCAATGACGAGTTGTCCTTAGCTTGATGTTTATAGAATGGGCAAGCATCACTTTCTCCAACCTACGATGTAGTTTGCAACTAAAAATCACACTCTAGCGTGTCGCGAGTATTGCGTCCTGTTACCGGATTTTTGCCCGCCGCCATGTCGCAGAGCAACCGTTGGGCATCTTGCCGTAGTTCAACAGCTGTGAAATCTGCTCCTTCAATGATTGCCCCTTCAAATAAGGCATTAAAGGCGAAAGCACCTTCCAGAATGGCATTCTTAAGGTTTGCTCCTGTGAAACGGGCTGTGTCAAGGGTGGCATTGGTTAGATTGGCTCCTTCCAAATTTGCCGCCTCTAGATTTGCACTGAAGAAACTAACTCCGCGCAAATCTGAATAACTGAAGTTACTTTTGCGGGCGTTCGCTTTGGTAAAGCTTGAATCTGTCAAGTCTTGATTGGAAAAATCCATCCCTAGCAAAAACGCCTTATTGTAATCTTCTGCCACTGCTGGAAATGTGATTCCCAGGGCGATCGTCCAGATTAAAATTACATGTAAGCAGAGCAGTAAAGCAGTTCTCAGCATTTGTTAGATTAACTGCAACCTGTTTAAGGGTTGTTTTAAACGTAGGGTAAACGGCAAAATAATCTTGTTAAAAAATACTTCAAAAGGTGCTGAGAACCTCTCACCTCGACTCTTTCCTGATATTTATGAGGGGTATTCTTGAGGATTTTGACCTCATCTCCCCCCAAATTCTGGGGAAATAGGAGAGCAGGTCGAGCAACAATTCGTACTTTGTCAGGCAGCTGCCAAAGTATTCAGTTGTGCATGAGTTGTACTGTACCCCTAAGATCGATAGAACCATAACTAAAGCTTACCCTAGCAACCCTGCGTAAGGACAGTTTGTACTCATTCGTGAATTAATTTCAGCATCCTAAACTAGTGTTCTGTCAAGAAAATTTTGAGGGCGAAGACCCTCAAAATTTAACTCCAACTAACCTCCCAGCTTTCAGCTACCTGTCAATTAATGATTGACAGACTACTAGGGGTTATCTGCACAAAGTTTAAGGTAAGGTTTCCTCTATAAGGATCTATTCCCTTCTGCCATCCTATGACTTCAACTGCTCCAACCCCGGTTAAACCGCTTTCCTATACGCCGATGACGATCGAGCGCGCTGAGCGGGCCCTACGCTGTTCACCCTTTCTCCTCCCTCTGTTCACAGCAATGATGGGGCAAAGTGTGGCGCTACAGACGATCGCTCATACTTTTGGAGTTGAGCATCACTACACGCAGCGCCCGATCGCAGAACTAACTGCCGAACGTGCTCTACTTTGGCTGATTCAAGTGGGAGTTTTGCGCCGCGAAGTAGATGGACAAGGCATCACAGATAGCTTTCGGCTCACTCCCCTAGGGCGACAATTAATTGAGAAGTGGCAAAATCAGGGTGCTTGGTCTTCTCCGTCGTGGTGGGATCGACTCCACAATTTCTTAACCCGATGGCTGCAATGGCTTTCTTAATTTATGGCTTGACGAATGATGGGTTAGTGTGCAATTCTTAAAAACGCACTGCAAGGTGTGTGAACGGGGTTATAGCTCAGTTGGTAGAGCACTGCAATGGCATTGCAGGGGTCAACGGTTCGAATCCGTTTAGCTCCATTAGATGTACAAAGGGTTTCAGCCCTCATAGGTTGGCTTGAAATATAAGCTTTTCGTGGTGAAACGCTTATATTTCCAATGCATCTCAGGAATACCATGCTACTAAATGCCATTGCACCCCACTCGTACAAATACGCCATCGCTAGAGAGACCTGACCCCGCTTCAATTCGATCGCATTGTCTACCGCTACCCACAGGTTTCACCGTTCCATCGGGCATAGTGGCATTAACAAAATTTACGCCCTTCACATCTGTCCCAAATAGATCTGCCCCGCGCAAGTTTGCTTCTCGTAAATCCGCACCTTGCAAATTTGCGCCCCTCAGATTTGTATTTGAAAGAACCGCACTTCTAAAATCAGTGCCAGCCAAACTCGCGTTTTCCAAATTGGCTTCCTTCAGATTTGCCCGTCTCAAGTCAGCACTGCGGAGGTTTGCACCGCCCAACGCCGCCCCTTCAAGGTTGGCATTCCGTAAATTTGCCCCAAACAAATTGGCGTTGGTTAATTTGGCTCCCCGTAAATCGGCATTTTCCAATTGCACCACACTCAAATTTGCGTTTTCCAAATTGGCATTCCGCAGGTCGCAATTGGCAGGACAGCGTTTTGTCGTCAGCAGGAGGTTGAGATGCTCCGGGTTCTCAGCCTTTGCAGGAGTGATTAGCCCTATCGCAGCCACCAAGGTTGCTGTGAGTAAAGTAAGTTTCATGGGATCTCCGAATATAGGTCTATCAATGAGGATGACTGCTCTGAACCTGCTCTGAAATCCACTGCAAGTACGGTGGAAAGCCTGCCACGATTGGGAGGGCAATAATCTCTGGCACTTCGTAGGAATGCAAACTCTGAATCTTCTTAGAAAGGGCATCAAATTGCGCCAAATCTGACTTGACAAATAACTGCCACTCCTCATTGTGATGGATTTCTCCTTGCCACGTATAGATAGAGTAGACGGGCACTAAACTGACACAGGCTGCCAGCCTTGCGGCAATGAGGGCGTTGGCGATCGTCTCTGCCTCTTCACGTGAAGGAGCCGTAACCATTACTACACTGTAACGGATATCCTGACGCTCGCTCTGACTTTCACGCTGATTTGAGTCCATCACAAACCTACGATAGAGGAAAGGAATCCGATCGAATTCTAAAACCAATCGTAGTTAATCGTAAAACTTACAGCATTCCATTTATAACATTCCTTATATCTGGCTCCCGGTTATGGTTTCACCGATCGCAACCACCCATCCCTTTGCAATCATCCCCAGCCTTTTAGGATTTAACTCACGTGAATGCACTCACTCCAACTTTATTGAGAAAAACCATAGCGTGGCTACTCTGGCTAGCATTTGTAGGGTATACCCTTTGGATTGCCCCCCTAGACCACCCCACCACAGCCCCCGTGGTCAAGAAACTATTGACCTTAAAGTGGGCAGAGTTAAACCCCTATGTCGTTGCGCTCTTTAGCCTGATGGGAGTGTGGCCCATGATCTACGCTTGCCTCATGTTTGCCGATGGCAGAATGCAGCGGTTTCCAGCTTGGCTCTTCTTCCTGGGATCAAATATTGCCGGAGTCATCTCTATTTTGCCTTACCTGGCGCTGCGTGAACCCAGCCAAACATTTTTAGGGCGCAAAGATAGACTATTGAAATCCCTAGATGCCCGCACTACTGGCGTAATTTTGAGTGTCATCACCCTGGGCTTGTTTAGCTACGCTGGATTTGCAGGCAACTTACCCAATTTCATCCATCAATTACAGACAACTCCTTTTCTGTACATGATGAGCCTGGATTTTTGCTCCCTTTGTTTAGTATTTCCATTCCTGCTAGGAGATGACATGGCGCGCCGGGGTTGGCGAGATCGGCGGAGGTTCTGGCCGATCGCCCTACTGCCGCTTCTCGGACCCCTAGCCTATCTCTGCCTGCGCCCACCTCTCCCAGAAACTGCCCCAGCACAATCTAAAGTGCCGCACCTTACATCCTTCCTCGCCCCTTAAAAAATCGGCTTCCCCGAATTGTCGGTAAGATTTCGATCCTCTTTTTACGTTCCCACCCCCTAAGAACCTAGTGCAGGCTGGTAGAAATAACTGAGCAGCACTCAAAACTCAAAACAATCCCCATAACTGGTTAGAAACTTCTGCCAAGCTGCACTAGGAAAACCTTAGAAAAATAGAGATAAAAAGAGACACCAGCGGTTGCGATCGTTACATTAGTAGAGGAGCGTAGTAAGCATTCGCACACAAAACATGAGCAGAAAAATTGCACTTTGGGCGCTTTGGGCTGGCTTTGTGGCCTATGCAACGCTGCTAGCACCTCCCGATCGACCAGAAACCCTGTCCCTGATTCAAGACTTGTCCACAGGGCATTGGGAAGGGATTAATCCGCTAGTGAGTGCCTTATTTAATATCATGGGAGTCTTCCCCGTGATTTACAGTGCGTTGCTGTTTATCGATGGCAGAATGCAGAAATTGAAGGCGTGGGTCTTCGTGCTGGGTTCCTTTGCTCTAGGTGCCTTTGCGCTACTCCCCTATCTAGCATTGCGAGACCCGAATCAGGAATTTTCAGGGAAGAAGGGTTGGTTAATCAATCTCCTCGATTCTCGCTGGACAGGGGCGCTAGTGGCGATCGGAGCCTTTGCTCTAGTTGTCTATGGTTTCACCAATGGCGACTGGAACGATTTCGTGCAACAGTGGCGCACCAGCCGGTTTATCCACGTCATGAGTCTAGACTTTTGCCTGATGACTCTACTATTTCCTACCCTTTTGGGTGACGACATGGCTCGGCGTAATCTCCGGAATTCGGCGGTCTTTTGGCTCGTTTCCCTCATTCCAGTACTGGGACCAGCCGCCTACCTAGCCCTGCGGCCGCCCTTGAAGGCTGACCCCGAACCTGAGGTCAATCTTTCTATTTCAGGCTAAAAACCATCAGAGACTGGCAGTTTAGTAAAATGCCATCTGGGTAGGATGGGTAAACGAGCATACCCATCTCGTAAATTTTGGTCGGCAATTTATTTTGTCCCAATTCTCTAATTTTTAAAGCGGCAAGAGCGATCGTTGGCATGTAGGGCAAACCGCATGAATCGTCAACTGGCAATCTAGCAGATGATAGCCCTCTTTTTGTGAGGTTTTAGTGCCCACCTTCAGCACCGCATCACTTTTGAACTCGATCGTCTTGTTGCATCGAACGCAAATCAAATGATGGTGGTGATAGGGGTAGGGCTGGTTGATCTCATAATGCTTGTGACCTTCTGCCAATTCCAGTTCCCGCAGGATGCCCATCCGCGCCATCAATTTCAAGGTGCGGTAAATCGTAGAGAGACTAATTTGCTCACCTTGGCTTTCCAGCAGGTCAAAGAGATCTTCAGCACTCAGGTGATTGCCCTCTGGCAGATTTTGAAAAATCTTCAGAATTGTTTCTCGCTGGGGAGTTAAGCGCCAGCCCTTTTCATTTAGTTCAGCTTTTAGGGAGTCAGTTGTGTAGAGAGGCATAACTTTATTCTCAATAATGCGCCTTTATTGAGAAGGATACACAATCCTGACTTGATTTTCAAGAAAATCACCTTATTGAGAATAACCTTAACAACGAACCTCGTTGATTCCCATACAGAGAAATTTTTCTCAGAGATCTCCTAAGGAGATCTCTGAGAAAAATTTCTCTGTTGCACGGGCGAAGCATTCGGGTAGTGATCTGTTAGTCAATTCAAAAGATCACTGCCCAAATGCTAAGTGCAAAGCACACGCTACGCGAACGCCCCTACATTTCCTGGTATAAACTTTTCTGGAAATCTCCTTAACCCAATGACTCCAGGTAGTCGCGGACTCGATTGCGGCGCTTGGGTTGGCGTAACTTTTGGAGCGCCTTGGCCTCAATTTGTCGCACTCGTTCCCGGGACAAGTCCAGCGCCCGGCCAATTTCTGCCAGGGAGTAGGGATGCCCATCATCCAAGCCAAAACGCATTTGGATCACATCGCGCTCACGGCTGGTTAGATCATCCAGCAACTGTTGCAAGTCCCGCCGCAGTGCTTCTCGCATCAGCACTTCTTCCGGCGAGACTTCCTCCGTTTCCAGAAGGTCGCCTAGCTCAGTATCTTTTTCCTTACCCACCTTTGTTTCGAGGGAGACCGATCGGGGCACTCGCAGTAGCACTTCCCTGACCTGGGGTGCGGTCATGTCCAGTTCTCCCGCGATATCTTCGATCGTGGCAGTCCGACCTTTTTCCTGGGAAATCTTGCGTTGTGCCTTTTTGATTTTGTTGAGCTTTTCAGTGATGTGAACTGGCAGGCGGATTGTGCGACTTTGGGTGGCGATCGCCCGCGTGATCCCCTGACGAATCCACCAATACGCATAGGTACTGAAGCGGTATCCTTTCGTGGGATCAAACTTTTCGACTGCCCGTTCCAATCCCAACGTGCCTTCTTGAATCAGGTCTAGTAACTCTAGCCCCCGGTTCTGGTATTTCTTGGCAACTGAGACTACTAGCCGCAGATTCGCCTTAATCATGTGTTCTTTAGCACGAACACCATGAGTCTGGATCTGCTCCAACTCCTCCACGGTGATCCCTGCCAACTCTGCCCAATGGCGTTTTCCTGCTAACAAGGTTGGTTTCAAATCAACCAAGGACACCCCTGCCTCTGCGGCCCAACGCTCGAAAGAGGGACGGTGACCCAGATGCGACGCAAGGCAATCATGAACATGGATGAGGCGAACATATTGACTGATCAAGCCATCGGTCTGGGTTGCTGCCTCATTCCGCATTTCGATAAGTCGCATGTGGCGTTGCACCGCTTGGGCTTCTGAGACTTCTTCATCGCGCCCCAGCAACCGGACTCGACCAATTTCTTGCAGGTAGAGCCGTACCAAATCAGTGGTTCGCCGACTTGCAACTTTATGCAGGGCAGCCGTGCTAGCGTAATCTACATCTGAGTCACCCAGTTCATCAGAGCTGGGGTCATCCTCATCAGTGGCACGACTTAAACGAAAACTGGGAGCATCCAGCCGTTCCGATAGATCCGCTTCAGAGGTATCGTGATAGTTTGCATCAGCGTAGAAGGATGTTGCTGGCATGGTGATTGTCTCAGTTGCTGTGGATCACAAGTAGACTCGACTCAGAACTCTGTGCTGTTAGTATTCCCTTTAGTCGAAGACTGGCGATCATGGGATGGAGTTCCCTGTAGTAAGTTCAGTGTCTGCCCAGGTTCAACCGGAAACTTAATCACAAGGTTTTCTCAGGAAAGGCAGTAGCCCTGAGAAACCTTGGCTAAGGGAAAGTAGCTAAAGGTACGAGCTGGGGAACAATTTGCAGCATATGAGTTGAGTAGTACGCTAATCTACACTCCCTGCTTGCTAGTTTCCTGAAGTCTGTAAAAAGAGTTTGTTACTAGGACATGTCATCAATTGGCTGGTATTCCTCACGGAGTCTGGATTCTAGCCTTGAGCTTGTTTTTGATGGGTAGCCATGAAAGCCTTGCTCTGACTACATTCCAGATTTAAATGATGACACGCCTTAAGATAAAGGTAACCGGCTCTCCCGACTTATCTGTGAAAAGAGTATCTCTCGATCCTCTTTTCACTCCCGTAAAAATCCCAGAGTGTTGAGGATTCTTGCTGATAAGCGACACTTATCAACAAAAACCAGGAGAGTCAGGTAAACAAAGTAGAGTTGAGCTATGAAGCTAGAGAGCCTAATAGCGCCTGATAAATGGGTGATGGTGCAATGGGAACGGTGGAGCTACAACCTCCGGCAAAGCTAGAGGCTTTAAGCAGGAGCCGCTTTGAGCAGGTTGTGCTTACCCCCTATCAATAGGTGCAAGTGATAAAATCAACCTATTTCTATAAATAAGGAGTAATTCGGTGGTAAATCCTGGACAACCCCAACCAAAGCCTTTCAACGCCCTCAAGTGGCTAGCGATCGGCTGCGGGGGGCTATTTTTACTGGGTGCATTGGTGATTGCTGCCCTAGTGGGGGGAGCAGTTTTCTTTGCAAATAAAGTCGTTGATCCCAAAGAATCTCTAAAGACAGCCAAGAGCATGGCGGATTACACCATTCCAGGCGGAGAGGTGGGTTTGAAGAATTTCAATATCGGCCCGATCAAAGTTGCCCAGGTGGGGAGCAGCACCAAGCCCCCCGATCTCGTTCTCACAGTGGTTGCTGTAGACGGAGTAGCCGCATCTCCGTCCTCCTCTTCACCAGACGCACCGTCTCAACCACCCAGGAGCAAACAAGTGGATATGAACTCATGGCAAGACTTAAGCGAAAAGGAGATGGAGGGCATCTTGGACACAGCCGATCGGAAAACCGAAAATAAGCAACTTTGTGGACAACCTGTGGCTGTCGCTGTCCAAACTGGAAAAATGACCGTTGCGGGAAAAGAGCTACCCGCTGTCAGCTATGAGGCTTCCGCTCGGTTCAAAGAGAGCGAACGAATTGTATTGCTGATCGCCAATGGAGAACGTGCCCAAGAAAACGTTGAGTCTGTTTTCAACTCAATTCAGTGCAAGTAATTGGCCCATGACGCTTAAACTTCAGCATTTTACAGTTTTGTCTGGGTTAGCGGCTCTGTTGGTAAGCGTTTCTCCTAGCTTTGCCGCCCAAGTGCCGATCGCCCCTCCCTCTGCTCCACACCCTTTGGTGGCTCGTGTCCTGGCCCAAACGACCGCCACAGATTTCGTTAAACGCGGCATCACCAAGGGTAAAAATGGTGACTTTAAAGGCGCACTCGCTGACTTCAATCAAGCCTTGAAGCTGGATAGCCGCAATGCAGAAGCCTACAACGGTCGCGGAGCAGCGCGGGTTTACCTGGGCGATCGGCAAGGCGCGATGGCTGACTTTGACCAATCCCTTAAGCTCAACCCCAATTTTGCCAAGCCCTACTACAACCGCGCCATGTTGCGCTTTGCCCAAGGAAATAAGCAGGGTGCCATTGCCGATTTTACACAAGCACTAAAGATCGCGCCCAGTGCCACCGTCTACAACGATCGCGGCAATGCCCGTGGTGATGTGGGGGATACCAAGGGCGCACTGGCAGACTACAACCAAGCCCTGAAGCTTGACCCCACCTATGCCGATGCCTACGACAATCGCGGCCGGTTGAAGCGTCGGTTAGGAGACAAGCAGGGGGCGATCGCCGACCTGAATCAGTCCGTTAAGTTGAATCCTAATTCTGCTGCGGCATACAACAATCGCGGACTCATCCGGGCTGATGTGGGCGATCGATCGGGGGCGCTCAGCGATTTCAACCAAGCCATTAAATTGAATCCCAAACTGGCTCAAACCTATGGGAATCGGGGGAGCATTCGCGCTGCCCAAGGAGACAAAAAGGGCGCGATCCAAGATTTGCAAAAGGCCGCTGAACTCTTTCGCCAACAGGGCCGATCGCAGGATTATCAGAAAGTACAGAACGCCCTCAAAAAACTTCGGCGGTAGGCTTTGAGTGATTGATGTTCCCCACCTCGTTCCATGCCTACCCTCTACACCGCCATTGAAATTGATGCACCAAAGGAGCGGGTGTGGAAAATCTTATTTCACAAAGAAAAGTGGCTGTACTGGAATACCTTTTTGTACGATCGCGCCCCCCAGCAACCCTTTGAGGTAGGACAAGAGGTATTTCTATCACTGAAGCGCGTTCCTGGAGCAGAGGAGGTGGAGCTTCAGCCTGTGGTCACCTTGGTAGACTCTGGAGTTTGTTTACAGTGGTTTTCCCAGATGCCAGGATTCCAGAGTGAGCATGTGTTTGAACTCCAAGATATCGGCAATTGCACCAAATACATCCACCAAGAACATTTGTCTGGCTGGCTGACTCGGCTAACGCTGCCATGGATTCGCCAAGAGGAGCAGCAAGGCTTGCGGCGAATGTCCAGGGAATTGAAGCGCTATGCAGAACAAAGAAGGTAACTATTCAGGCTTCTAACATAATGTGGGGACTGCCCTCATCCCCCAGCCCCTTCTCCCCAGGGAGAAGGGGAGCCGGATTGAAGTCCCTCTCCCTGGGGAGAGGGATTTAGGGTGAGGGCAGGCTGAGTAGTTACCAAAGAAAACAATAAACTCGTTTTTGATTTCTGTGCTTCTGTAGGTCAATTTTGCTGCTACTCCAGGGCTTTCAATTCCGACAAGTTCCACAACGCACCACCGAGGGCAGAGTATTTAATCCCCTGGATACGATCGCGGACAGCGCTCATGTCTAGCGGATTCACGAGATAGAGAAACGGCAGGTTCTCCTGGGTAATGCGTTGAGTTTTGGCATAAATTTGCTTGCGTTTGGACTCGTCTAGCTCCTGTGCGCCTTGAATGTAGAGCTGTTCGATCTCCCGCTCCCAGTCGGCTACTTGCCAGCCCGTCAGCGGAGGTTCGCCGGATTGAGCAGCCAGGTTGAAGGCGTGCAATCCACCCTTGGTCAACCAGGAATTAGCGCCGCTATTGGGTTCCACGCCGCCACCACCAATTTTGCCAATGTAGGCTTCCCACTGGCGAGACTTGTAGACTTTTTGCAACAGGGTGTTAAAGGCGATCGCATTGAAGTCTACCTGCATTCCAATTTTGGAAAGGTCCTGCTTAATCTGAGCGCCGATCGCCTCCCGCAGCTTATTTCCCGCATTTGTCATCATCGTAAAGCGCACCCGATTGCCCTGTGCATCCCGCAATTGCCCCTCACTGTTATAGGTGAACCCAGCTTTGAGCAACAATTGCTTGGCTTTTTCGGGGCTATAGTCGTAAATCTTTAGTCCTTTCTCTGGGTCAAGGTAGTAGGGGCTTTGCTCGTAAATGGGCGAGTTCTGCGGTTTCCCCAGCCCTCGATAGACGTTGTTCACCATTTTGGGGCGATCGATCGCATGGGCAATGGCTTGACGAAATTCCAGAGTATTAAACCAGCGCGATCGAACTGGATCAACCAGCGGCTCACCCTTGGCATTTTTAGCCTGGTTGAGATTAAAGACCAGAAAGGTTGTGCTGAGTTCTGGGCCGCCGCTGTAAATCGTAAACTTGCCCCGCTTTTCCTCTCGCTTCAGCAAGGAAAAATTATCCGGTGGCACCCCCAGGAAATCCAGTCCACCAGAGCGAAACTGAAGCAGTTGAGTATCTGTAGACTCCACAATCTTCCAAATGAATCGTTCAATGTAGGGCATGGGGTTTCCTTGGCTGTCCCGTCGCCAGTAGTGAGGATTGCGCCGCAACACCACCTGTTGACTGGGAATATAGCTCTCTAGCAGGTAGGGTCCATTCCCCACAATCTGGCTTAAATCCTGGGTATCTGTGCCCCACAGTTGAAAGAATTTGAGTTTGCCATTGGCATCACGGGTGGCGATCGACTGCTCCAAGGCGTGCTTTGGCAACACAAAAATGCCGCCAGCGTAGCGCAAAAATGGGGCAAAGGGTTCAGGCACCGTAAACTCAACGTGCAAATCGTCAATTTTTCGCACAGCAGGCAAAAGTCCTTTTTCACCGATTCTGAGAATATCTCGGTAATCTGTAGGAATTTCCTCGTTAAATAGAATCTTGTTGTAGGTAAAGACCACATCGTCTGCCGTTAAGGGGTCCCCATCCGACCACTTCAGATTGGGTTTCAGGGTAAAGGTGATCCGCTGCTTGTCAGGGGAAAAGTCCCAGGACTCAGCCAGGGCGGGTTCCAGATCTCCCGTCAAACCGTTCGACCTCAGTAATCCCTCATACACCAGTCCCAAAACATCAGGACTGCCCTCACTCAAAATGGGATTGAAGGAATTGGGGTCTCCGAGGCTAGCGTAAACAATATAGGGAACTTGCGCCGCTTCAGTCCTAAAGCGGGCGGGACTACAGCTCGTAAGGGTAGTGAGGAACAGGAAGCAAACGCTCAGGAGGGCGATCGTCCTAAACAGTTGGGGTTTAATTGCGTTGCCCCATTCCTGAAACCAACGCTGACATTGTGACGGTGTAACCATGATGATCTGAACGATGAATGATGCTAGTTGCTCTGCGAAATTTTGAGCCATGAGTTCTATAAGCGTATCTCAACCTGATGGACTGCAATCGACAGCTATGGAGCTAGTGCAGCTTGGCAGAAGTTTCTGACCCGTTAGGGGGATGGGTTTGAGTTTTGAGTTTTGAGTTTTGAGTGCTGCTCAGTTATTTCTACCAGCCTGCACTAGTGTTCTGTCAAGAAAATTTTGAAGGTCCGAAGACCCTCAAAATTTAACTCCAACTAACCTCCCGGCTTTCAGCTACCCGTCAATTAATGATTGACAGACTACTAGGATTATCTGTGAGGATGTAACTGCAACCCTATCTAGCAGATTGACCTTATCTAGCGCATTCAGCCTCAAGCATCGCCACCTCGTTGGAATACTAGTTTTTGACCACTGTCCAAAGTTGTCCACCCAGCTTTTTAGGTTCCACAGGTTCTAGTTTCAAACTCTGGGATTTTTCCAATGCCAAACGCAACTGATCTGAAGGATTGAAAACGAACGTTGAGGCGCGATCGGCAATCCGAGGCACATTCGGGGTTGTGATGAGTTGCAGCCGCACCTCTGGCTTCAATTTGTGAGCTAGGGAAAAGATATCTCCTAACCCCACATCGCTCACCAGTAAAGGATTATTCGCCTCATTGATGACCTTGGCAATTTCAGAATTGTACTGGTTTTGTCCTTTTGCCTTACTCCAAGGCACCTCTGTTTTGGAGTTGACATAACAGGAAAAAATGCCCACTGAAAACACTGCAATCATGACTACTCGCCATAGGCTCCGCTGCCAACTTTTCACTGAAGCATCACTAATTTTAAATGCGAGCAAACTAGCAACAGCAATTTGAATTCCTAAGTAAGAAGGTATAAGATAGCGATAAATTGTGGAGCGATTTCCACCCAAAATAACATCGGGCAACGCCAACACTAAAAAAGTCGGTAAGGTCAATGTCAGGACGAATAAAAAAGCCTGCCTCGAAACGGTTCGAGCTAGGAAATAGAATGCATATCCCACCAGAATTAACAAGATAATGTTTTTGAGGCGGTAGTTTACGCCAGGGTCAACAAAAACATAACTCAGACCCTGTAGCCATTTTTTCAGCAAGCCTACCAGAGTTAATCGATTAGAAAGCGCAGCCGGTGCTTTTGTCATCCAAGCCGTTGATGCTCGGATGGTAGACAGGTTGATGGCAACAGTGAGTATCCAGGGAATGGAGAGGAGCAATCCAGTGAATGAGGCCAGGAGATAGGCAATGGTGGTTTGGGTGAGGCGAAATCGTTCAGTAACAATCACATAGATACCGTGACCGATCGCCACCAACACCGAAAACAAAAAGGTATAAAGACTCAGGGTAAGGGTTAGGGTATATACGGCCCAACTGGCGATCGACTTTAAGCGCATTGCTCTAAGCAATGCAGCACTCGACAGCAGAATGCTAACCGTCCACAAGCTGTACTCCCGTGACTCTTGAGCAAACAGCACATGAAAGGGAGAAATAGCTAATATACCCATGGCTACCCAGCCACTTACAGGCACATGAAATAATTCCAAACATAGCCAATAGACACTCGGAAAAACCAACAAGCTCAGCAAGGCAGGGAGACATCGTTTCACGGCCACAGACCCGCCAAACACCTGCTCCCACAATCTCGCCAGCAGGAAGTACAAGGGGGGATGCTGGGAATCTTCCACAGCCAATCCTTTGATAATATCTCCCACCCCTTTCTCGCCATTGGCGTTTTGGTATTTGTCCAGATCCTTCACCGTAATAGGCTGACCATTGAAGACCTGCTTGACAGTCTCTGCCTCCGTAAATCCTGACACTCGCAATGAGGTAAACACTTCGTCATGCCAATAGATTTGAGTATCTAGATTGGTAACGCGGAAGTATATACCCAATGCTAATAGGGTGATGATCAGAAATAGGAATGAAATTTGAGCGAGTGATTTATTTGGCATGAATCATAGGTTTTAGCGATCGGACTTTCCTGAAATTTAGCGGCGATGAATCTAAAGCAATGCACGGGTCACGTCAGGAATCTATAATACAGAAATATTTCTTTATAGGGTATGTTGCTAATTTGCCACTTCATCACCTTGTCAGCCAGAGACAGCAACACATTGTTGTCAGGCAAATGCCAAGTTCTCCATTGACACAATTGCTGAATCCGTTCGTTTTTTACACCCATGTAATGCAGATAGGTCAATCGTTTACCGTGGTCATATAAAATGTGATCGCGTTCTTCAAAATGGCGGGATGTGATGCAGGAACCCGTGAAGCGATCGGAGGTTTGATCCAGAGTGAAATTATAAAGCTTCAGATTCTTTTTCAGCGTCATGTAGTTAAGAATAATCTGCTCAAATAGATCGGTTCTAAACACGGCAATATCACCCGATTTAAGTTCCTGCAAAAAGTGCGGTAAATCCTCTGAACTAATCACCCCGCGCTTGGATGCCCAAAATCCACTACAGTGAAATCGGTCTAGCAGTTGCGCTTCGGATGGATATCGATCGCTGAACCGTTCATAGAAATGCCCCACCTCTCCTCGTTTTTCTGAGGTCTTTCTCTGGAAGTCGTGGGTCATGAAATCCCATTCATCCAACATTGAGAAGATGAAATCAACGGGTTGAAAAAGTAAGGTGTCACAGTCAATATAAATAAACTTTTCAAAGGGTCCATCGAAGGCACAATAACGCCGATGCATCCCCAAAGCATTAGTGCGTTGTGGCACACCTTTGTCGGCACCCTGGGGAGGATGGGCATGATACAACGCCTGGAATTCTGTAATAAATTGTTCCCATTTAGCGATCGATTCATCATCACTAAACAGTTGCATATTGTTTCTGCGGGAAATCTCTTGTTTGACTAAATCAATGTTGCGATCGTAGGGAATCAAACAGATGGGCGTATCTTTACCGCAATTCGTTTCAATGCTGTTTAACAAGGCAACGAGTTGATCGTAGACCTTATCATTTGCAACAATATAAATACCGCTTGTCATAGTGTTATTGAAGGTTTACTTCGTAATTAGAACGATCATGCTGCAAAGATAGTTGAGTTAACATATTTACACCTTGGTAGGGGCGAAGCATTCGGGCAAATATTTTCTGAAACTATCAAGAAAATATTTGCCCGAATGCTTCGCCCTTAAAGCTACTGGGTAACAGATCAGACTTCTCAAAATCTATATCTTTAATTAGGCACCCGACCGTGAACACAGAGCATTCTTCAGCCACGCGAGTCACATTTGTTGCCATCATTCTACTATTGCTCACCCTCACTGCCCACCACAGGTTGCTGCAAGCGTCTATCTAATGACAAACTAATAGCGAAGTTTGGCAACACGTAAATTGCCAGGTGTAAAAAAGTAGTGTCAGAAAAAACCTCGTGCTAGGATAGGGCAAAAACAAGGCTATGAACGGGATTTGCACCCTTGCCAACGATCGCGTCTACGACCAGTTAGTGGGTCTACTCAACAGCATTTCAGCCGTTTTGGGGCCTGAGACTCCCGTTTGCATCTATCCCTTCGATGATCAAACCGAGCGGGTGCAGGCAGAAATTCAGAGGCGACCCAATGTGACGCTGTATGACGATGCCGAGTCGATCGCCCGCTGGGATCAGTTCATGGTGCAGATGGCACCAGAGCGGCTGAATCAAACCTTGCGGCTCTACGGCGCACATCGGCGGTTTTGTGCCTTCGACGGGCCCTTTGAAAAATTTATCTACATGGATGCAGATACCTTGGCGATGGACTCAATGGCGCGAGTTTTTCACCAATTGGAGCAATGCGACTGGGTGGTTTACGACTTCCAGTTTCGCGACCCGACAAAGATTTATAACCTAGCGTTCCCAAAACTACTCCAGGTTTTTCCCCAAGAACGCATCGATCGCGAAATATTTTGTTCTGGGTTTTATGGGGCAAAGCGGGGGTTATTTGACCAAGCCCAGCGGGATTGGCTGATTTCCCAGATTCGCGGTGGAGAAGCAGAAGTTCTCTATGAAGGAGCCGGAGAGCAGCCGGTGCTGAATTACATGGTGATGCGTTCGGGACTTGCCAGTTGTAATTTAGCACATATTCTACCACCCGACGAAAGTACGGGCTGTTCGGCAACCTCGAAGCATTTTGTCGATCGAGACCACATCTTGTACGATCGCGGCCATCGCCTCACTTATATTCACTACATCGGCATCAAGCCGCAAATTATTGAGCAGGTTTGTGCTGGGGAAAATATTGATTTCCCCTACCGAGATACATTCTTGCACTACCGCTACCTGCATGAGCCAGAAAAACGCCCTGTGTTTAGCGGCACAGCCAGACCCTACGATTACAGCCCACCCCCCAATTTGTTCCGCCGGGTGATGAAGAAGTTAAAGTTAGCCAATTAGTTAGCCAACTGAGGAGGCATAATGAATCGGGGAATTTATATTGTTGCTAACGATAAGGTCTTAGATAATGCGATCGCCCTTCTCAACAGTATTCGACTGTACGATCGGGATGTTCCAATCATTCTGATTCCCTTTAATCAGGACTATCACACGGTTGCTGAAACGCTCAGTTTATTGCATCAAGTGCAGGTCTTTCCAGATTTGAAATTGGTGGAAAAATTAACTGAAACCATTGGTGAGATATTCGATCGGGACTTTCTCGCCTTACCCAATAAGATGCGAAAGCTATCCGTGTGGTTTGGGCCCTTGGATGAATTTCTCTACATTGACACCGACATTGTAGTCTTTGAAAAAATTGCTGACACCCTCCAAAAACTTGCCGATGTTGATTTTTTCAATTGTGATTATCACTACTTAAGTGAAGGCATTCGCAACGTATTTTCAGATTACGTGAAAGAGAATCAACTGTTCACTCCAGAAGAATTGCAAGATGTGTTCAATAGCGGTCTATGGGCTTCACGAAAGGGAGCGATTACCTACGATCAATTGATTGAAACCCTCAAAGAATGTTCTCAACATCGTGAGTATTTTGACTTTTCTCAAGGCACCACAGATCAGCCGATTTTGAATTATCTAGTGCTAAAGCGAATCGCCAAACGCGGCAATTTGGTGAAAGTGCCAGGGGGTGCGCCGGGGAGTTGGGGGGGTTCCAAACACTTCAAAGAGCGCGATCATGTGCTGTACGATGGCGATCGGCGGCTGCAATACCTCCATTGGGCAGGCACCCCCATTCGCCCCGGTGGCCCCTACTGGAATGTGTGGGACTACTACCGTCACCTCCATGAGGGCAGCACAAACCCCGTGCAGAAGTTGATGCGCCGCTTTTTCGATCGAAATTAGCACACCACAATTAGCAAAGGAGGACAGACGATGAGCAACGGCATCTATACCTTAGCGAACGATGTGGTGTATGACGAGCTAGTCGCCTTGCTCAACAGTTTGGAAGTCAATGTAGGTGATATTCCCGTTTGTGTGATTCCCTATAACCAACAGGTGGATAAAATTCGGGCTGAGGTTGCCCGTCGTCCCCTAGTCACGTTATTTGAAGATGGGGAGTCGATCGATCGCTGGGAAAAGTTCGCCACCCGTGCCTGGAAGGCCCACACCAGAGCGCAACAAGTTTGGCAATCGCGAGGCTTGCCAGAAGTCTATCGGATTGAAATGCATCACAAGTTTTGTAGTTTTGATGGGCCATTTGACCAGTTCGTTTACGTTGATGCCGATACCCTAGCTTTGGGCCCACTGGATGCGGTTTACGACAAGCTCCAAGACTATGCCTGGGTCACGAATGACTTTCAACATGTCTCAGATATTAAGTACATTTTTGATGCGCCTATGGAGGAACTGACCCAGGTTTTTAGCCCAGAAACGCTGAAGGCAAATATTTTCTGTGCGGGTTGGTTTGCTTCTAGGAAAGGAGTGTTTAGCCCCGATCGGTTGACGGAATTGCTGGAGCATTTGGCAGCAGGGGAAGCCAATGTCATGGCGCTTTGGGGCCCGGATCAATCTCTGTTCAACTATTTGGTATTGCGGAGCGAAATTCCCTACTACAATTTTGCCTGTCATGAGGGCGCAACGGGATCGCACTGGGCATCCCAGTTTGAGGAGCGAGATCATGTGCTGTATGACCACGATCGCCGCCTCACTTACCTGCACTACATGAGCATTCCCGCCAGCAAATTCACGCGGCTTTGCACGGGGGAAGATGTGGAAGTTCCCTATCGAGACTTATTCTTGCACTATCGCTACTTGAAAACGCCGGAGGCGCGTCCCAAGTTAATCTCCCCAAGTTGGTTAACCCGAATGCAGAGAACCACCAGCCAATTTGTGAATCAGAAGGTTGGGCGTTTAAAGTCCAGATTGGGGAAGTTCAAGTGAAATGCCTACACTGAGAAGTATGGCTATGTTGAATTCCGAT
>Ga0163154_10004526_pt1 | contig 18187 bp, 10 predicted proteins | sample OliLakLV19MP9P1_FD_148649 | JGI IMG/M metagenome (GOLD analysis project Ga0163154, IMG submission 148649) | Freshwater microbial mat bacterial communities from Lake Vanda, McMurdo Dry Valleys, Antarctica - Oligotrophic Lake LV.19.MP9.P1 | ecosystem: Environmental > Aquatic > Freshwater > Lake >...
AAGTTGAGATTGCCGACGTAGAGACGCGTACCCATTCGAATTCGAACCTCGTTCACAAGACTGCTCAACCGCCACGTGGTCCAATCCAAACGGGTTCGGCGAGCACGAAGGCGAGAGGATGTTGAGGGGGGTCCGGGGTGACCAGGGAAAAGTGAAGATTTCTGCAAGGGCCGCGCTGACCCCAGGCGCGAGGGCCCTCCGGAGGCCCAGGAAGGGGCTCGAGGCGACGAGCGCCGAGTTTTTTTTCGTCCGTACCGCGCACGGAGTATCCGTGAAGCGCAGGTGCGCACGGCCTCTAGATCCACGGTGCGCTGCCCGACGGCCGCCTCGCGCCCGCGAAGTGTTCACCGCCACGGAGAGCCCGTCGAGGTCGCGCGTGCTGATCTCGGATGGAGAGTCGAGCGAGGGCCGACATCCGCGGTGAGCCCACGACGAAGCCGCTGAGATCTCGCTCGCAGTGTCGATTCGATCTCGGACTAGACACTCACGAACGTGCAGTGCGGCGCAGATACTGCAGGATTGCGAGCGCCGTGAACCCGTCCGCGAATCGTCCGGCGTCGAGCAGCTCTTCGACCTCCGTGAGCGAGAAGGAACGCACGACGAGTTGCTCGAGGTCGTCGAGAGCGAGTTCTCCGACGCGCTCGCACCCACGCGCGACGAAGAGGTGCGCCCAGTGCGCGCTGATGCCGTTCACGGGATAGAAGCCGTGGAGCGACTCGTAAGTCGCCGCGACGTGACCGGTCTCCTCGCGGAGCTCGCGCATGGCGCCGTCGAGCGCGCTCTCACCCGCGTGCAGCCGACCCGCCGGGATCTCCCAGTGCGTGCGACCATGCGGATAGCGGTACTGACCGACGAGCACGATCGATCCATCCGCGCGAACGGGCACGATCGCGACGGCGTCGGTGATCTCGACGACGTGGTACTCACGCTCCGGCCCGCCGTCGCGTCGCACGATGTCGCGGCGGAGACCGACCCAGGGCGATTCGTAGATCCGGTCCGAGCGGATGCGCTCGAACGGTGCGAACGGTTCGGGATCGTCCGGCGTCAAGATCCGTGCGCGTCGGCGTCCGGCCATAGCGCGCGCCAATCGCGCCGCTCGTGATTTGCGCGACCCGCGAGCCGCTCGAGCAACGCGGGGGACACGCGCAAGTCCTCGAGCGACGTCTCGGCCAGCACTTCACCGCACGCGGCGACGATGCTGTCGGCGTCGAGGTGTTGATAGGCGTACACCTCGTCGGGTCGACCGCACTTGCTGAACTTGCGCACGGCGAGCGTCTTCTGCTTCACGCCGATGATCGAACCGACGTTGTCGAGCAGGCCTGCTTCACCGTCGCATACCGCGACCAGCGGGACGCGTCGTCCGGCGATGGAGACGAGGCCGGCTTCACTCGTTCCCGCGCCGTCGGTGGCGTGGAGATCGCCGGTGAATCCGAGTGTTTCGCGCAAATGGCGATATCCGTCGAATTCCCCGAGGTTTCCGAGCAGGAGCTCGGGCGAGCTGACCAGCGTCACGTTGGCGTAGATGCCGCGCTCGAGCAGTTTCCAGGCCGCATCACAGGCTTCGGGAGCGAGCGCACCCATGGCGACGATCTCGACGGCGTTGTCGCCGGGCTCGTAGCCCGCGTAACCGCTCCAATCGATCAATCGGTAGCCGCCCGCGAGGCAGTCGTGACGCACGCGCTCGAGGAGCTCGGCATCGGAACGCGCGGGCAACGTCGATTCGTCCGTCGCGTCACCCCACTCGGGTCCGCCGTCCTTCGGTTTCAGCGCCACGGCGACGATTCCGTCCGCTTTGGAGCGCGTCTGCATCCGCAGGTGCTGGAGTAGTAGCGACTGCTGGACGCCGCGCGTCACCGCACGAACGAGCACCCCGCGACGACCGTCGTTCTCGTCCATCATCTGGCGGCGCAATGCGTCGGAGAGGATCCAGTCCATCTCGATCCCGAACGTCGGCTCCCACGTGATGAGGTTCGGGATCTGGATGTCGCTCTTCCAACTGTGCTGAGCGCCTTCGCTCGACAGCGTCGTGCCGCTCGGCGTGCCGAGGATCACGAACTCTGAACCCCAGTAGAGGTTGTAGTAGAGCTGGTCGAGCGCGCGTTTGATGAAGAAGTCGTAGACGGTCATCATCGGCATGAGCGGGATGCCGACGTAGTGGCCCATCTTCCCGAGCGCGCCCGCGGCGCTCATGCAGTTCGCTTCGGCGATCTCGAAGCGGATGTGCCGCGTCCACGGATCGTCCTGCGGCGTGAGCTCGGGGTGCTTGTACGAGACGTGCAGCTCGCCCTCGAGCGCGCCGTGGTAATCGGGCCCGTAGATGCGCTTGTCCATCCCCGGCGAGATGTTCGTGCTGGTTCCGACGTCCGGTGACAGCGTGAGCACCATGTCGGCGGCCGTTTTCCAGCGCGATTCGTCGCTCGACAACGCTTTGGCGCTGACCGCGGTCTGCGGCCCGCCTTCGTCGTTCGTGCCGATGCGCACGAGCTTCGCCGCGATCTGTCCCCACATCCACTGCGTGTGCGCCAGCGGGAAGAGCGACATGTCGATGCCGAGCATCTCGGGCAGACCGCCTTCCTTCTCGATGCGTCGGCGGACGTCAGCGCGATTCTCGCGACGCAGCTTCTCGTGCGCATCGAAGCCCGCGCGGAACACGTCGCGTCGCAGAGCGAGGTACTTGCCCTCGGCGCTCGTCTCCGGGAACAGCGCGAACTCGTCGTCGAACGCGAGGCCGCGGTCCTGGAGCAGCTTCTTGAGCTCGACTTCGCTGGGCAAGGCCGAGTGATTCGACGGATCGGCCGCGCACTCGAGTCCGTAGCCCTTGATCGTGTGCACGATGACCAAGTACGGAGCACTGTCGTCCTGGCGACACTTCTGGAAGGTCGCGACGAGCTTCTCCATGCAGTGACCGCCGAGGTCCGCGAACGCGCGCAGGATCTCCGGATCCGTCAGGCTCTTCAGGAGCTTCGCGACGTCCCCGTGTCGCTCGCCGACGTGGCGACGGATCTCGGCCGCGTCGCCCTTGAAGAGCAGCATCTGGAACTCGTAATCGGAGAGTCCGCCTTCGAGGAGCTTCTTCAAGGATGCGCCGCCGGGTCGCGCGAACAGTTCGTCCCGGAACCGACCGTGTCGTACTTGGATGACCTTCCATCCGTGCGCGAGCGCCGTCTTCTCCATGCGATCGCAGTCGGTCCCTTGCAGACCGCGTTCGTTCGGGATGCGCGTGCCGTCCAGGTTCTGTCGGTTGTAGTCGACGATCCAAGTGCAGTTCGTGAGTGCGCGCTCGGCCACGTCCGGCAGTGCTTCGAGCACCGAGCCTTCGCGGAACTCGCTGTCGCCCATCATCGACCAGAAGTGCGCATTCTCCGGCACTTTCCAACCGTGGTCCTTGGCGTAGCGGTACGCGAGCGCCAAGTAGATCGACGCGACTTGCGGGATGCCGACCGATCCCGTGGGGAGGAAGTGGAACGAGTCCGGATCCGTGCGCGCGTGGTAGCTCTGGAAGACGATCTCTTCGCCCGCCTTGGGGAACTTGCGCAGCCGCGTCATGATCTTCTTCGCCTCGTCGGCGCCGAACCACGCGTTCGCGGCGTGGTCGCGGAAGATCTGCATGAGGTGGTTGTACGTGTGGTCCACCGGCGACGCGTGCGGCTTGCAGGAGATGAAGTCCTGCGGCTCGCGGACCGCGAGGTGGAGCGCGCCCAGCAAGTGGATCGAGCTCGCGCACGACGCGGGATGTCCACCGACCTTCGGGTCTCCGCGACGCTTGTCAGGCCGATGGTTCGCGTGATGGATGACCGCCATCGTCTGTGCGAAGGCGCGGTCGGCGATGCGCTGGAGGACGGCCACGGGCGGCGGGGCGATCGTGTCGAGGGTCATGGGCGATTCGGTCGAGGCGGTGTGGTCGGGGCTCGTCGCGGCCCCACGATCATCCCGCCAAGATAACGCAGGGACGTCGTGGCTGCCCTGATCGTCTGGGCGTCCGCGCCTGTTCGGCGTGGAAGCTCGGAGCCCGGCTCCCCGCGGCGCGGGTTGCGCGGGACGACTCTCCGCCTCACGACACGCGCTCGAAGGCGCGCCCGCGCGGCCGGCGTTCGGACGGTCCTGATCCCGCGACCGGACCGGCCGCCGCACGAGTCGATCGACTCGATACCGACCCATGGGGCGCGAAGATCGCGACGACTAGCGCAAGACTTCGCCGCGCGTCGCGGATCTCCAGACGTTGCGGTGCGCGGTGAGCATCGTCTCGAATCCGTACTCGCGCAGCGCTTTCGATCGGTTCGCGGCGCCGAGTCGCACGCGCAAGGTCGCGTCGCGCACGAGTTCGGTGAGCTTTTCCGCGAGCGGCCAGGCGCTTGCGCGTTCGTCGAGCGGAACGACCCAGTCGTCTTGTTCGGGTGCCAGCATCGACCGCACGTCGCCGACGTCCGTCGTGACGACCGGCAACGAGGACGTCATGGCCTCTACGAGCGCGATCGGCATTTGCTCCGTGTCCGACGAGATGCAGAACGCATCCATGGCGCGGTAGTGCTCGCGCGGATCGGACTGGTGTCCGACGAAGTGCGTGCGGCCATAGAGAGTCGGCGTTTTCGCGGCCAGATCCTCGCACGGTTTGCGCTCGGGCCCGTCGCCCAGCACGAGGAAGTGCGCGCCCAGTTCGGGGTCGATGCGCGCGGCGGCCTTGAGGAAGCGCAGCGGGTTCTTCTCGAGTCGCATGTGTCCGACCCAACCGACGAGAGGCGCGCGCGACGGGATGCCGAGCTCGTGACGCAACGAAGGCCGCCCATCCGCGGGTTGGAAGCGCGCGAGGTCGATGCCGTTCGGGACGCACAGCACTTGCGCCGGCTCGAGCTTCCAGTTCGAGGCCGCGATCCGCTCCAGCTTCCGCGAAGGCACGATCACGCGATGCACGCGCGGCAGCACGAGTCGTCGTGCCCACACGCGCCGAGCCTTGAACTCGCTCGCTTCGTCGGCGTTGAAACCGTCTTCGTGGTGGATGACGCGGTCGTAGCGCAGCGATCGTGCGGCGAGCACCCCATCGAAAGCTCCCCAGTTGTACGTGAGCAGCGCGGACGGTCGCAGCTCGACGATCAACGCGCGCATGCGGCGCAGCGTGGCGAAGGAACCCGCACGCGGCGGCGCTTCGGCGAGCTTCACGTCGTACTTCCCGGAGAAGAGAGTGCTCGCATCCGTGCGTCCGTCCATCGCGAGGATCGTGTGACGGAACTCGTGCCCCGCGCCCTCGATGAGTCGCACGGCGCGCGTCTCGGGCCCGGCCGGGACGAACGTCGAGAAGACGTGGAGGAGATGCGGCTGTTCGCGGACCACGGTGAATGTCCTACCAGGATGGAGGATTCGATCCAGCACCCGATGCGGTTGGACTCGACCTCGATGAGCGTTCCTCCCACGGGTCCCGGCCAGTACGAGCTGCAGTCCGACGACTCTTCTCACGCCGCCGAACGCCGTCAGTTCGACGACTGGGCTTCGCGCACGGAGAGCGAGAAGGCACACTCGGTCCGCCGCTTGACCGCGCGCATGACGCTCCCTCAGGAGAGCGACCTACGCGACCTCCATCCGGAGGCCGATGATCGCGAGATCTTCCTCCGAGCGGCGGCCGTGAGGCTCGGACCTGCTGCGGTCCGCCGCTGGACCGGGTTCGACGCCGAACGGGTTTGAGGGCCCTGATCGCGTCGGAGCTCGTCCGAGTCGGTGATCTCCGCGGGGTTTCTCAACGGCCGCCGGCCGCGCCGGCTTCGACGGGAGCAGCGCCCGGCGCTCGATCCGTTCGCGGAGCCGCGTCGCGCACGTGCTCGTCGAGCCAATTCATCGTCTCTGCGACCGTGTGCAACACCGACTCGCGCGCCCGATAGCCGTGCGCTTCCTCGGGCAGCATCACGAGACGCGCTTTGCCGCCGTTGCCCTGAATGGCCGAGAAAAGCCGCTCGGACTGCATCGGGAAGGTGCCCGTGTTGTCGTCCTTCGCTCCGTGGATCAACAGGATGGGCTCGTTGACCTGGTGCGCCACGAGGAACGGCGAGAGCTCGAGATAGCTCTTCGGAGCCTTCCACAACGTGCGTCGCTCCGTCTGGAATCCGAACGGCGTGAGCGTGCGGTTGTACGCGCCGCTCCGAGCGACACCGGCACGGAAGAGGTCGGTGTGCGCCAGCAAATTGGCCGTCATGAAGGCGCCGTAGCTGTGACCGCCGACCGCGCAGCGTTCCGGATCGACGAGGCCGCGACCGCTGAGGTACTCGATCGCCGCGCGCGCGTTCCATTCGATCTGAGCGAGGAAGGAGTCGTTCACGGTCTCCGGGGGGCCGACGACCGGCATCGAAGCTTCGTCGAGCACGGCCCAGCCGTGGAGAGCCATGAGGATCGGAGACGGCCCGCGCACGCGCACGAAGCGGTGCGGTGAGCCGCTGATCTGCCCGGCGGTGTCCGCGTCGTTGAACTCGTTCGGATACGCCCACACGAAGAGCGGCAAGCGCTCGCCTTCCTTGCGATCCGGCGGCAAATACAAGCGTCCCGAGAGTTGCACGCCGTCCTGGCGCGGGAACGTCACGAACTCTTCCTTCACGGCGCGGAGAAGCGGCTGCGGATCCGGAAAGTTCGTCAACGCCTTCGTGGCACCCGTCTCCAAGTCGCGCAGACGAAAGTTCGGGACTTCAGTGGGCGTCTCGAAGGATGTGATGATCGTTGGCTTTCTCACGGCGGAACTCGACGCGATCGTCGCGACGGTCTCGTACGTGCCTTCGCTGCATTGCCACAGGCGCTCGGTCGCACGCGTGGCGATGTTCCAGCGATCGACGAACGGTCGCGAGCCGCCTTTCGCGGCGCCTTGGCCCACGCGGTAGAGGAATTCGCCGTCCTGGCGCACGATCGACGTCCCGAACGGGCCGACCGTGCTCGCGAACGCGCCCGGATCCTTGTAGCGGTCGTTCAGGCTGCGATCGTCGACGACGATCGTCTCGCCGGGCTTCGAGCGGTCGAAGAGCTTCGTCCGCGTCCAACGTCGATCGCGCTCGAACTCGCCGACGAGCATGAGGTTCGGGTCCGCGAGGAACCGGATCGACCGCGCGCGCCATTCCGATGTGAGGAACGCGCTCTTCGCGCCCGTGAACGGCGTTTCGAGTCGGAACCAGCGATCGCGCGCCTCGACCTTCGCCTCCGGATCGCCGCCGTCGAGCGCTTCGACCCACACGAGCGTGGCCGGTTCGCTCGCGGCCCATTGCACGTTGCGAGGCCCGAGTTGCACACCTTCCATCGGGATCGCGTCACCGAGCGGCGAGGAGGCGATCGTGGCGAGCATGCGACCTTCGGCGTCCCACACCTCGGTGGTGTCGGGGAAGAGCGACCACGGGAGGACGTAGGAGAATGGACGCTCGATCCGCGTGACGAGGATGTGCGCTCCGTCCGGTGACGGCTCGAAACCCGAGTAGATCGCGGGCTTCCCGAGCCACTCCGTCTTGCCCTCGGCCAAGTCGACGAGGCCGATGCGAGTCATCGCGTTCCATTCGAACTGACGCTCGTCCTCGGCGTCCTTCATCAGGTCCTGGTACGTGCGCAACGCCGTCGTGCGCCCCTCGGATTCCTGCACGGCGGGTCCGCGTGGAGCAGCGGGGCGCGTGGGTCTTTCACCGCGCTCGGGCGCATTGAACTTCGCGAGCACGCGGTCGCCGTCCGGGAACCATGCGAGCGCGGCGCCGAGTACCCCATTGAGTTCTCCGGCGACGCGCTTGGGCGTGAGATCGCGCAGATCCTGCGTCCAAAGTTCCGTGCCGCTCGCGGTCGCGAGCGTGAACACGAAGCGTGAGCTGCGCGGCGACCACCACGCGTTGCCGATGCGCGCGCCCTCGGGAAGCGGAACACGTCGCTCGGTTCCCGCTTCGACCGACTTCAGCACGAGCCCGTACGCGAAGGACGACTGCTGCGGCATCGCAAGCAGGGGATCGATGCGGGATCCCGCGAGTGCGATCCACGGCCGCGCGACTTCCTCGATCGACGGCATGGCCGGGCGTTCGACGAGGAGCATCCAGCGTCCGTCCGGGGAGACGTCCACGCTCGGCGTGGGAGCCGCGTCGAGCACCTCGACGAGTTCAGGCGGCGGCACGAGGTAGCCGCTGGTCTGTGCGGCGACGGGGGATGTCGCGAGGAGGAGGTGAAGGACGGGCAGCGTCTTGTGGATCACTCGGGCAGTCTAGCCGCGCGTCGGGTGCCGGGAACGACGGGACACATTCACCTCGAGTCCGAGTGTCGGCCGAGCCTGCTCGCCCTCAGTTCGATAGATCGGTCGACGGCGGTGAAAGGGCCCGCAAGCACTTCGAGCGCCCCGGACTCGAGCCAGCGGCAACGTTGGCCGGTCGGTGCGACCGGAACTCGCGGATGCGGGGTACGTTGGACGAGGAGCTCGCAAGCCCACCGTCCTGACCCTCCGATCCATGCAGAAGCTCCTCGCCGCGTTCGCGGCAGCGTTCGTCTCGCTCGTCGCCGCGCCTTCGAGCGCGCAGGAGTGTGTCTTTCCCCTGCATCCGGGGCCACTCGAACGAACTCAACCCGACGGCTCGAAGATCGTCGTGTTCCAGCGCGGCGATGCCTTCGCGCACTGGCTCGAGGACGGCGCGGGGCATCCGATCGTCGAGAGCGCGGCGGGCTTCGTCTATGCGCGACTCGGGAACGACGGCGCGCTCGTCGCGACGGATGCGCGCGTCGGTGAGGCGAACCCGAGCGTGTTCGGCATCCCGAGTCGCGTCGTGCCTACGAGAGCGACCGGGCTCTTGCGCCCGGGAAATCCGCGCGCCAAGGCCGGACACTCGTTCGCGCCAGCCGGACAAGGCGGCGGTGGTGCGTTCGCACTCGGCGCGGGCTCGGTGAAGAACCTCGTCCTCCTGCTGCGCTTCTCGAATCACGGTCCCACGGGGCAGAACCGCACGCTGCCGACTCAAGCGAACTTCACGACCATCATGAATGCCGTCGGCGGCGATCCGACGCTCGCGCCGACGGGCAGCGTGCGCGATCACTACCTCGAGACTTCCTACGGACAGTTCACGATCGACTCGACCGTCGTCGGTTGGATCGACGTGCCGAACACGGAGGCGTACTACGCGAACGCGAACTCGGGGCTCACGACGCGCACGTGGGAACTGATTCAAGCCGGCCTCGCGGCCGCGGATCCGCTCGTCGACTTCGGACAGTTCGACCAGGATCAGGATGGCCGCATCGACGCGATCACGTTCCTGCATTCGGGCTATGGAGCGGAATGGGGCGGCACGGATCAGTACGGAACCGCGAGCGTCGATCGCATGTGGTCGCACAAGTGGGAGATTCCCACCTGGACCAGCGCCGAGGGCGTGAAGGTCGCCGACTACAACATCTCGCCCGGTCTGTGGAGCACGTCCGGCTCAGGCCCGGGACGCATCGGCGTCGTCTGCCACGAGCTCGGACACTTTTTCGGCCTGCCCGATCTGTACGACACCGGCGGCATCGGCGATCCGAGCAGCGGAATCGGCAATTGGTGCTTGATGGCTGCGGGATCATGGGGCTTCGACTCGTCGCAGCAATTCCCGTCGCACATGGCCGCGTGGGCCAAGGTCAAGCTCGGTTGGGTCGTCCCGACGACCATCCTTCCCGGCACTCAATCGCTGGCGCAGGTCGAGTCGAACGCCGTCATCGCGAAGATCGACAGTGGGTATCCGCCGGGCGAATACCTGCTCGTCGAAAATCGACAGAAGGTCGGTTTCGACCTGCAATTGCCGCAAGGGGGACTGGCGGTCTGGCACTGCGACGAGGGCAAGGGCGAGCTCGGTCAGAACAATCCGAACTCGGAGGAAGGCTATCCGGGACAGATCGGTTGGCCGGGGAACGCGAAGCACTACCGCGTTGCACTGTTGCAGGCCGATGGCAACTTCGACCTCGAGAACAACTCGGGCCGAGGTGACGCGGGCGACGTGTATCGATCGGGTGGAACGAACCAGATCACGAATTCGAGCACGCCGAACACGGACGCGTACCAGGCTGGTTCGAGCTTCGACAACAACAACCGACTGACGTCGATCAGCGCCTCGGCGCCGACGATGACGTTCAACTACACGAACAGCTCGGCGCCCACGATCACGACTGCGAGTCTCGCTGCTGCCACGACGGGTTCGGTCTACAGCGCGACCCTCGCTTCGACCGGCGGCACGAACCCGAAGACATGGAGCGAGTACCGCGCGAATCCGACGTACGCCGTCGCTAGCCTCGGACCGCAGTCGTTTTCGCTCGGCGGGACGGCGCAGAACTGGCGGTCGGACGAGCAAGTGTGGAGCCTCTCCTTGCCCTTCGCATTCCCGTACTGGGACACGCAGTACACGAGCATCCGCGTCAGCTCGAACGGATTCATCGACCTCGCTGCGACCGGCGCGGAGCCGTACAGCCGCGCGGATTGGTTGCGCTTCGCACTGCGCATCGCGCCGCTGTGGGACGACTTGCGCACGGACACGAGCGGCCGCGACATCTTCGTCGACACGAGCGTCACCGGTCAGGTGCGCATACGCTGGGCAGCTGAGCACTTCGCCAGCGCGACAGCATGCAACTTTGCCGTCGTGCTCTTCGCGGACGGACGTATTCGCTTCGAGTACGGCTCGGGGAACACGAACCTGACGCCGATCGTGGGCATTTCGCGCGGTGAAGCGGGCGGGTTCCACATCCCGGCATCGCACAGCGGGCAGGTCACGCTGACGAACGCGGGTGCCCTTCTTTTCACCTTGCAGGGCTCGCAGATCCCTCCCGGGATGACGCTCACGTCGGCCGGAATCTTGTCGGGCACCCCGACTGCTTCGGGCACGTACACGCCGCGCTTGCGCGTGACGGACAACGTGCGTCGCTACGACCAAGATCCGTTCACTCTCGTCGTGAGCGGCTCCGACAACGATGGCGACGGCGTGCCGAACGGCAGCGACAACTGCCCGAACGTCGCGAACCCGACGCAAGGCAACGCGGACGGCGATGCGACCGGCGACGCTTGCGACTCGTGCACGGACACGGACGCCGACGGCTTCGGGAATCCGGGCTTCGCAGCGAACACTTGCCCGCTGGACGGATGCCCGAACGACCCACTGAAGAGCACGCCGGGTGCGTGCGGTTGCGGAGTCTCGGAAGCGGATTCTGACGGTGACGGCGCGGCGAACTGCATCGACGGCTGTCCGAGTGACCCGTCGAAGATCGCGCCCGGAGTCTGCGGGTGTGGGATTCCGGACACGGACAGTGATGGTGACGGTACACCGAACTGCAACGACGGTTGCCCGCTCGATCCTCTGAAGATCACACCCGGAGTGTGTGGCTGCGGAGTGCCGAACACCGACTCGGACGGCGATGGAACTCCGAATTGCAACGACGGTTGCCCGAGTGATCCTCTGAAGACGGTGCCGGGAATCTGCGGTTGCGGAATTCCCGACACGGACAGTGACGGTGACGGCACGGCGAACTGCAACGACGCCTGTCCGAACGACCCGCTGAAGATCACACCGGGGATCTGCGGTTGCGGAGTGCCTGACACGGACACCGACGGCGATGGAGCCTACGACTGCGACAACGACCAGTGCCCGTTCGATCCACTGAAGACTTCACCCGGATTCTGCGGATGTGGAGTGGCCGATACGGACAGCGACGGGGATGGTCTCCCCGACTGTCTCGATTCGTGCCCGATCGATCCGTTGAAAACCACACCGGGAGCGTGCGGGTGCGGAGTTCCCGATGTCGACACGGACGGCGACGGCGCGTTCGACTGCACGGACAATTGCGACTCGATCGCGAACCCGACTCAATCGGACTGTGACCTCGACGGAGTCGGGGATCCCTGCGAAATCGCCGGCGGATCGAGCAGCGATCTCGACTCGAACGGTGTGCCCGATGACTGCACGGGACTGATCCTCGCGTTCTGTCCGGGGGACGGCAGCGGCAGCGCGTGTCCGTGCGGCAACTCGAGCCCCGCGATTCCGATCGCGGGCTGCCAGAACTCGCTTCTGACCGGTGGTGTGCTCGCCGCGACGGGGACGCCGAGCGTGTCCGCCGACACGTTGGTCCTCGCGGGGAGTGCGATGCCCTCGAGCAGCGCGCTCTATTTCCAAGGGACCGCTCAACAATCCGCCGGAGCCGGCGTGGCGTTCGGCGACGGCTTGCGCTGCGCGTCCGGGACGATCCTGCGCCTCGGGACCAAGCTGAACAGCACAGGTGCTTCCCAGTATCCGGTGTTCGGCGACCTCACGGTGTCCGTGCGCGGGGCTCTGCCGCCGACCGGCGGCACGCGCACGTATCAGGTCTGGTACCGCAACGCTGCGGCGTTCTGCACGAGCTCGACGTTCAACCTCACGAACGGCGTGATCGTCGTCTGGACCCCGTAACTCGAGCGGGAGGGGACGCGATCTGTCTCAGAAACCGTGAAGAAACTGGGCATCGGCTTCGGTGGGTCAGCGCCCCCGTGCTGGCCCGCCGGCCCCGCGCTCCGGGACCACGACTCGAGCGCCGGTGAACCTCGTTGGTCGAGAGCGTCCGCGCGCGCTGTTCTGATCGGCAGCCTCCGCGTCGCACGAGCTCACACCGTACGCGTCGGCGAGCGCCGCCAGCGGATCACACCCTGCATCCCGCTCGGCCCCCCGCACCTGGAGCCGGCCGCGGTGCCTCACTCGTCGCGATGCGTCCGCCCTTCAGCCATCCGAACAGGAGCAGCCACGAAATCGCTTCGGGTAACGCACGATCTCTCCTCGGCGTCCGATCCCTCCATCCGCCGAACCACGGGCCCGACGAATGCGGGTCGATGCCGAGGATGCGCGCGCCGTGCTTGCGCGCGTTCTGCAGCACGTAGACGAGCGCGTTGCGCACCTCGCGCGGCGTCTCGAGCACGCGCGCGTGGTAACGGTCGCTGACGACGCGGCCCGTGCGTTCCCACGCGCGATTCAGCCCCTTCGCGACGCGGACGAGCAACCCTTTCATGCCGCGCGCCAGCGCGGTCTCGTCCGGCGCCTCCGCGACGAAGTGCAGGTGGTTCGACTGAATCGAATACTCGATGAGCCGGAAGTCGAATCGGTCCGCGCCCGCGGCGAACGTCTTGCGCAGGAGGACGAGCGTGCTTTCGCGCCGCAAGTTGGGCAGTCCCGCGAGGAGCCTCGTCGTGACGAGAACCGGCGTGCGCCGCGTCACACGGGCGCGCGTCTCGTGCGGGACGAGAGCGCGGTCGCCCTTCGGCTTGCGACCTGCGCCGGCTCGCTTGCCGCCGCGACGGAACAGGTAGATCTGGCGAACGGATTGGGACTGCGACTGCATGTGTGACTGCGACTGCATGCGTGACGGCGACTGAGACTGCATGAGCGTGTGCGAGTGCTCAATCGACCACCTCTTTCCGATAGAACGCGCGGCGAACGCTCGGGTCGTCTAAAATCACGAGAAAACAAGCATTGATCGAAGAACGTCCTCCGCGCGCGGTCTGATTCCGCGAACATTCGAAGCGCCATGCGCCACGCGTCGCGGTTCGACCGACGCGCTCGAGTCCAAGGAGTTGGGCTCGGACCACTCGGCTCGAGCACCCGCGAGAGAGCGCGATTCGATTCCGCGGACATTCGGCGAGAGTGTCCGGCGAGTTCGGCATCGGTTCAATCGATGCCCGCGTCGACCGGACGTGGATCGAGAACTTTCGCGAGGACGAGCTGGGTCTGGTGCAGGGCACTCCGCCTTGCACTCGCACTCGTCCTCGCACTCGCACTCGCACTCGCACTCGCACTCGGCCTCGCACTCGGCCTCGCACTCGGCCTCGCACTCGGCCTCGCACTCGGCCTCGCACTCGGCGCTCGGCGCTCGGCACTCGGCACTCGGCACTCGGCACTCGGCGCTCGGCACGCGGCGCTCGGCACGCGGCACGCAGTACGCGCGCTCTGCACTCAACATCTGCACTCAACCTCGGCCGTCGGACCGATGGAAACATGTCGACACCAGCTCGTCTCGAGCAAGCGACAGAAGTCGCCGCAACCGAGCTCGAGAGTTCCGGTGCGCGCCGACCAGTTCAGGCGCGCCGATGATTCCGCGCACATCCGCTCCACGTGTCGCCTCGCGGCCGAACGCAGGCGGGACGGGTGTGCGGAATACCTGGATCCCCGCTCACGGAAACTTCGAGCTGCTCACCCAAACTTCGGAGGCGCCTCGAGCGCTTCTGGCGGTAGGCGCCCCCTGCCGGTCCCTCCTCCGTCCATCCCGGGCCTCGACTCCAGCGTCGGTCCGCGATGCACCCACGAGGCCGGATCGACTCCGGAGATCGCAGGCGCTGCAGGCGACGTGAGCTCGACCCAGCGCGGACGCCAAACCGCGGGACTCGAACTTCGGTGGCGAGTACCCGCGCCGCTGCTGACGGCCCACACGACTTCCCGAAGCCCCAGAAATCACGGCCTCTCGCGACGCGAAGCGGCGCCACTAGCTCCTGAGAGCGCGTAGGCTCGATTTCTTGACGCGCTCTCAGCGCGCCGCTTGTGCGTTGCGTTCGGCATTGCGCGTCGCATCCGTGTACTGCGCCGGGTTGCTCATGCCGGTCGTGTGACACCAACCGTTCACGTGACCCATCGAATTCGCGCCGGGCAGCTGCCCGCGCACCATCTCCGTCGTCCCGTCTTCCGGATCACTGAGGACGAGGCTCGCGAGGAAGTTGCAGGCGCTCCCGGAGTTCTGCGTCGTCCAGTAGAAGACTTTCTCGCGCGCCCAGGTCGGGATCGTCGAGAGCCACACGGGGCCGCCGGTCGTCGTCATGTCGTTGTTCACGCCACACGAGAATCCGCCGAGCGAAGCGAGCGGGGTGCCTTGGTAGGGCGTGCCGACACTTTGGATGAGTCGCGGCCCGAGCGCTGTATCGAGACCGCTCGCGTAGAAGGTGTAGAGGTGGAGCGCGGCTTGACCGCCCTGGCTGTGAGCGACGACGCCGAAGGACGAGCGAGCCGACATCGCCTGACGTAGCAGCAACGCGAACTGATCGTGCGTGCGATTCGCGTTGGGGTCCAAGAACTCGATCTTCGGCTGGCTGAAGTGCGCCGCCGGCCAGATCGATCCGCCCGAGCAGTAGCCGTGCACGAGGGCGAGCGTCGGAGTGAGGAGAGTCCGTGTTCCGAGCGTCTGCGATCCGGCGGGAATCGCGCTCGTCGTGCCCTGCAGCATGGAGGTCGTCGGCAAGAGCGGCACGGGCTCGACACTCGCGGGGATCGAGGGCATCGCGAACGCGATCTCGCTCGCCAAGTCGTGGGGGACTTGTGTGTCGGGGTCCTGCACGCGTACGCGTCGCAGGACGAACGGTGCACGGGCATTCGCCATCTCGATCCAACGCACGTCCAGCGCGAGGTCGCAGTCGATCAGCCCCGCAGAACCGCGCGGTTCCTGCATCCGTGCCAGCCAACACACGGGCACGAGCCGACCGTCCGCGTTCGTGCCCCAGACCTCCGCGGCGGCGAGGATCTTCGGGTCCGAGCCGAGAGGAACGGCCTCGATGCGAATCCGCACGCGACCGTCGCCCACGAGCGTCGCGTCCGCCACGCCGGTGAGGAGTAGCTGCCGCTCGATCACGGGGAAAGCGATCTGCACGGTGCGCGCGATGGGTGCTCCATCTGCACTCGTGCCGTTGAGCTCGATGCGTGCGCGCACGTCGCCGCTCGTTCCGCGCGGCAGAGTCGCACCGAACGTGCCGTCGCCTGCGAGTCCGTCCTGATGCGCGCCGTCGTCCTTGAGTTCGAGGACGAGCGCGCCGCTCGCGCGTTGGATCACGGCGGTTCCGTGCACGCCTTGGACACGACCCGCGTCCTCGAAGCGGGCGACGAGCGCGAGTTCGACGTCCGTCCTCGTCTCGACGGTGGAAGCGTGCGCGACGAGCCGCGCGGCACCGGCGGAGCGCGCGAGAAGCCACGTTTCGCCCGGCGGATTCGATCGGGCGCGTTCGCTGGCGACGGCGCGGATCGTCCAACGTCCCGCGCGCGCTGCGATCAACTCCACGCGATCTCCGCTCGCGCCTCCGACTTCCACGAGTCCGTCGCGTCGTTCGCGTGACACGCCCGACGCGAGATCGACGGCGGTCCCACTCGGGTCCGTCAGCGTCCAGATCCATTCGACGGGCCCGGGCGTGAGGATCGCCAACGCGAGCGGTCCATCCGCGTCGACGGCGATGTCGGATTCGACGATCCAACCGTTCAGCTCGCTCCACAGCGTCTCGAGCGCGCGAGCCTGCGTGCGCGACGCGACCGCGAGTTCCTCCGGCGCCGGCAGGACGACGCGCCGATCGACGATGTCCGACGGCGGCGCTGCGACATCCTTGACGAAGTCGGCGAGGAGCTCACGCGCGCTAGCCGTGGTGGCGAAGGCCGCGAGAAACAGCGAGACCAGAACGGATCGATGGAGTGAGGGTGAGCGCATGGGGGGGCCTCTGACCGACGCGTGCTGCGATGGGACGTCCGAGGCTACACGGGATCGCGGTGCGCTGCGCGGGGGACTTCGCCGGGCAGCCGATCCGCCTTCAGCCGCCGCGCAGTCTCTTGCCCGCCTGCTTCAGGATCTGCAGCGAGACTTGGTCGGGGTGATAGCCACCGACGAGGCGCACGATCGGCTTCCCGTAGCGTTCGCAGACGGCCGGCAATTCCTCCGTGATGCCGTGGCGATTCAGCTTGATCAGCATGAGGACGAGCACGACCTCGGGGCGCGCGACGAGCGGTTCGAAGACCGTGACGCTCGGGTTCGACTCGCTCGTGCCGGGCCACAAGAGTTCGGCGAGTTCGAAGGCTTCGCGCAGACGGTCCGCATGTTCCTGGCGCGTGTCGCCGCCGATCAAGAGCACCGTGCGGCCGCGTAGGAGGTCCGCGACTTCCTGCGTCGGAGTGCGCGGCCCCTTCGACGGCGGCGGCTTGTGTCCGCCGGCCTGCGCGACGCGCTCGAGCTCGTGGTTCAGCGCGTAGACGTTGTCGACGAGGCGTCGATCGGCGATGCGCCGCGCCAACTCTTCGAGCATGTGACGCAGCGCGACGGTCTCGGCCGTCGGTGGTGCGCGCAAAGCCGCGGGCACGAGCAGGTCGAGCTTCTGCCAGTCCTCCTCGGGAGCGGTGGACGTCCCGAGCACGATCCGTTCCAGGTGGAACCGCAACTTGTTCAGCGTCTTGACGTCCATGCAGCGCCTCTCGAAGCGGAGAGTGCCGGACGAACTGGCGCGAAGGAAGCGTCAGTCAGGCGCGCGGTCGATAGACACGCACGCAGCGCTCGAGCAGGCCTTCGCGATCCTCGACCGGTTTCCAGCCGATGGATCGCGCCACGTCGCACGCGAACGTGACCGCGAGCGATCGCGCTTTCAGGTCGCGCCAACTCGGGAACTCGACGCCCGCGCGGCGGCCGGCTTTCTTCACGACCCACTTCCCGATCTCGAGGGTCTGCGAGAGCGAGAGTCCGCGCGGGTGGAAGTGCAGATCGCGGCCGGTCGCTCGGCGCAGTTCCTCGACGATCTGGCGCGCCGTGAGCGGAGCGCGCGCACACAAGTTCATCGCCCGGCCGTCGATCTCCGTGCCGCGGTGACGCGCCGCGCGCGCCAGCGCATCGGCGACGTCGTCGACCCACACGATGGGCAGCGCGTCCTCGCCGTGCCCCCAACCCACGCAGTGGTTGTCGCGATTCCACACTCCGAGTCCGGAGTGCTGCATCGGCGTCCCGGCGCCCATCACGACGCCCGGTCGCGCGATGACGAGCGGCAGTCCCTTGTCGCGATGCAGGGCGAGCAAGGCCTGCTCGGCCGCGATCTTGCCGCGCGAGTAGAGCGAGCGTTGGCTCGGACTCGGATCCGTTTCGATCGAGTCGCGGATCTCCGCGCCCACGTCGGGGCCTGTGTAGAGCGACGCGATCGAGCTCACGTAGACGAAGCGCCGCACGCCGGCTGCGAGTGCAGCCTCGGCCGCGGCGCGCGAGCCTTGCACCATGCCGCGCTCGACCGCTTCCCACGTGTCGCCGTTGCCGGTGGCGAGCGAGATCACGGCGTCCGCGCCGGCGAATGCCGCGCGTAGCGATGCATCGTCGCCGAGCTTGCCGCGCAGAAAACGGATGCGGCCCGACTTCACGCCCTCGGCCACGATCGGCGGCAGAGAGTGCGCGCGCCGCGCGACGACGGTCACGGGCGAGCCCATCTCGAGGAGCTTCGCGACCGTGCGCGTGCCGATGAAAC
>Ga0163154_10004527_pt1 | contig 18186 bp, 16 predicted proteins | sample OliLakLV19MP9P1_FD_148649 | JGI IMG/M metagenome (GOLD analysis project Ga0163154, IMG submission 148649) | Freshwater microbial mat bacterial communities from Lake Vanda, McMurdo Dry Valleys, Antarctica - Oligotrophic Lake LV.19.MP9.P1 | ecosystem: Environmental > Aquatic > Freshwater > Lake >...
GAGTGAGATAAAGGAGTAATATTTTTCAAAAGAGAGAGGTGGAATGCCTCCCTCCTCTGATGGAAATATTGCCCAAATTGGCTCCTCGTCCAAAAGTTGTCAATTGTGGCTCCTATCACCGTAGAACAAAGGTATCAAATTCAGGCGCTGGTTGTCGCTGAACACACTCCAACTGAAATTGCAAAGACTATTGGTAAATGCAAGTAGGTAGTCAGCCGCGAACTGAAGCGCAACAAGCTGCAAAACGGCAAGTATAAATCAGCAACCGCTCAGGCGTTTTACAAGCACCGAAGAAAACAATGCAGAAAGGCAAGCAAGTGGGCTATAGGCTCACTGAAAGCGCTTGTGGAAGCACAACTGCGGGAGGATAAAAGCCCGGAGCAGATAAGCGGCATCCTGCACAAGGAGGGACATGCCGTTACCTTATCCCCCGAAGCGATTTACCACTATGTTTGGGAGGAAAAAAGGAAAGGCGGGACGTGGTGTTTACATCTGCGCAACCAGGGACGTAAATATCAAAAGCGGGGCAATGGCAATAAAACCAGAGGCGTAATACCCAACCGGGTGGGCATTGAACAGCGTCCGCCCGTGGTAGAGGAGCGCAGCCGAATTGGTGATTTTGAAATAGACTTAGTCCTTGGCAAAAACCAGACAACGCCTATCCTGACCATCGTAGAGCGCAAAAGCGGATTTGCCCTTCTGCGAAAACTGCCCTCTAAAGAAGCGCACACTACTGCCGAACAACTTGCAGATGCCCTGCTGCCCATTAAACAAGATGTCCACACCATCACCTCCGACAATGGTAAAGAATTTGCCCTGCACCAACAGATTGCAAAAGTGCTGGAAGCTGATTATTATTTCGCCACACCTTACCATAGCTGGGAGCGCGGAACCAATGAAAACTACAACAGGCTGCTCAGGCAATATTTCCCAAAAAAAACTTCCTTTGAACATATCACCGAGGAAGACTTGAAAGCGGTGCAGGACAAACTCAACCACCGAGAAAGAAAACGATTAGGCTATCTGTCGCCTATTCAATATCTTCATTCCCTTTTACTCACTAAAGTTGCATTTGCAACTTGAATGTTGCGTGCCCGAGCCTGGACCATTAACTATTATAAATACATCATCCGTAATTTCCAGAACAAACTCATAAGTACCGCCATTCAACCCACGGGCTATTAATTGATTTGATTGCAAAGTATGCGTTGAAGAAGTTTTGTTAATAGTTACTAAATAATTATTGGCGCTAACATCGGTGGTATCACCATTGAATGTGCTGACTGTTGTTGTTGTATTGTTAAAATCATAGCTACCAATTAAATCATCAATCGTAAAGTCTTTGTCCTTCTCCTCATCGCTGCATTGTGTAAAAAGGGTTAAACTAAAAATTGCCATTACTACCGAAATAAAAAATCCTTTTTTCATTTTTAAAAATTTGTTTCTGTGCTTATTGAACTACCGGAAAGGCGCAGCGCTTCACGCTGGCTGTTTTCATAAAGAGGATTTCAAATTTTTTTAAAATGTTTGAGAATTCCAAATAGTTGAATGTTTTTTTTTGCCCGTTAATCAAAGCGTCATTACGCACGAAGTGAAGCAATCCCCAACTCGAAGCCGTTATCTGAATGAGGAGATTGGTAAATGATTTAATTGCCGTCAGCTTTAGCTGACGGATACTGAAGAGCATCTCTTCATCGGCTTTAGCCGAAATCATAGTTTGGCTAAAGCCCTTTTTCTTTGACAATCTTTTTCCGTTGGCTAAAGCCAACGGCAGTTAAGGCTTCGCTGAAAGACACCGCTGCCCTCTTGCTTTCTGCGCTTCTAAACAGAGCCACAAAGGAAAGGAGATGAGTACGCGCCAAGTTCGCGCCATGCCGGTGAAAAATATTTTGTGACTTGGTGTGAGAGTTGAAAATTCAGCGAGCGAAAAGCAAACGCCAACGGGATTTACTTAATCCTGTTCAGATGAATCAGCCCCTGATAATTTTGGGCGTTGGGGCAATTAGCAGTGGCTTGCACCACGCGGTAAGTGACATATACATTCAGCCCGTCAATTTGAAAATCAACCGGGAGATTGCGCGGTTCATACCTGCCTGCGGGAACTTCGATAATCCATTCGCAGCCACCGCTTGCAAAGGCGCCCGTGTAGCGCACATGCCCGTAGCTGCTCAGTAATTCATCTTTGCTGCAACCCTGCATAGCAGATAATGCAAATGCAAGTATCAGCAGTTGCGCAAGCGCGGCAGGATGAAAAGTTTTAAGAGATTTCAAATGGAAATTTGTTCGCAGATGGGTTGTGAAATTAATGAAAGTGCATCAATGCAGCACAGTCACTTTGCGCAGATATGCGTTGCTGCCGCTGATAAGTTTAATAAAGTAAACACCATCGGGCAGGTCGCGCGCATCAAGTTGAATAGTATTTTCCGTTCCCGCATACACAGCGCGTTTCAATAATCTTCCCGACATCTCCGTAAGCAGGATTTCAAAATTTGATTCCTTCGTTTCAAATACAACGGTGAGCGCTGTTTTCGCGGGGTTTGGATAAACAAAAAGATGCTCTGCATTCTTTGGCGTTATGGAAACGCTGCTGGGCAATGAATCCACCACGCGAAACAAATCAAGTCCACCTTCTACTAAATGCCCTGTTCCTGACTGGTCGGAAGTTTCAATGGTAAACTGCATCGTGTTTGTGGGCGTGAGATAATCCAACACGCGGAAGTTGCGGAATGTCCATTGGGAAGAAGATTCGCTCGCATCAATCTGTTCAAGAAAAACTGTTTCGATGCCGTTTGAAAGCGTGATGACCATTTCATCATCAGGGCTGCCTTGTCCGCCATCATTAAAAAACCAGCGGTAGTAATTAATGTGCGGGTCAGCGTAGGTGAGCAAATTAAAGAGGGGTGAGGTGAGCGCGACTGCGCCATCATCCACATCATCGCTTCCCGCAGAGCCGCCCCCATTGCCCGTTACGTAGCAATCATCTCCGAAATCACCCGGCACATCATCACCGGGATTGGAGGCGTTGCCGTTATATTCCGTTTCAATTGGAAAGCCGCGTTCCCAAAATCCAGAACCTGCATTGCCGGATGCGCCCCAGCCATAATCTAATATGAAATCATCATAGTAAGTGCCGCTTTCAATCGGAATCGTGAATGATACAGTGCCCGCATCAATAAATTCATTAGGAGAAAACTCATGCGTCATGAAGCCCCACTTGCCTGCATAAATAGCATAAGTGCCCTCGCGGAAATTCGGGCTGGTGAAATTTCCGTTTGCATCTGTCTCCACTTCATAGTTGCCCGTTCCGGTGAAAAGCACTTTCGCATCAGCCACACCCTGACCGGACTGCGCGTCAACCACTTGCCCCGAAAAACTGAACAGATTACCCGCATCACAGGCAATGCTATTAGGAATGCCAGCGCGTGAAGTGTTCAGCGCTGCCCGCATTTCATCCACTTGCTCCTGCGTGAACATAAACAGGCAGGCATCATCCATGTAATCCATGTAATTCATCCACATATCGGGAAGGTCATTCGGAGTTTCCGTGCAGGTATTGCGGTTGACGGAAAGATTACACCCGTAGTTTGCATTAGATGTAGGAGGCGTATCACAAATTCTGTCGCCCTGTGTTCTGCAGTTTGCGGCTGTTAATCCGGAGCATCCGCTTTGGAAAGAATGGTCTAATCCGAGCCAATGACCTATTTCATGGGTGGCAGTTCTGCCCAACTCGAAATCGCTGTTAAAAGGATTTTCAGGGGCTTTTCCAAAGTAACGATAGTCAACCACAACGCCATCTGCATTGGAAGATGTTCCGGGGAAGGTAGCATAGCCGAGCGTTCCTCCTGAAATCGGAGCAACCCACAAGTTGAGATACTTTGAATTATCCCATATTGTGTTGGGCTTGCGATTGTCGCTCCAATTGCCGGTTGCGCCCATGCTGACGCGGTCAATGCCCGTTGTTGGATTTCCTTCAGGGTCAAGTTGCGCGAGGCAAAACTCTAATTCAGCATTTCCAACAACACCGGAAAAATGCGCAGGCACATCTGTGATATCCGCGTTCAGCGCATTGTAGTCTTCATTCAGCACTTCAAACTGCGAAAGGATTTGCGCGTCAGAAATATTTGCGCCCGTCCCGATCGCTTCATCATTGTGCATTACATGCACCACCACCGGAATGGTGATGATTGCGCGCGCTCCGTTTTTCTGTGCGGATTTTGAATTGCGAAATGTAGCAGATTGCAGTCGCGCTTGCTCAATACGCGCTTCCAATCCGGTATCTGCCTTTTTTAATTCTTCAAGATATTCATCGGTGTGACAGCGTTGAACTTGCGCATTGGCAATAAAAATCAGGCAGGCAAAAGCAATTGTGAAAAGAATTTTCATTCGTAGTTGTTCTGAAATAAAATTAAGCAGGAAGTCAGTCAATCACAACAAATCGTTTGGCTGCATAATACTGCTTTCCGCGCATCACGGCAACATACGCGCCCGCAGATAAGTTTGCCGGAAGGCGGATTTTTTCTGTGCCCGGTTCAATGCTGAATGTGGTGAAGAGTTTTCCTTCTGAATTATAAACTTGTAAAGTGCTCCATGCTTCCACTTCGCAGGAGGTGGAGAGAAACAAATACTTACCGAGCCAGCCATAAGATACGCTGATGTTGCAAGCATTGATTTCGCGCACCTGCACCGGACCATCAACCTGCCTTGTTGCTGATGAGCTATGCTGAATTTTTGCAAGATGGCAAATAGAAGCGACTGTTGCTTTCACAATGTTGCTCATAAAAGTGAAATTGAGTATGCCAATCGTGTCGGCAGGGGTATGATAATTATGATTTCTGAAATTCGCTCCATCAGTAAGCATGAGCGCTTTTTGTCCGGCAGTCCAAAAACTTGCGTGGTCGCTTCTTAAAAAATCGGGCGTAAATATTCCGTTTAACGGCAATTCTACAGAAACTACTTTTAAATCGGGAACATACACCGCTGCCAGGGAATCATACACGCTCATGATAGCGCTTGTCTGCTCATTGGAAGTATTCACCACAAAATTTCCGCGAAAACTATCAGCAACAACGGCATTGTATTGTGCCGGAAATGCAATGTTGAACCCTGCCGGAATTTGCTGTGTGTTCGGAACATCGGTGTAGTATCCAATCATTTCGTAGTTGAACGCTCCCTCTAATTGCTCGTAGCTTTTCACGCCATTAGTCACATATTCGGTGCTTCCATGAAGACCAAACACAGGAGTTGATTCTTCAAAATCAAAGCCGATGAATTTGATGGAATGTTCAAACTGATATTGTGAAAGCACTTGCATTGCTTCCAATACGCCTGCAACGCCTGAACCATTATCATCCGCGCCAGGAGTATCGTCAACGCTGTCGAAATGCGCGTCAACAATGTAAGTGATAGACTCATCTTTCATGCCGGGCAACCTTCCGATGATGTTGTGCGCACTGTAATTCTCCAAGGTAAATGGCTGGCGATAGGTTTGTAATCCATTGGTAACGAAACGATTTTCAATAAAATCTTTCACCGCCTCAAGGTGAGTAGGATTGGTTTGATAGTGCCTGATGTCTGATGCAATGAAGGAAAGGTCATTAAACAGGCGCACGCTATCCACCTGCGACACGATGTTGGCAATGTCGGGCACGATGCGGTCGTCAGCAACTAAGCGCACATGATAATTTCCGATAAATGTAATTTCTGAATCGTATGAAAATTCAATCTGCTTGCCGATGCCGGGCGTGAGGGGAAATCCAATATCACCCGTTGGATTCGTATATGCCGCAAGAAATGTTTCCCCTCCATCATCTGAAAGTCCGACTGAAATTTCTACGTTATCATTTTCAGTATCTGACAAATCAAACGTGATGTAAATTTTCTTATTCACCGTATCGGAAACTACACTCAGATTGCTGATTTGCGGGGGTTGGTTGATGGCGAATGTATTTCCAAAAAAGACTGTCAGAAAAACCAGTGTGAATGTTGAGCGAAACATAGGTAATTATTTTTTGTAAAGCCTAATGAATAAAGCACTCTGTAATCTCCTACTCTTATCCGATGTTCATCTGTCCCGCCCGTAAGCTTCTTATATCCCTGCGGTCGGGGGTTTTCTCCAAGTCTTGAAATTGCGTTTGTTATGCGTTCAAACGCACTATTTTCCAGTTTTCTTAATTGCTTTTGAGCAAGCGGAGCGATAATAATCGGGTAGCTCATGCAAGCTTGCGCCTGGTTTTTTCCTGTTTCATAAAAGCGTCAAAGGGAATCGCTGCTTTCAATTGCCTTCGGGCTTTTTTTGCAAGGTGTAAATCCAGCACGTCTTCCGGCAATTCATCTGTCACAAAATCTATGTTGCGGTTTTTCTTTGATAACGTACGCAGAAGCTTCACAAGATTTTTTGCTGTTTCGTCTTTCTCCGTAATTTGAATAAGGGGCCTCATATCTTTCAAAAATACTTGTTTTATGCTTCAGAATACAGGCGACTTATCTCACCTCTTTTTTCTTCGCTGTTGCTTAAATTCGTAGCAAGTAAACCCCTTTCACTATGAGAACATTTTCGCTGCTTGCAGCTATTCTATGCACAATCTTTTTTCCCAACACCGAAAATCTGCAAGCCCAAACCGTAGTGCGCGGTCCCTACCTTCAGCTTCCCACGCAAACCAGCATCTTCGTAAAATGGCGCACGGACGTATCTTCCGATAGCAAAGTGAGTTACGGCAGCGACCCGAATAATCTGAGCATGACGGAAACGGACGCCCAGCAAGTAAGCGACCATAGCGTGAAACTCACAGGGCTTTCACCGTTCACCAAATATTATTATTCTATCGGCACTATCACGCAAACTCTGAGCGGTCCCGATTCTTTACACCATTTCATGACTATCCCGCCATCCGGTACGGTGCAGCCGATTCGCATTTGGGCGATTGGCGATTTCGGAAAGGCGAATCAAACGGAGCAGCGTGTGCGCGACTCTTACCTCAGCTATACAGAAGATACACACACGGATGTTTTTCTCTGGTTGGGCGACAATACGTATGACAACGGCACTGACCAGCAATACCAGGATAAGGTGTTTAATTACAATTATTACGGACACGTTTTTAAATACATGCCCTTTTGGCCAACGCCCGGCAACCATGATTACGAAAGCGTTTCACCCATACTCAGCCCTACTGACCCCACTACGCATACGGGACCCTATTATGACATTATCGAGGTGCCAAAAAACGGTGAAGCAGGCGGTGTACCCTCCGGTTATGAATTATATTACTCGTTTGATTACGGCAACGTGCATTTCATTTCTTTGAATTCTGAAGTAGGCGCGGTGACATCTGCCTCCAACGATTGGACAGGAGCTAATCCCGCAGGCGGTTTCTCCGGCTCCCCAATGACTCAATGGCTTGAGCAGGATTTGCAGGCAAACACGCTGCCTTGGGTGGTAGTTTATTTTCATCAGCCTCCTTACACCAAAGGCTCGCATGATTCCGATGATTTTTGGGAATATTACATGGCTGCTATGCGCAAAAATTTTGTTCCCATTTTTGACCAATACAAAGTTGACCTCGTGCTGTGCGGACATAGCCATGTGTTTGAGCGTTCGTATGTCATCAAGGGACACTACGGAGTTTCCAATACGTATGACACGAACACCATGCTAGTTGACGGCACAAGCGGCATTGATTCCTTAGGCGAAGCGTATGTGAAAGACCTAACGCAAACCGGTGGCGATGAAGGCACTGTGTATGTTGTGTGCGGCAGTTCAGGCAGTTTGGAAACAGGCGCAGCACTAAATCACCCCGTGATGTTCACGGGCTATGCCGACAAGGGCGGATCTTACGTACTCGATGTTGAGGGCAACCGACTTGATGGAAAATTCATTAATGAAGACGGATTAGTTCTCGACCACTTCACCATGTTTAAAGGCGAGGAAGAAGACACCACTACGTTCATCTCTAACTTTCCAAATGATATTGCAGACATGAGCATCGTGCCGAATCCGTTTACCAATGAAACGCTCGTAAGTTTTTCACTGAAAAAAGAGTTAACTGTTACTGCCGAAATCTTCGATATGGCGGGAAAAAGAATCAAAACATTATTTGCAAATTCCGCTTACTCGCAGGGTAGCCATTCCTTTACTGTTACGAAAAATGACATCTCCTCTGCAAGCGGAGTATTCTTGTTGAGGCTGCATGGCGGGGAAGGCAATTTGGTGGAAAGAATAATCAGGGTGGACTGATTCTTAGAAAATACGCGTCATTTAATCACCGTTACGCTTCCCTGCATGCGTTGCACTGTTCGGTCAAGGTATTCAATATAGACCTCATACACGTACACGCCTTGGTTGATTTCCTTTCCGCCTGCGGTGCCATCCCATCCTTGCATTCTGTCATCTGCAATAAACACTTCACCGCCCCAGCGGTCGTAAATTGACATCTTGAAACGCTTGTCGCCATACGTGTAAACCTGAAACACATCATTCACTCCATCTTGATTTGGTGTGAAAGCATTCGGAATGAAAAGAATTTTATCAAGCAACACGGTAACTGTTGCAGTGTCATATGCAAAACAACCATCTGAGTTTTGTATGGTGATAAAATACGTGCGCGTGCCTACGCCCGTCATCTGCGGATTTTCACAATCAGCGCAACTCAAATCAGTGTTAGGCAACCAGCTATAAGTTGCATTTAAATCAGCAGGTGTTAATGCAGAAGAGAATTGCAACGGCACTCCAAAATTCAAGGTTGTGTCAGCGGGCGTAACTTCTAAGAGCAATTGTGGCGGCTCACTCACTGTGTAGGTTGCAGTGAGAATACAGCCGTTGTCATCAGTCACTGTCACTGCATAATCATCCGTGTGTAATTGGTTGATGGATGCAGAAGATGCATTGTTTGACCAATTAAAAAAATAGGGCAACGTGCCGCCCGAAACGAGGAGGTTCACAGAGCCGTTATTTCCACCAAAGCAAGCCACATCCGTCACGGTTTCATTCACTGAAATTCCATCAACAGGCTCCTGCACAGTTGCGCTGCCCGTTGCGGAGCAGTTGTTTGCATCTGTCACAATTACAGTATAAGTTCCTGCGGGAATAACGCTGAGATTTTGCGCGGTGGAGTTATTATCCCAATCAAAAATAAAAGCAGGCGCACCCCCGGTGACACTCAAATCTATTGCGCCTGTGCTTGCGCCCGCACACAGCACATCTGTCGGTGATAATCCTAAACTTAAAGAAGGAAAAACTTCCACCGTTTGCGTGACTGAATTCTGGCAATTCACATCTGTTGTCACTATGAGGGTTACGTCATACGTTCCGGCAGCGGGATACGTGTTTGAAGTATTTTGCTGAGTGGCAGTTTGCGCATTGCCAAAATCCCACGACCATGAAGCAATCGTGTAGGGCAACGTGACAGACGATTGGTCAATGAAATTAACAGGTGCGCCAAAGCACACATTGGTAAAGTTGAATGCAGCGGCTGGCGCGGAATACACCGTCACTTGCTGCGTGGTGGCGTGTGTGCAGGTACTGTCGGAACTGACTGTCAGTGTAACAGAATATGTTCCTTCTGCCGCATAGTTATGTGTTGGATTTTGCTGGGAAGAAGCTAGCGCATCGCCAAAATCCCATTGCCATGTTGCAACAGCACCGCTTGCAATCGTTGTTAAATCGGTGAATGTTGCGGACGCGCCTGCGCAAACATTATTCGAAGAAAAATCAGCAACGGGAAAAACACGGATGGGTTTTTCGGGACGGACAGTGATGTAATCCGGCAGGTTCACATCAGCCATCGTTCCCGCCTGACCTGGTTGCGGGCAGCACTGGTTGCCATTGCCGGGTTGTCCGGGAGTTACGTTTGTAGTTCCGCTGAAACTGTTTCCCGAAACATGTAAAAACTTTATTCTTCCACCTCCACCGCCTCCACCACCTTCTTTATCATCGCTGTCACCCCCGCGTCCCCCGCTTGCTGTCAATGCTCCGTTTCCTTCGAGATAATCAGCAAGCAGTAAAATGCCGCCACCCGCGCCACCGCCAGCAGCTTCTGAAACATCATTGCAGCAACAGCTTTGCGCATTTTGTCCGCGCACGGAAATAGTTCCGTTCATTTCAATTGAAGCGGCAGTCAAGCTCACTGTGCCACCGCCAGCAGCAGATGCGTTGCAATCAGAACCGCCACCACCGGAGCCTCGGTCAATATCGGTTCCGTTTGTAGTGCCGTAAGCAGGACCGCCAAAGCCTTGCCCACCGCCACCGTTGCCCCCTTGTCCGCCATAGCCACCACCGCCACCGCCAACCGAACCATTGCCATTCCCGCCTGCTCCCGGACCTGAGCCGGGAGCATATCCGCGAAAATCACCGTTGATATTTCCATCGAAAATAATTTTCCGCGCATTGAAAGAAACGCTTGTAGTGAGGGTAATGTTTGCCCCTGGTCGAATATCAATCCATTCAGCTGTTTGGTTTCCATTTAAAGTTTGAGCGCCATTAATCGTCAGCACGTTTGTAAAAACTGCATTGAAATTACTCACCGCAGTAGCACCTGCATTGCCGTAATACATGTAGATAATCTCAGTTCCGTTTGCCGGGATGGTGGGAACAACCACCCAGATTTCCGTAGCGGTGGTGTTGATGCCGCCTTCAATCCAATAGTCGAGAAATTGCCCGCATTTGGTTGTAGTGAAGCGGATGTCACCGCCATTCGCCCGCATTTTCCCCTGGCTGATTGGCGTTTGGGTGTTGATTACCAGCAGCACCTGATAGTTATTCCTCGCAGGATTTCCAGTGTTGTTGAGTTCAATGTCGCGCACATACATCCACCCCGGCACATCGCAGCAAGAAAGCGGTCCTTGAGCAAACGCAGGATACACAATGAGCGCAGAAACAAAGTTGAGTAAAAGCGTTTTGAGGTATTTCATAAGCAAATCTAAAATGCAACTATGAAAGTAATGAAAATTTAAATGTCAGATTGGAAAAAAGCCGGAAGAAGTATCACGGCACCTGGTCGTACCCATGCCCGCCCCAAGGATGGCAGGATAGAATGCGTTTTAGCGTGAGGTATCCGCCTTTGAAAAATCCATGCTTGCGAAATGCTTCAACACCATATTCAGAGCAACTTGGTGTGTAACGGCAACTCGACATTAAATAAGGAGAGATAACACGCTGATAAATTTTTATCAGCAGAATGGCAATCGTTGCGGGTATTTTCAGCAAAGTATTCATACTTTTTCCCTCAACAATTGCAAAGCAGCAGGCAGGCTTCCTTCTATTTGTTTGAAATCAGGTAAACGCTTTCCTGTGAAAATAACCATCAGCGCGATTTGCTTTTTTCTTTCCTCAAGAAAAGAATAGAGTGTCGCCTTTTGTAAACGATAGGCTTCGCGCATCAGCCGCTTGATGCGGTTGCGGTCAACAGCTCTTGCAAAATTTCTTTTTGATGCGGAGAAGGTTGCCTGCACTGGAAAAGGGGACTCCCTTACGAGAGGGATAAAAATGATTCTAAGCGGAAAGGATTCGACTGATGCGCCTTTTTCAAATAATTCCCCGATCAGCTTTTCGCTTTTCAGCCGCTCTGCTTTGGTAAATGTGTTGCGGGGCAAGGGTGCGTTTCTTGTTAAGCAGTCACCCTGATTTTATCGAAGGGTGGCAAAAGCCCGCACCATGCTTCGATAAACTCAGCATGACGAATTGCGCTCATTGCGGTTACTTCAGCGTCTTCTCGTCAGAAACGGTGAGTTTCTTTCTTCCGGTTGCCCTTCTTCTGGAGATGGTTGCCCTGCCAGCTTTCGATTTCATCTTCTTGCGAAATCCTGCTTTATTTTTTCTTTTCCTCGAGGAGGGCTGATACGTTCTTTTCATTTTAAACAGTCTTTAAAATACGAGTTGCAAACTTAATAAAGAAAAGCCGCAAGTTACAAGCAACAAGCCGCAAATAGCTAAAGGCTTGTGACTAAAGGCTTGAAGCTCGAAAAATTATCCTTTCATCGAAATCAGGAACTCTTCGTTTGACTTCGTTCCCTTCATATTCGCCATCATAAAGTTCATGGCTTCTTCCGTAGTCATGTCGGCAATGTGGTTTCTGAGAATCCACATGCGCTGCAAGGTTTCCCTGTCGAGCAGCAGGTCTTCGCGTCTGGTGCTGGAGACAGTGACATCAATTGCAGGATAGATGCGTTTATTGGAAAGCTTGCGGTCAAGCTGCAATTCCATGTTGCCCGTGCCCTTGAATTCTTCAAAAATCACTTCATCCATCTTTGAGCCGGTGTCAATCAGCGCTGTTGCGAGGATGGTGAGCGAGCCGCCATTTTCAATTTTGCGCGCAGCGCCAAAAAACTGCTTGGGCTTATGCAGCGCATTCGCTTCCACTCCGCCTGATAGCACTTTGCCAGATGCCGGAGCCACGGTGTTATGCGCTCTTGCCAAACGGGTAATCGAATCAAGCAATATCACTACATCATGCCCGCTTTCTACGAGGCGTTTTGCTTTTTGCAACGCAATACTTGAAACCTTCACATGCTTTTCAGCAGGCTCATCAAAGGTGGAGGCAATCACTTCCGCCCTTACACTGCGCTCCATGTCGGTTACTTCTTCAGGGCGCTCGTCAATGAGCAATACAATGAGGTAAACTTCCGGGTGGTTCTTCGCAATCGCATTTGCCAATTCTTTCAGCAGCACAGTTTTACCTGTTTTCGGCTGCGCCACAATCAAGCCTCTCTGTCCTTTGCCGATGGGCGTGAACAGGTCAATCATACGGGTGGAGTAATTATCGCCAGTGGTAAACAACGTGAACTTTTCGTTGGGGAAAAGGGGAGTCAGGTAATCAAACGGAACACGGTCGCGCACCTGTTCGGGCGTGAGGTTGTTAATCGTATCTACCTTCAGCAACGCGAAATATTTTTCTCCTTCTTTGGGTGGGCGCACAGCGCCACGCACGGTATCGCCTGTTTTCAGGCCAAACAACTTGATTTGCGAGGGCGATACATAAATATCATCGGGCGAGCTGAGGTAGTTATAATCAGATGAACGGAGGAAACCATACCCATCGGGCATCATTTCCAACACGCCTTCGCCTATGATAATACCGTCAAACTCCACATTAAACGTGGATTCCCTTTTACGGGGCGCGTTCCTTTTGTCTTGCGGATAGTCATCCTGCGGAAACGAATCCTTTTCATTTTCACCGGAAGGCTGCTCTTGCTGCTGTTGTTCTTCACCGGCTTTCGGTTCAAAGGTGTCCCCGTTTTCGAAATCATCCGTAATGGGTGCCGGAGCGGGTTCCGTTTTCTCCTGTTTTTCAGGAGTTTCAGAAGATTCGTTGTAATAAGTTTTCTTGCGGGGCGCACCTCTGCGGGGCTTTGAAGGGGCATCACTGCCGCTGTTTTCGGGCGCCACTGCCTGCTTGTCGAGGATTTTGTAGATAAGCTCCTGCTTATCAAGGCTGCGGAAATTTTCGATTTTGAGCTGGTTGGCAATTTCCTTCAGTTCAGGAACGAGCATATCGTTCAACTGTAAGATGTCATACATGCTTGGAGAATTTTGATTGAATCAAGATGGGTTTAAAAAAAGAGTATTTAAAACGAAGCTGTAAAAAGCTTTTATGATGAAGTAAGTCTTAAACGATTTGGGATTGTCTTCTAAATAACGAAGAATAAAATCGGGGAATCAGCCGCAATGATACGCAATCTTTTCTGATTGGCAAATTTTTCGTTTGGCGATAGGCAACTCAGGTTAATCATATTTGCCAACCTCCCACGCATTTCTACGTATAAACAAGCACTCATTTTTATGAAGTGACCCTAAATTTCTTCATGCTACGCTTTTCTTACATCTGGAAAACCCTGCTCCTCTGCCTGCTGTGGATGCTGTTTGTGGCTACGCGCGTTCATGCGCAGCAAGCCGACAACTACATGATTACGGATAAGCACCTGAAAAAAAACGAAGCGAAAGGCAAGCGCAATGTGAATCGCTTTGTGTTTAAGAACATTGGCAACATTCCTTTTTATTATGACGATGCGAAGCGCAAGCAGATTTTAAAAACGGACAAAAGCGGGGATTATGAAAAGCTGATTCCGCTTTTGGAAGATTATGTAAGTCATTTCGGGTGCGAAAATTTTTTGCGCGATTATGAATTGCTTTGGATGCTCGGGCAGCTTTATGAAAAAAACGGGCGCGGGGAAGAAGCGAAAGAGATGTATCGCTATGTGCTTAAAAATTCTGAGCGCGAGATTGACCGTATCTGGCAATATTATGAGGAGAGAACTGCCGGTGAAAAAGATGAATACGTGCCCATCAAATACTACTATGATTTAGTGGACTATCGCAAGCAGATTGACACGTTGCGCCCGCCCCGTGGCGTGTTCATCAACATGGGAGTATCCGTAAATTCTGAATATGAAGATTATGGTCCTGCGTTGAATATCAACAACAGCGTGTTGCTGATGGCTTCCAAGCGTCACCGCAAAACAATCGGAGATAAGGATTGGTATAACGAAGACCTCTTTTGGGCAGTGCGCGAAAGCGAGGAAAATTGGCTGAAAGCAGAGCCGCTTGAAGGCATTAACACGCAATATAACGAAGGTTCGCCCTGCATCAGCCGTGATGGAACGCGCTTGTATTTCATTCGTTGCGAATCACCCGATGGGTTTGGTAACTGCGATTTGTACATGGCAGAATTGATTAGCGATGGCAACTGGGACAACGTGCGTAATCTGGGCGCAGAAGTGAACAGCGCAGGCTGGGATTCGCACCCTTCGCTCTCGCACTCGGAAGACACGCTGTTTTTTGCATCAGACCGCGAGGGCGGCTTCGGTAGCACGGATATTTACTATTGTGTTAAACAAGGTGGCAAGTGGTCGAAAGCAAGGAACTTAGGTCCTGTAATTAATACAAAAGATGCAGAAGCGAGTCCGTTTTATCATCCTGTGCATGATGTGTTTTATTTCAGCAGCAACGGACAGTTGATGAACTTCGGGGAGTTTGATATTTATAAGTCAACAAAGATGAACGGCAACTGGACGGAGCCGAAAAACATCGGTCCGTTAGTGAACGGCACTGCCGAAGAATTTTATTTTACGATTGATTCCGAATCGAAAGATTTGTTTTATGCGCGTTCGGAAGACAAAGGATTTCAGAGCCTTGATTTGTATTCATTTCCATTACCGATGGAAGCGCAACCCACTGCGACCACCGTATTTGAGGGTACGCTGAAAGATTCAGTATCCAATCAGCCTTTTAATGGAATTGTTTCGATTATTGATTTGGAAAACGGAATTGAAGTTGCGCCAAAATATATCCGGCAGGATGGTTCTTTCTCCTTCGACCTGATTAATGACAATAAATATTTGCTGATTATCCAGGGTGAAGATTTTTTCCGCATTGAAAAGATATTCGATTTGCAAGGCGACACGGTGATGCATTTCAATGCGCAATCCATCAACATGGTGCGCTTAGAATTTCAAAGTATTGAATTTGCCACCAACAGTTCGGTGATTCTTCCCGAAATGGTTGACGATATGAATAAGATACTGAACTTCCTGTTGGATAATCCCAAGTTTGATTTGAAGATTTCAGGACACACTGATTCACAAGGTAATGCTGAAGCAAACAGTAAACTTTCACAATCACGCGCGGATGCGATTAAAGAATATCTTGTAAACAATGGCGGCATTGAGCCGAATAAAATTGGAGCAATCGGCTATGGCAGTTCCAAGCCAATCGTGAAAGATGAGACTACTGAAGAAGACCGCAAACTTAACCGCAGGGTGGAGTTTGAAATCATCCGCAAAGAAGTCTCGCCCTGATATTTCCCGTGAAAACTTATTGAAAACCACGAAACACTTTTACGCACATTCGCGTAAACATCCTTGTATTTTGTCACGTTAGATTTTGAGGAGGAGGATACTATGAGTGCAACGACAATAACGGCTAATGCCGGTTCTAATCATTTAATAAATCAGAAACCCAAGCTTGATTATCTGAAGGAGCTTTCGGGTGGTGATTTAACTTTCATCGCAGAAATTCTTGAAATGTTTATCAATGATGCGCCACAGGCAGTTGCGCAGTCGTTTGAGCATTTGGAGAAAAAGAATTTCGAGATGCTGCGTATCACCGTGCATAAACTGAAATCATCGGTGCAGGTGGTGGGCGGAAATTATCTCACCGCGCTTATCTGTGAAATTGAATGCGCTGCTGCTGCGAAAATTGATAAGCCTGATATGTTTCTGCAAATGCTTTCCACGCTTGACAGCGATATCCGGCAAATGGTGCAGCACCTCAACGGTGAGTTGAAGGAAATTAAGCAGTAACTGCTTCTGTAAAGCCGGACTTGTTCCGGCTTCCCATTGGAATTCGTAAAAAAGCGGATACCGGAACGAATCCGGCATGACACCGCAGACACCTTCACATCTTGAAATAACTTCTCCTTTAAAACTCTAAATTTGCTGCCATATCATTTTCAAGATGAAAAAAATATTTATTGCAGCATTTATAGTTATTTCATGTGCGGTTTTTGCGCAGCAAAGCGATGAACAGAAAAAAGAAACCGCGAAACAACAGGCAAACGAAGCCGCTGACCGCTTAGTGGTGGGCTTTACGTTTGACAACTGGATTTACGACCGGGATAAAATTGACAGCTTGGGCACAGAATGGAATTCATGGGGAATTCAACTCTATTACATGTATGATATCCCGATGGGAAAATCGCGCTTCAGTTTTGCGCCCGGATTGGGATTCAGCGCAAGTTGGGTGAAAAATAATTCACTGCTTGATGAATCAGTTGATTCTATCGGCACGATTTTCAGACCGATTCAGGCTGATTACAAAAGAAACAGTTTAGTGACTTCTTATTTTGATATTCCGCTTGAGTTGCGTTTTCGCGGAAAAGTAAATTCAAAGAATAAGAGTTTCAAAATGGCAGCGGGTGTTGTTGGAGGCGTTCAAATGACCCATCACACGAAAACAAAAACGGAAATTTCGGGGGAAACGAAAATTTTCAAACAATACCGCTACGATGATTTGATGAAATTCCGCTTCGGTCCAACATTCCGTATCGGCTATGGTTCAGTGAATCTCAGCTTCTACTACTCAGTGCTCAGTTTGTTCAAGAATGATTTAGGACCGGATGTGCATCCGTTTTCTGTTGGGTTTACGATTAACGGATTGTAGTTTATTCCGTCATGCTGAGGCGTAGCGAAGCATCTCTGAAAATTAGAAGGAGATTCTTCGCTTCGCAGAGCCTTCGCTCAGAATGACGATAAAGAATCATTCCCCCGTAAAATTCGCTTTCCGCTTTTCTATAAACGCCTTCACGCCTTCTTTGTAATCTTTTGAGAAGCCTGCTATTTCCTGATAAAGCGCTTCTGCTTCAAGCATCGTGTCGAGGTCTGAATGGAACGATTTGTTCAGCATCTTCTTAATCATGCCGATAGTTTTGGTGGGCGCATTGGCATAATATTCCACGACTTCGTCAACGGCTTTATCCAACTCAGTAGCGGGGACAACTTTATTAATCATGCCCCATTGCAGGGCATCCTGCGCGGAAATTTTTTTACCCATCGTTGCCAACTCAAATGCGCGTGCCGCTCCAACCAGACGCGGAAGAAAATACGCTGAACCGGAATCAAGCACCAAGCCTACATTCACAAATGCTTCCAGCAAGGAAGCATTTTCAGAAGCAATAATCATATCGCAAGCAAGCGCGAAGGAACATCCTGCGCCAGCAGCGATGCCATTCAGTTTACAAATAATCGGCTTCGGCAAATTGCGCATCCCGGTTATTAATGGATTGTAGCGCTGACGGATGGACTCCGCAAGGCTGCGGTTTTCAACGCCTTGTATTTCTTTTAAATCCTGTCCTGCACAAAATGCTTTGCCCGTTCCCGTGATGACAACCACGCGGATGGCTGCGTTCTTTGCAACTTCCCGCAACACTGCTTGCAGTTCCGTATTCATGTCGCCATTGAACGCATTGAATGCATCGGGGCGATTGAGCGTTATCGTTGCTTTCTTGCCGATGATTTCAAAGAGGATTGTCTTATACATAACAGTTTACAGTTTGGAGTTTACAGTTTGGAGTGGCTTTGTTGCATGAATCAATATTTGGAACACACTTCTCCTTCCTCAAAAAATCTTAAGCTGCTTTTTTAACCACATAGCTTTTCGGCATACCCAGCAATGTCATTTTATTGAGCAGTTTACATTTG
>Ga0163154_10004528_pt1 | contig 18184 bp, 18 predicted proteins | sample OliLakLV19MP9P1_FD_148649 | JGI IMG/M metagenome (GOLD analysis project Ga0163154, IMG submission 148649) | Freshwater microbial mat bacterial communities from Lake Vanda, McMurdo Dry Valleys, Antarctica - Oligotrophic Lake LV.19.MP9.P1 | ecosystem: Environmental > Aquatic > Freshwater > Lake >...
TATCCGAGTCCGATGCGATGATCACCTACAAAGAGCGTTCGCTGTTGTTTCGCAATACGGGCGGGGGGAAATTCGTCGAGGTCGGGGAGAAATCGGGCGCAGCCATCACGCGCAAAGTGGTCGGGCGCGGGTGTGCATGGGGCGATTTCGATGGCGACGGCGATCCCGATATTGCGCTTGTTGCCAACAATGAAGGCGGCTTTTTGTTTCGTAACGATACGGCGCACGGCAATGGTTGGATTGGAATCACATTGCAAGGCACGAAATCCACGCGAGATGGCTGGGGCGCGATTGTGCGCGTAACGGCAGGCGGGCGAACGCAGACCTTCCATAAATACGGCGGAGGCAGTTTCGTTTCGTCGAATCAAGGGGCGTTGTTGATCGGCTTGAACGGTGCAAAGACAGCAGAGACCATCGAAATCGACTGGTTGAGCGGCGAAAAAACACGTTTCCAAAATATCGCGGCGGGTCGCTCGATTACCATTATTGAAGGACAGCAGGAAGTTCGTACCGCAGCGGCGAAGTAACCAACTCACCTCTCGCAGCGGATACTGAAAGTACCCGGCAAGAAAGTACAAGCGTCTTTACCTCACCCCCAACCCCTCTCCTGCGAGGAGAGGGGAGTCAATTCGAGCTGTTGCGTCTGAAAGACGCTTGTTTTTTTCAGACGGGGGGTTTCAACCTCCGCTGCGAGAGGTGAGTAACCAGCAGAATTTGCCCTGAAAATTGCTTTTGCTTCTGCCGAAAACAGAAGCAATCAACGGATTCTGTGAGGACACTATTGCCTTGCAGAAAAATGAGACAAGGAAAACACAACACAATGAAACAGCAGCTTTCTCCCGCAGTGGCGGGTGGAGTGATCGCCGTGATTGCCGTCGTCGCCATCTTTTTTGTGATGCGGGCGTTTGGTGGTCCGGGCAAAACGCCCCCGAAACCCGTAGACTACAGTCAGCGAATGCAGCAGCAATCCGCCACTATGGGACAGAATATGCGGCGCGGCGGTTCCATGGGCGGTGCGCCTCAAATGGGTGCGCCTCAAATGGGTGGCAGCATGGGCGGCGCACCGCGCTAAATAGTGGACAGGGAACAGGGAACAGGACAGAACAACGCAATCTGATCCACGAAAGAACACGCAAAAAACACGAAAACAAATTCACGAACAACTCTCTTGAATTGGTCTTTGTGTCCTTTGCTTCTTTGTTGTGGAATTGTCCTGTTCCCTAATCAAAAGCATGAGTATCGAAGCGGTGTGGCGCACAATTCAGTTGAATATCACAGCGACTCGTCTCGGCGTTGCCGAAGAGGAAGAGCGCAATCATGCCATTTCGACACTCGTTGCAGGTGGTGAACTCAGCCTGCCGATTTTGCGCCGTACCCTGTGTCAATCCCACCTGCGAACTCAATGCGCCGCCGCCGTCGCCCTCCATCTGCTCGCTCAACCGGACGGCATGGAGATGCTGGTCGAGGCATTACAGTGGCGGCTTCAATCCGACCCCTCGCTGAGTTCGGAACTGGAAGCGGCACTGATCACGATTGGCTCGCCCGATGCCGTCAATGCGTTATTACTATTATGGAAGCGTACACCGGAAACTGGAGCGCATCGCCATACCCTTGAGAGCATCTGCCGCGTATGGGCGACTCTGCGCGATCCCAAAGTCATTGACGCCTTGATCGTTCGCGCCCCGCGTCTGCCGGAGTTATTCGAGGAGACCCTCCCCGCATTCGGTGAAATGGCGATTGCTCCCCTTGAACAAATGACGGCGTTGCCCGATGCCTCTTCTCGTTTGCTGGCGGTGCGGGCGTTGCGCCATCTCAATGTGCCGCGTACCATCACGTTGTTGCGCCCGCTCTTGCGCGACCCCGACGCAAACGTTCGTGCCGCTGTTCCCGACGCGCTTGCCATGACCGCCGGACATTTTGCGGCGGGAAAATTGGTATTGGAAGCACTGCGCGACGGCTACAGCACAGGAGCGGGCATTCAGGAGTTAGCATTCGGAGCGACTGCACCCTATGACGATCTGATCGACCTTGTCGCCCGCTGGAAGTCCCCTGCAACCCCTCTGCTGCCTCTTGGAGTTTGCGGCGATACAGTGGATGCCGTCGCTAACGCTCTGCGCCTCTTCACCTTCGCGCCGTATCCGCACCCGCGTATTGCCGGTGTCGTCACAGAACTTTTGGAGCGCAAGCCGGAAGTGCTTGTCGTCCGCGAAGCCCTCGTTCTCTCGGCAAACTTTACGCGATTAGGCACACACGCGCAGTGGTTTAGCACTGTAGTTCAAGAATATTTGACCTATCCCAACGCCGACCTGCGTCAGCACGCCGCCGAAGCGTTGGCGCGGCAAGGCGAACCGCTTGGCTCCCATCTACTTCAATTTCTCTATGAAAATCGTCCAAATGCGGGGATTTTGGGTCAGCTTCAAGCTGTTGTGCGGGGAGAAGCCGATCCCGGACGTGTGGCGGCACAGGCAATGCAGCAGATGTCGCAATGGGTGACGCGCCTCTCCCGCGAAACCGCAGACCGCTTGACACCGACAGGCGGCAAACTGCCCCTCTATTACCGCAGTCCACAAATGATCACCCTGCTCACGCGGCTGCTCGAAAATCTGCTCACGCACGCGATGACCACTCAGCCGCCGGAGATGCTGAGTTCCCTCACCGATGCGATAGCCGCGATGTCTGCCTTAGCGCGTTTGTCTCCTGAAGGCAGGGCGGCGCGTCCGCAGATATTGCGTGCGTTGTTGTCGGTTGACCTACCCGCAGTGCATCCGTCAATTCGGGCGGTGCGTTCGACAGCGGCTTCTGCCTTGCTCGCTCTCTATGGCACGGACAGTTTTCCGTTTTTTATCGAAGCGTTGTACGTGCCGCGTTACGATGTTCAGCCCGCCGCGATTGCCGCCCTTGTGGAACTCGCGGATATTCGCGCCTTGCCCCATCTCCAAACCCTTGCCGCCGCGCCGAATCACCCTTGCGCGGCACTCGCCATCGAAGCCGCTACTGCCATCAAACGCACCCATCCCGAAATGATGACTCTGCTCCGCGCCTCGACAGCGCACGATACTCAGCCCGACATCCTTTTGCGCCCGATCCTAACCCGTCCCGCCGAAACCGCGCCCGAAGAACTCCTGCGCCCCTCCGAGCAATAACAGCGAAGCAGACTTGCCCTCAATTCTGCTCTGCCTGCTGTTTTGCCCGTGCAAAAACATCGTTCAGAGCGGCAAAGAGATCAACAAGGGCGGTAATCGTAAAAGAACGCGGGTCACGTACAAACTGCGCCTCTTGAAGTTTGGCGAACTGCCAGACTTCGCCGTTGGAGACACAGCCCTGAACAATCATAGCGCGATTGTCGTTGAGGATTTGAGTTGCAATCATCGCCGTAAAACACTGTCCCCATCCGCCCTCGAAATCGTCCTTTTTGGCTTCGACGACCAAGACATACGGCTTATCGCGTACCATACCCAAGGAGGTTTTCTTCGTGAACAGATAATCGGGATAGCCATCGAACTCCGTTCCGGCACTCAGCGAAACGTGACTCCAAAACAGCAGCACATCGTCGTAGGGCTTCCAAATCTCTTTCAAGATGGGGGCAAGCAGAAATTCACTGATCGCCGCCTCGGACATCCGTACGTCGAGATGCTGCTGGATATAGTCTAACTCCTGTTGGAAATGCTCGCTGACGGCAACCGGCAAAGATTGAACAAACGGCGCGATTATGACGGAAACCTGATATTGCTTGGCAATCGTTTCGATACTAATGTCTGCTCCGAAAGCCATAGGTTTGTTCTTTCTTCCCTCGCTTCATGCTCCCATCCCGGCACTCTATTCCTGAGTTTGTTTGGCGGCGAGGGCTTCGCGTGCCCTATCGTAGACGGTATCGAGCGAGGAAGCGCGTTCGATGAGTTCCGCAATCGGGACTTTCGGGCGTAGACTGTGCAGATAGCACTGCGCCTCTTTTGCCCATGTCCGCAGATTATCAAACAGAGACTGCTGGAAGGGATCACGCGCCCCGATGCGGAACAGCAAGCGATTGAACCGCTGCTGAACGGCGGCAACTGACTCCGCGACAGGCTGAATTTCGGTCAGCAGCAGGATATGCGAGTTCTCGTTCCACCAATCGAACGCCTCCTGTGCTTTTGCCATCTCATCATAGCGTTCTGCCAGTTCGCCCCATTGATAGGCAGTCGGGGTCGGGCTGATCTCCTCATCGAAGGCGACGGTATACTCTTGGTCGTCCGCTGCATCGAGCAGCGCGATGATCTCTTCGCATAGCTCTTCGATGTCGGAGAGTTCGTTGTCGCCCGCCTCTTCCTCCAAGCGACGCTGACGGCACGCCACTGCCCGCAGACGCAAGCAGTGCGACGGGTTCAGTGTTCCCGCTTCGGTCACGAGAGGCCACTTGATATTCCAATCAGCGAGAAATTCGCGCAGATTTTTGGCGTCGGCTTGAATATCTTCGGCGGGGCGCATCGGGCGGCGCGGCACACGGGGCAGAGAATCGCCGTAATCGTTGAACGATGAGGGAGAATAAGGCGAACTCTCATTTGTCTCCGATTGAGGCGTAAAAGATCGTTCCGCAAAGGGCGAGTGCCCATTGGAAGTGGGAGAGTGCGGGAGCGGCGGCACAGAAAGCGGCGCAGGGAGTACGGCGAGCGGGACGGTGGGAACATCGGGTGCAGAGGCGTTTTGCGGCAGCGCGGCGAGAAGCTCACGGGCAGCGGCACGAGTCTGCCATAACTCCTCATAGAGCGTAGTGTCCTCGACGGCGCGGGCAGCGTGCAATAATTGCGTTAAGCGAGTGTGGGCGTTTTGGAGGAAGTGCTTGCGTTTGAGGGCGTGTTCTGCGAGCTGCGACTGTACCGAACGGCAATATATCTCGAATGCTTCTTCCGAGCGCAGTGGCACATTTTTATCGGCTCCGTTTTCTTTGTTTTCCATACCGACAACGGCGGCACTGACGGGTGTTTCCATCTCATTCATTGTTTGCTTTCTCCTTACTTACTCTGTTGTGCGTTTGCTTTAGCGTTTGTTTGTTTGCTGCAACCCTCTCCTGATCTTGCGACCGGGAGCGACGGTAATCTTGATTCCACCGATTTTCGCTCTGCTATCACAGAGGCATATCCCACATTGCCCAAATTTGCGTAAAGGTCTGCTTTTTCACATGATAATCCGCAAACAGGGTGTTGAACCGGCGCGAATGCAGCTCGGGATTAGAGCGGTTCCACGCTTCCACGCCAATCGCCGCATCGCCCTTGCCGCTTCCATGCCATAGCCCGCCGCCGTCCATATAGAGATTGATTTCCGCGGGATAGGTGACGCCTGCCTCGTTCACTTGGCGAGCGGCAAACTCGGTACGATAGAGATAACTCGTACCATATCTCTTGAACATCGAACCCGGCGAGTTGAGAACGAATCCGGTGAAATCCTCGATAAGGATACCCGTATCGCTGGGACAATGGAACAAGGCTCGGCTTTTTATATACGGCTGCAGCGTTTCATGGAGCCACGGCAATTGGGGAATGAGTGCTTGAAAATCCCGTATCCTGTCCCAAATTTGCGGCGTGTCCCGATCCGCAGGGTCTACGGCATAAGGATACTGCCCATCATAATCTTGGATATACATAGCAAAAGCGTTTCCTGCTTGCTTCATATTCGAGAGGCACGAGATTTCGCGGGCTTTGGCGCGGGCTTGGGCAAAGACGGGAAACAGCAGAGCCGCCAAAATTGCGATAATTGCGATAACAACAAGCAACTCGATCAACGTAAAGGCAGCCTGTTGATACCTCACGGGGAGAATGAGGGACGCCATGATTCTTGCTCCATATCCGAAAACGATACTGCGAGGTTGTTCCGTTTCTTATCTAAAGATTCCTTCTTGCCTGAAATTTCTTTTCTGCTCTGCGTCCTATGGATTGGCGTTTAGACTAATTTGGTCTTCTTTTTTGGCTTTGCCGTCGCTTTGGAGACCACTTGATAGCGCGGAGCAGGCTCAATGACGGCTCCCATCCATCGCCCCGGCGATTTGCCGCGAGGTTGGACAGGGCGGGCAGGCGTGTAACTGTTCAGGGTTGTCGGAATTTCGCAGGCGTTCCCAACGGGGCAACCCTTCGCTGTGTGTGGTATGATAGTGCCATTCCAAAAACCGGAGAGACTATGAGCAGACTCGCTCCTCAAATCGTTTTAGTCCACACTGAGCCATTCGACACTCCTCTGCATAATCCGTTTGTCACTTCTCAAGGCGCGACAAGTATGGCACACGGTGTTCGCATCATTCTCACTCTCGATAACGGCATAATCGCCACAGGTGAATCGGTTCCTGTCCAGTATGTCACAGGCGAAACCATCGCAAATGTTCAAGAAACCATCGCCGCACTCATGCCCTATTTGATTGGAATGGAGCCGACACGCTGGCGTTCAGCGTTCTCTGACATTTCTTTCTTTGCGAAGAACGCGCCCTCTGCCCGTTGCGGCGTTGAAATGGCGATATTGGACGCCTTCACACAGATCACAGGCACAACATTTCATCAACTCTGCGGCAGTGCAGTTCCGAGCGCAGAAAGCGACCTGACGATTCCGATTGTCGCCAACGCGGCACAGTTGGCGGCGCAGGCAAGGGAAATGGGGTTTGAAGTCTTTAAGATCAAAGTGGGAGATGTGGATTTGGACGCCGATTTTGCGCGTGTCATGGCGGTTCACGAGGCGGTTCCGGGAGCGTATCTCCGCATTGACGCCAACCAAGCGTTCACGGCTGAGGGCGCACTCGCATTCGTGGATCGTCTCTTGCAAGCGGGCGTGGAACTGGAACTGTTAGAGCAGCCTGTCGCAGCAGACGATTTCGAGGGAATGGTAAGAGTGGCAGAACGCTGCCCTGTTCCGGTGTTCGCCGATGAATCCTGCCGCACGCCCCAACACGCCCTCGCCTTCGCCCAAACTCCGGTTCAGGGCTTCAACTGCAAAATCAACAAAAGCGGGATTGCGGGCGTTCTCGATATTGTCACCATCGCACGGGTCACCGGCAAAAAACTCATGCTCGGCTGTATGCTGGAAACGCGCCGCAGTATCGCTGTCTCCTTGGCGTTGGCGTGCGGAACTGGAGCCTTCGACTTCATAGACCTCGACTCGCATCTCCTCCTCAACGAAGGCGGCGACAATCTCTACTTCACTCAGGACGGACCTGATATGACACTCCCCACAGAGGTTAGAGGTGTTGGGGACTCGCGGTGACAACTCCCCTGCGTAAACGCAGGGGTTTCTCAAACTACGCACAACCTCGTGGTTCACGTTGACGTTTGATGGCAGTGTCTCTGCCAACTGTATTGGCAGACCGAAGTCTGCCAATCTTGCGAATGTTCTCTGCGGCATTCTTATCTCGATGCAGAACAATTTAAATCTGAATCGTATTAGACCTCTTGCGTAAGTCGGGTACAAGAACGTACCCGACTCAAAAACAGCCGTCCTACGGACGAAATTCTCTTGCCTTGAGAGTGCGAAGCACGGCACGGCGGAACGCCCCTAGCAGAGAAATTCATTTCGCTGTACTCTTACAAGAGGTCTATTAAACTGATTACCCATCGTGAGAGTGAATGGAATCGCGCCTTTCATGACACTCTTCTGCTGTCGGCGCAGGCAGATAATGATGACGAGAATGCAAGAGGGAAAGCATTTGAGCAGTATGTTGCCCCTCTCTGAAAGAGTGTCGGCAAAATTTCGCTTGACACAACCCGCGCCGTATGCAAAAATGACTCCATAGAAGAGGAGTGTTCAATATGGAGCGTGCGGCGGCATTGCGGGCTGCCATTCGTCGGCTGACCGAGGCACTTTCGGTTCCCCTGCCAGCCAGCGAAATTCATCAGATTATTGTCGAGGAGGCACGGCGCATCACGGATGCCGCCGGAGCCGCCCTTTGTCTGCTTGCCCGCGAAGACCGTGCTATGCTCGATTATGTGGCGGCGGCGAGCAGCAACGCCGAGGAATTGGTTGGACTGCGCGTCAAAGTTGCCGATTCGCTGTTTGAGAGTGTTCTAGAAAAAGGACGTCCCGCCCGATTCGATGCCCGACTTGGCGACAGACTGACCGCGCCCGGTTTGCAGCCGTCCCGAACCGCAGCGATTGTTCCGATTTTCCGCGACGGCAAGCCGACTGGAGCATTGACCGTCCTCAACAAAGGCGGCGACACCCCCGAAACCGCTCCTGCTTTCGACGACACCGACATAGACACCCTGCAAACCCTTGCCGAAATCGCCTCGCTTGCCCGTAAAGTCGAAAAAACTGCCCGCACCGCCCGCGAGCAGTCGCGTGAACTTGCCGTTCTCTATGACGCTGCCAAGACAGTCGCCGGAAGCCTCAACGTGCATCAGGTTCTCGACAGCGTTTTGGAGGCGATCTGTACCCATGTCGAATATCATACCGCCGTTTTGTTTCTTCTCAACGACGAACGGACTCATCTGTTTATCGCGGCGGATCGCGGACTGACCGAAGACGAACGCGCCATTCAGTGGGGCATGAATCACGGCTTGGCGGCGCGAGTGCTGGACAGCGGCGCACCTCTGCTCGTTCGCGATATGGAAGCCGAAGAAGACTTTCAATCGCTCTCTGAGAACGCTACTGACCTTTCCGCAATGTTCGTGCCGATCATCAGCCGCGAGGATATGCACGGGTTGATCGTCGTAACGAGTTTACAGCGCAACGCCTATACCAAGGGCGACCTCAATTTGCTCTCTGCCGTCGGAATGCAAGCCGGAATCGCCATCGAAAACGCTTATCTGTACGAAGACGCCCAACGCCGCGCCGAAGAAGCCACTGCCCTCTATGACCTGTCTCAGCACGTCAACGCGACATTGCATTTAGACCGCGTCCTGAACTTCGTCGCCGACAGCGTGCTGAATCTGCTCAAAGTGGACAAGTTCGCTCTGATGCTCCACGACAAGCGCGAGGGCAGATTGACAACCCGCGTCACGCGCCATCTCGACGCCGAAGGGTTTGCCGCTATTTGCCCGAAAGTGGGGGACGGAGTCGGAGAGGGAATCGCGGGTTGGGTGTTCGAGTGGCAGACTCCGCAAGCCGTCTCCGATGTGATCGCCGACCCGCGCAATCGCACCGCTCCCGTTCATCAATTCGGAGTCGCCTCGACGCTCTGCGTTCCCATGCACGTCGGCGAAAACGTCATTGGCGTTATTCACGCAATCAGCGGCAAGCGGCGATTGTTCACTGTTGCCGAGATGGAACTTCTCTATACCATCGCCAATCAAGCGGCGTCCGCGATTGCCAACGCCACACGCTACAACGACTCCCGCCTCCGAACGCTGGAACTACGCCGCTATTTTCAGCGGGTGGCGAGTGCGTTGGGTTCCGCATTGGACGGGCGCGATTTGCCGCAGCTGCTTGCCGACTTGGCACTCGCAATGATGGAAGGGGATCGGTGCGCGGTCTATCAAGTGGACGGCGAGGAGACGCGCCTTCTCGCTACCAGCCATTTCCGCACGTCCGCCCCGCCCGATGCGTCGGTTCCACTCGGTCAGGGTTTGACAGGTTGGGTGGCGCGGCGCGGACAATCGCTGATCATCGCCGACTTGGACGCCGATACGCGCTCACAGGCGCACGGCTGGCTGCGACGCGACAAACAAGAATCGTATCTTGGTATTCCGCTCAAATTGGATCGGCGCACAGTCGGCGTCATTGAAATCTACACGCAGCAATCCCGCGAATTTTCTCCTGACGAGGCACGCTTGCTTTCGACATTCGCCCGCCGCGCCCGTCTCGCCCACACACTCGTTCTCGAACCGTCTCAAATTCTCGCGTAGAAAGTATCGAAGTATTATGATCGCACAAATTACCGGAACCATCGTTCGCACCGAAGGCAACAGTGTGATTATTGACGCGAACGGCGTGGGCTATCTCATTCATGTTCCGGTTTCGATTCTGCCGCTCCTGCCCGAAGTCGGCGGCAAAGCGACTCTCGTCACGCATCTGGTCATACGCGGTCAGCCCGATATGGAGATGACGCTCTACGGATTTATGGAACTTGGCGAACGCGCCGCCTTCCAGATTCTCTTGGGAACGTCGGGCGTTGGTCCCAAAGTCGCGCTGGCATTGCTCTCTACGCTGACTGTTGACGAATTGTCCCGCGCTCTGTCCACCAACGACACGCGCACCATCACCAAAGTTCCGGGCGTCGGACCGAAATTGGCACAGCGAATGTGCCTTGAACTCGGCGACAAAATGGCGGCGTTTGCCTTCGACAAACGCACGGAACGCGCCGCCGCTGGAGCGCAAACCTCCCAAGAGAACGCCGCGTTCGAGGACGTTTTAGATGCTCTGGTCGGATTAGGCTATAGCCGCTCCGATGCCCGCCGCGCCGCAGACCGCGCCCTCGATAACGCTCCCGACAAAGCCAACACCAGCGGAATTATCACGGCAGCACTGGCACTGCTCACCGGCGGCAAACGCTTCTAACAATTCCCTCTTCTGGCAAGGGTATAATTGAGTCAACCCACGGAAGCGAAAACAATGCCCGCACAAGACCAAATTCATCAACCCGTTCGGAACGCTATCGAAAAAGACGGTTGGACAATCACAGATGATCCTTATCGCATCAATATCAACGGCGAGTTTTTGTATGCTGACCTTTGAGCAGAAAAGGTCATAGAAGAGCAAACACTTCAAGTGATAATTGTTGAGATCAAAAGTTTCGGGGAACGCTCACTGATTCATGCGCTGGAGGAGGCACTTGGGCAGTATCGCATCTATCGCAAAATTCTGGCGAAACAGCAACCGGATTATAAGGTCTACCTTGCGCTTTCCCAAAAGGCTTATGAAAGGCTACAACGGCGTCCGACATTCCGCTTTCTGATGGAAGAGAAAGAGTTCGTTCTTATCACTGTCGATACAGACAAAGAGGAGATTGTCGCATGGATAGAATAGAGCAATATCGGGAACTGGTTATCAAAGCCATAACGGAATCTTATCATTACCGCTTTCCCCCGAAAGACGAAGCCATTGAAACATTGTTTCTGCGTGACGAACAGCAGGATCAGTATATGCTCTATCAAATGGGATGGATCGGTCAGCATCCTGTCAACAATGTGATCATTCTCATGCGAATTAAACAGGGCAAAATTTGGATTGACGAAGATTTGACAGAGTACGGTGTTGTTACCGATTTATTGCGTTGGGGCGTGCTTCCATCGGACATCGTACAGGCTTGGCTTCCCTCTGGTACGCAGAAAGAACCAGAACCTGTCTTAGCATAACAATCATGGACATATTCATTGCGTTGTCAAGGGCGCGGTAAACTTAACAACTCACGTTACGCACCGGGGGTTTAAAACCTCCGGTGCGTAACGTGAGTGATTAACAAAGGGGCTGATGTTAACGCAACCTCAAAGATTACCAATACTACTCCTTTAATCTTAGCAGCAGCGAACGGACATACAGCCGTAGTGAAAACTCTATTAGATGCTCACGCCAATGTTAATCACCGCAACACAAAAGGACAAAATGCTTTGATGCACGCTGCTATTTGGGGATATGAAGATGTTGTACGCCTTTTACTGGCGCATGGCGCAAATGTACAGGCTAAAAATTATCAGGGTAAAACAGCACAGGATTTAGCAAAAGAGGGACGGACGCCAACGGGAAAAAGCAAACCGAAGGGTCATATTGCGATTATTAGAGAATTAATTCAGGCAGGTAGAAAAAAGTAGAACTTGTGTTCATTGAGACTTATAATCGCATCTTATCTGCTACTGTCCGACAGAGTTAATTTGAAAAATCTTCAAATTTTGACGATAGCTTCTCAGTAATTTTACGTTTTTCCTTTCGCGATCTACATTCTCCTATGAGGTGACATTTCATGTCTGAACAGCATTACAACCGACGACAGTTTCTGCGCTCGACGGGGGCGGTGATAGCGGCAACCATACTGCCTCTGCAACGCGGGTTCGCCGCACCGAAATCCGATACGCTTCGGCTCGCTTTGATTGGCACAGGCGGGCAGTCCGGCGGCGATGTGCCGGAACTGCTCTCGCACGGCAGTGTCAAGATCATGGCGGTTTGCGATGTGGATCGGGCGGCGCGTGAGCGTGCCATTCAAGCCTATAAACTGGAAAACGTCCCGCAGTTTGTGGATTTTCGCGAGATGCTTGCGAAAATGTCAGGTGACCTTGACGCGGTTCATGTCGCGACCCCCGATCATATCCACGCGCCCGCTGGATTGACTGCGATGGCTGCCGGTCTGCACGCCTACGTTCAGAAGCCGCTCACGCGGAGCGTCGGCGAGGCGATTGCCTTCAAGAAAGCGGCGGCAAAAAATCCCCGTCTTGTGACGCAGATGGGTGTTCAGATTCACGCGGATGCCGCGTACCGCACCGCCGTCAGTTGGCTTCAAGCGGGCGTCATCGGGAAAGTCCGCGAGGTGCATACCTTTTGCTCGAAAGGCTGGGGCGGCGCACTTCCTGCCAAAAGCCCCGACCCCATCCCGGACGGACTTGACTGGGAACTTTATTGTGGTGCTACGACAAAAATGCCCTATGTCAACGGCTATTACCATCCCGGCAACTGGCGTAAATGGCAAGCATTCGGAACAGGCACACTTGGCGATATGGCGTGCCATCTCTTCGATCCGGTCTTCACGGCGATCCAACCCGGCGCAGTCAAGAGTGTCGTCTCTTATGGCGAAGCCCCTCCCACTCCAGAGCATTTCCCCTACAACGCGCATATCGAATGGAAACTTGGCGGCTCCCGCTATACAACTCCCGAACTTACTGTCCACTGGTATCATGGCGACACGCACGCCCCGGAGGAGATGTTCCCTAAAGATGCACCCGTTCCCGGAATCGGCTCTTTGGTGATCGGTGAAAATGGGACATTGATATTGCCGCACTGGAGTATTCCCTTCGTTTCTGATAAAGACGGCAAACGTGTGGAGATGCTTCCGCCGCGTGAGCCTTCTGCTAACCACTATCACGAATGGGTGAACGCTGCACTGAAGCGCACTGAGGGAAAATGCGGAGCGCACTTTGAGTATGCTGCTGCGATGACTGCGGTGATTTTGATGGGCAATATCGCGATGTGGCAGCCCAACAAAACTTTCCTGTGGGATGCCAAAAGAGAACGCTTCAAGGGAGAGGGCGCGAACGAGATCAATAAGCGTTTGTTGCCCGTCTATCGCGATGGCTGGAAGATTCCGTTCGTAAATGGATAGCAGGAGAGCGATGTGGAACGGATTGTGCAAAGTCTTGCAGCAAGCGATACCGTAATCAAAACTGTCGAAACTTTGCGTGACGAAATGACTCATATCGGGCAGGAACTCGCCGCAAAATTTGCCTTTTCTTATCCGCATCGCCTCGAAAAAACGGTGCGAGACGGCTGGACGCAGTACCGGACACGAGACACGAAAGGATGAACCACAATGCTGGACGTTGACGCGGGGCGCGGACCCGTACAATGCGACGGAATTTCACGACGGCAGATGCTGCGTCTCGGCGCACTCTCTATCATGGGATTGACCCTGCCCGACCTGCTGCGCCTCGAAGCCGCTCAAGCCGCAACAAAAGTCGCCACGAAGGCAAAAGCCAAAAATGTTCTGCTCGTCTATCTCGGCGGCGGACTGACCCATCATGACTCGTTCGACCCGAAGCCCGATCAACCGCAGGAGATTCGCGGCAAATATGGCGTCATCAAAACGGGGCTGTCCGGCGTGCGGTTCAGCGACCAAATGAAAGAAATGGCGAAAATCACTGACCTCTATGCCCTGTGTCGCGGGCAAGTCGTCGGGAGCGATCACCACGAAACCGCTGCACAATGGATGCTGACCGGCAATTACGGCGTGATGCAGGGCGGCGATCATCCGTCCATCGGCAGCATCATCTCCCACGAAATGAATCCGCTCAATACCCTTCCGCCCTATGTTGCCATTCCCCGCAATCACTCGTTCACATGGGAACTCGGCAAAGCGGCGTGGCTCGGCGAACGCTACGAGTCGTTCAAGGCGGGCAGCTGCGGCGACAACAACTGGAAAGTCCCGAATTTGTCTCTCCTCGATGGCGTAGACCAGAACCGCCTTAATCGCCGCCAGTCCATGCTTAAAGCGGTGGACACTCTCGCCAAAAGAGTGGAAGCCTCCGATGCGATTGGCTCGATGGATACTTTCTATCAACGCGCCACGCAGATGATTGTCTCTTCCGAAGCGCGGCAAGCGTTCGACCTTTCCAAAGAGGACGAGAAAACTCAGGAGATGTACGGCAAAGACTTTTGGGGCAAACAAGCCCTGCTCGCTCGCCGGATGATCGAGGCAAATGTTCGCTTTGTCCTGCTCTGTCAAGGCGGCTGGGATCACCACTCCAACATTTTCCCCGCGTGCGATAAGGCACTGCCCGGCTTGGATCGCTCCCTCTCCGCTCTCCTCAAAGATATGAAACAGCGCGGTTTGCTTGACGAAACGCTTGTCGCGATCTACGGCGATTTCGGGCGCACGAGCAAGATCAATAAAGACAACGGGCGCGATCATTGGGGCAATTCGGGAAGTATGATCTTCGCGGGTGCGGGCGTGCGCGGCGGTCAAGTCATCGGAGCCACCGACGAACGCGGCGAATACACCGTTGAGCGTCCCATTCGCCCGCCGGAAGTTGCGGCAACGATCTATCACGCGCTCGGCATTGATTACGAAAAAGCCCTGTATACGCCGCAGAATCGCCCTGTCCCGCTCTTGCCGGAATGCGAGCCGATCCGCGAACTCTGGGCATAGATTCAGAACCACAGGGAACACGGGGACACAGGGGCAATGCAAAATACGATCCACGATGTACACGAAAAAAGAACGAAAGAGACACAGAAAATCGTTCGGAAGTTTATTATTGAATTGTCCCTGTGTTCCCTGTGGTTTATATTGTTGCTTGCTTTTGCTGCTCCATGTTGGGGGCAGACGGTGAAGCCTGTGGTGTTCAGCAAGCAGGTTTTGCCGATTTTGCGCGAACAGTGTTGGTCATGTCATAGCGGGCAAAATTCGACAAATGGCTATTCGCTGGAGACTCGCGAGAAGATGATCGCGGGCGGGCGGTATGGCACGGCGATTGTTGTTGGCAAGGGCAAAGAGAGTACATTCGTTAAATATCTGACGGGCGAGATCAAGCCGATTATGCCGCCATCGGGCAAGTTGGATATGGACAAAATCGGAACTATTCGGCGGTGGATTGATGAAGGCGCGAAGGTTGATTCCTACAACTATACGCCGACAAAAGCCGTTGCGCCGAAGGTTGTGGTTTCCCATGAAGTGAAGCAGATTGCACCGATTACGGCACTTGTGTATTCGCCCGATTATAGCAAAGTGGCGATTGCGGGCTATCGCGGCGTCAAACTCCTCGATGCGAAATCCGGCGAGATTACGCAGACGGTCAGCGGTGCGTCGGATCAGGTTCAGGCGATAGCGTGGAGTAGTGACGGCAAACTGCTGGCGATGGCGGGCGGCGTTCCGGGCGAAAAAGGCGAGATTGTTCTGATTGATACGGGGACATGGAAGCCGATTCGTACTCTCAGTGAGCATACCGACGTTGTTTATTCCGTCACGTTCAAGCCGAATTCCCACGAACTTGCTTCGGGTTCCCACGACAAAACGGGACGCATTTGGGATACCGATACAGGCAAATCCTCGAAGATTATCAAAGACCATGCCGATGCAATCTACTGCGTCGCGTATTCCCCCGACGGCAAATACCTTGCCACTGCAAGCGGTGATCGTACCGCCAAACTCTTCGACCCCGCCCAAAATTATAAGCGTGTCGCTACTCTCAACGCGCATCAGGACGGCGTGACTCGCGTCGCTTTCAGCAAAGACTCCAAACTCCTCGCAACCGGCGGCATGGACAAAACCGTTCGTGTTTGGGAAGTCAAAGCCCAAAACATGGATAGCCCGCTCCGCACGATGGGAACGGGCGATGGGCAGGTCACCGACTGCCAGTTCAGTCCCACTGGAAGTCTCCTCATCTTCGGCAGTTCCGATACCGTTGTTCGCGTTTATAATGGCACGGGCGAACAGCACAAGCGCGACCTGACCGAAATGACCGATTGGATTTCTTCTCTCGCTATTTTCTCCGATGGCAACTCGTTTTTAGTCGGAACCCAAGACGGCAAACTGCTGTTCTGGGACGCCAAAGAATTCCGTATTACCCGCACGCTCTTACTCAAACAATAGAACCACAGGGAACACAGGGGACACAGGGAAATGCAAAATCCAATTCTTATCGATTGTAATGAAGAACTAAGCGGGCGAGTTTTAGATGCGGCGACACAGGTTCATCGAGAATTGGGTCCGGGTTTGCTTGAGTCTGTTTATGAACTGGCACTGATGTTGGAGTTGAAAACAATGGGTATCAAAGCGGAAAGGCAAGTCGAAGTTCCTGTTTTTTATCGTGGTGAGCCGCTTGGAGTAGGATTTCGCGCCGATATTATTGTTGAAGGCTGCTTGCTTTTGGAATTGAAATCTGTTGAAAGATTTGAGAATATCCATACTGCTCAAGCGATCACATATCTGAAGTTGTTGGGCTTTAAACGTGGGTACTTGCTGAATTTTAAGTGTAACTTAATGCGGGAGGGTATCAGACGTGTTATTATTTAACTTTGCATTTCCCTGTGTTCCCTGTGTTCCCTGTGGTTCATTTCTTCTGTTGTGCCTTGCGTTGCCGTGTTTTGCGGACGCCCCGAAGCCGGAGGTCAAGAAGACCGAGCCGATGTATGCTTTGGTGGGCAAAACAACGCGGTTTACGATTTATGGCGAGAATCTGAGTCCGAAAGAGGTGACGGTCAAGGCTCCACTGACGGTGAAACTCATCGAAGCGAAAGACACGGACAAAGATAACAAGGGCAAAGGGGCGCGGCAGGTCGTTGTCGAGGTTGTGGTTCCTGAGAATGCCAAGCCGCAGAATTACGAGCTGACCCTGACGCAGACTGATAATGCGAAAGCGACGGCGCAGGTTCCGGTGGCATTGAATGCGGCGGCGGAGATGGAAGTCAAAAAGCCAAATGGCACGTTCGATAAGGCGATGGTGCTGAGTGGAGCGTCGGTGGCGGTCAATGGGTTTTTTGATAACAACGACGGCTCGCTGTTTCGGTTCGAGGCGAAAGCGGGCGAGACGTATGAGATTATTGTGATGGGGCGGCGCGGCGGTTCCAAAGCCGACCCGATGGTGAAAATTCGCGATAGTCGCAAAATGTCGCGTGTCATGTCTGCGGGGAATCCCAATAAAGATCGCCGTCTCCTCTACAAAATTCCGAGCGATGGCACCTATTATATCGAACTGATGAATTCGTCTATGGATACAGGTGCAGAGCAGAAATACCGCTTGCTGTTCTTCAAGCGGTGAACTGCGGGTACAATCTCTATATGACGCAGATTGTGGAAGAGAGCAGCGCGGCGCAGCGCGTTCCCAATGGAATTCGGCTGCGGCGCGGTGGCGAAGAAGATGAGTTTGCCGCGTTCGAGGTGATGCGGCGGGCGATGGGGTTCACCATGAACTGGAACGCCCATATTGCCACGCGCCAACACCTGCGAACCACGGAGAACGCCAGTTTTTGGGTCGCCGAAGAGTCGCCGAAATGGGGACGCAAGCGGATTGTCGGCTATGCCCGCAGTCTGGTACGCGAAGGATTCTGGAACCTCAACGAGTTTTTCATTGCGCCCGAATACCAGCGGCGCGGTATTGGAACCGGACTGCTCACGCAATGCCTCGATGACGGCGCACGCTTCGGAGCGCATACCCATTTTGTTCTCGCCTCACAGCACTTCGGAGCCGACGCCCTCTATATGCGGGCGGCAGGCTGCTTTCCGCGTGTGCCGATGGTGTTGATGGCGGGTTCGCTTGGGGCATTGCCTTCGCCTCCGCAGCAGGAATCGGCGATTTTGGACAGCGCACTTCCCGCGCTCCGACCTGTCTTGACGTTTTTCTCCTTCCCACATTTTGCACAGCAAGAACCGCTCTGTGCTGATCCCATCGTTCTCACGCCGGAAATTCAAGCCGAAATTGACGCTTTGGATCGGGCGATTGTTGGCTATGCGCGTCCGCAGGAACACCGCCATTGGGCGAATCAGATGGGCGGCGCGAAAGGAGTGGCGCGATTATTCCGCAAGGCGTCGGCAGGAAGTTCGGGGGAAATTGTCGGCTATGGTTATATGAGTACGCACGCCAGCGGTCCCGTTTTG
>Ga0163154_10004529_pt1 | contig 18183 bp, 19 predicted proteins | sample OliLakLV19MP9P1_FD_148649 | JGI IMG/M metagenome (GOLD analysis project Ga0163154, IMG submission 148649) | Freshwater microbial mat bacterial communities from Lake Vanda, McMurdo Dry Valleys, Antarctica - Oligotrophic Lake LV.19.MP9.P1 | ecosystem: Environmental > Aquatic > Freshwater > Lake >...
CCTCTAAGGGTGGAGCGATGCCTGCCCTGCCTGCTAATGCTCTGTCTCAGTTCCCTGATGTAGCCTGCGCCATACCTGGTGCCCAGTCTGCTGCCCTAGCTGCTCTAAAAAGTGCCAGTGGGGGAAAGGATATGGGCACTCCGTTTGGGGCGAGTCCTAGTAGTTTTGGAACTGGAGCGCTGGTGGGGGGGGTCAATATGGGCACTCTAGCCAGTTCTATTGCAGCGATCGAGAGTCAGGGCAGTGGGGGTTACTCTGCTGTGGGTGCCTTCACCTGTGCCGATGGAGGTAGAAACTGCGGTCGGGGCTTAGGCAAGTACCAATTCATGAACTATAACGATACCGCTGCTGGCATTATTGGTAAGCGTTCTGGGGGACAGGCGTTTATCGATAAGGTGAAGGGAGGCTACAGTCCGAACTCTGCGGATCTGATGCAGTATTTCCCCCCCGCAGACCAAGACTTGGCATTTCAGACTTCCCTTTCAGATTTAGCGGGTCAAGCAGCTAAGCAAACAGACCCGACTACGGGGGCATCCTTCACAGGCGATCGGCTGATTGAGCGGGTAGCTCAGATGCATTTTGGGGGAGCAGCAAGTCAGGTTGATGGAATGCAATCCGACGCAAATGGGGCGCTAAGTCTAAAGCAGTACGGTGATAAAGCCTTGTCTGCTTATAAGCAGGGGGGAGGAGCGATGTTAGCAAGTGCCACTGGGGATGCTAATGCCTGTTCTCCTGCGTCATCTGATGGTCAGACCTGTACGGTAGACTCAGCTAAGATGTCTGGAGCAGTCAACCAGGTATTGGGGGCGTTATCTCCAGTAGATCGGTCAGGAGGGGCGAAGATGGTGCCCTATATTCTCAAAGCCTGCGCCAAGGCAGGGGTTAGCGATGCGGATCAGCTTGCCTACATCCTAGCTACAGCTAAGCATGAGACGGGTCACTTCCGCACCATGAACGAAGACAGCCGCTATATGTACGATAAGTGCGGTTGGGGCGAGGGGATGATCCAAGTTACCTGGTGTGACAAAAAGGAGTTTGTGTTTAAGAAGCTGGGTCTACCTGCCTACGGGGGAATTAATGACAAACGTTTATCTGACCCTACCATTGCCGCTGATGCCCTCTGTCGGGGGATGAAAGAGGGGTGGTACGGACAAATGCGTCCAATTGGTGAATGCATTGGGGGAGGCAAGACCGACTATGCTTGTGCTAGAGAGCAGGTTAATGACGGCGATCGGGTGCAAGAGATTGCCGACTATGCCAAGAACATTAAGAAAGGGTTGACAGGAGGGTCAGCCAATGCCAATGGTGCTGTCGTGTGTACACCTGGAGGGGGTGGTGTGAATGGCTCCCCTCCCCCTTCAGGTCAGATTAACCAGCGGGTTATGCAAGCGGTTTCTAAGATGGGCAGCTTTAGTAGCAAGAATGCCCCTGGAACGGATGGAGGGCGATTAGCATGTGCTTGGGCTGTGAATCAGGTGATGGGACAGGCGGGCATTCGTCCCTTGGGTGATAACCCTCTGTACGTTCCGTCTGTCGAAGCAGCGTTGCGGAGTGGGCGGGGACAGGCTGTTAATACATCTCAGGCTCAAGCGGGGGATATTGTGATTGCCCCTAATCAGGAACATATCGGCATCTGCATGAATGCTGGATGTTCCCAGGTGCGGTCGAACTCCACCAGCAACAGCTCGTTCACTTGGAACTCCGATCTCAACTTCGGGGGGTCTTATGGTGGAGGGCCAAGCACAATCTATCGAGTTACAAAACCATAAACAGAACACAGGAGAAACCAGATGTACAGAACATTAAAGCTTTTGGTTGGGGTAGTGGCTGGATTGGTCATGATCTTAGGAGTGGGTCTAGCCCTTCCCTCTACCGCTCAGTCAGCGCCCATTACGCAGGAAAAGCAGACCCGTTCCAAGGTTGATGTGGCTGTGGCTAAGGCAACAGTACAGTTTTTGATGTCTAGAGGGGGTAATAAGAAACCGAGTGTCTACGAAACCAGAGTGGTGGGGAACTATGCTCTAACCAGTTGGCTACGGGGTGAAGCAGGCGGACAAGCCCTGCTCAGACGGGATGCGAAAGGGTGGAAAGTTCTAGCGGCAGGTGGAGGAGCAATGGGGTATGACGAGGCACGTAGGTTGGGAGTGCCTCCCGAAACCGCAGCGCAATTGTTTAAGTAGGGTTTAGGTCTAGAACAGGAGGACAAGAATGCGATTCAGAATTAAGTCTAGAGTTAAGCGGTTCATGATGGGAATTGGGTTGGCGATGTTAGCCATTGCTACGTTTGCGGTCAGTGTCTACGCTCAGTCTAATCCTGCTCCGACTCCAGCAGTTTATTCCAGCGCACCGCCCGCAGTGGTAGCTTTGGTGCCAAATACTCCGGTAAAGTTTGATGGGGTTCGGGCACGGCTGAAGAAGCTGACTAAGGTGCCTCTCCGGTTGCCGACCTATGTACCGATGCATGGACAAGTAACCCCCCAACCAGGGACTACGCCTGAATCGCTCCCTGTTTTTGCCAGTTTGACGGGTACAAACTCAGCTAATAAGTACGAAGTTACCTTGGGTTATACCTCAGACTGCACTGGGGGAAACGCTTGTCGGTTGGGAACGGTGGCGGGACGAGTAAAGCCAAATGAACCCCTAGAGCGCCCCTATGGGTTTATGAATGACCCTAACTATATCGGTCGCAGGTCACAGGAAAAGATGGCTCCGGTTGCTCTATCCAAAGGATTGCGGGGATTGTTTGTGCCCTGGATTTGTGGGGCTAACTGCAATGATGCCAAGGTGACCTGGGATGAAAATGGCTATCGCTACTGGGTTGGAATCAAGGTCGGAGATAAGGCTTCTCTGGTGAAGATGGCAAACTCTGCGATCGGGAGTGGAGGGCGCTAGCTATGGGAGATGCAAGGCGACGGAAGGTACTAGACCCTAGTTATGGACAGGCACGCAAGGTGTGGGGGTTGCTTCCCTACGCCAGAAGTTGGTTGCGGTTCCAGAAGAGGAGTTATCAGGGGTTATGGACTATGGCGATCGGCAAATCGATGAGTTCATGGAGGGGTTGGATGAGTTCTATGACCAAGGCAATGATGTAGGAGTTATAGGTGCCCGCTCAGATTCAGTTACCTACTCGGAACTAGGTGGAGAGGAGGGGCCACTTAGCGTGGCTGTAGAACCTATACTAGCTCTTTCTGATTCTCCCTACGTGTCTAGGTTTGCCCAGCAGTATTTGAGCCGTGAGGAGTTTGATCAGCACTATTCCCTGATTGGGTTTAGGGGTGAGTGGTCGGGAGGTCAGGGCTATGTGTTTTACCTGCCTCAGAGCAGCATAGGCATCACACTGGTTTGGGAGGACGATCGGAAGGATCAGGACTACCAGGAAGCCTGGATGGATGAGATTGCTTCCACTGACCTGTTTATGCAAGAGGTTATGTCTTTAGTTGATGATGAGGTTCGTGCTGTGGTTCGTATAAGACGGGAGTTTGGTAATGCCTAATCCAAAGCAGCGCCAAAGAGCAGGCCATAAATCCAAACATCTGGTCGTGGCATCTGCACGTCAACGTCAGCAGGGGTCAGACTTCTGGGATATAGTCAGCGAGATGGCCCCAGCCGTTTTAATTCCTACGTTAACGGCTCAGGAAAGTTTGGTAGCTAGTCCAGTTGTCAGCGCCACGATTGATACGCTTGTAGGTGCGTTGGTTTTGACATTAGGTGAGATTTTCAAGCTTCCCAGTTTGTTACTCATCAAGGGGTTCAATCTGTTTGGGGGGTTTGAATGTCCTATGTTTCCGGTTTCCATTCAGTCGGTTGACCAGAGACAGGGCAAGATTGCTCATGCGCTTGTGTTCCTTCCGTCTGGCTACGAAGATGACCCGGATGTAGATCTCAAGGTTGTTTGGGTGCGTAGCTCGTGGAACAGCAGAGACTTGGATTTGGTTGAGAGCTTGGTTATCGAGAGCCTAGCTGCCTTGGCAGGAGAATGGATTATTCCGAATGAGGACGTGTTTGAGTTCTAGGTTTGGCATTTAAAGTACAGGAGATAGTTATGAACATTGGATTTTTCACAGGTACGCTCAAGGACGTAGACCTTCAGCATTTGGTGGACAGCGGCAAGTCTGTGTGTAATTTCCATCTGGAGATCCAGCCCGCCAATGAGAAGCAGTCTCCGTTTGTTTTACCAGTGGTTGGTTGGGACGACTTGGCAGTCACGGTGTCGGATTTGCCGATCGGTTCTACGGTGACGGTCGAGGGATATGTCGAAAGAGTGGATACAGAGCGTCCCGATGGGTCTAAGCATAAGATTGTTGTAGTGACGGCTCAGCGGGTAGAGTCCTTCAACAGTTTGACTTTGATTGGTCGCGTAGGGGGTGACCCATTCGTTAGGCACATTGAGATTAATGGCGAACCTAGGACTGTGGCGAACCTAACCTTGGCAGTAACAAAGCGCCAACGGGATGCAGATGCTCCTAATTGGTTTGATTTAGAGCTGTGGGGACGTACCGCAGAGATTGCTGGGGAGTATGTCCGCAAGGGTAGCCAGATTGCGGTTATGGGTCATCTGCGGATTGAGTTCTGGGAGGACAAAACGACAGGGGAGACACGGCATAAGCCTGTCGTCTCGGTCGATCGTTTGGAGTTGCTGGGATCTAAATCTACAGATTCTGGCAATGGGAATGGGCATCATTCAGAAGGCACTGCGCCTTCCGTATCTGAATCTGTTGTGCCTGAACCTGTAACGAAGGAACCACCTGCTAAGAAATCTAAGGCAAAGAAACAGTAGGTAGGTCAAGGAGGAGTTGAGAATGGCAGGCGCACAGGTGGGTCAAAGACTGAAATTGGGAGTAGTTCTAGGTTTTATGCTAGTGCTGGGATTTATTTGCCCGGCTCCAGCTTGGGCGATCGCGCCGCAGCTTGAACAAGACATATTAGAGGTAATTGCCAAACATCCCGAAGCAGTTGCCAATTCGTTAAGTAGTTATTACCAAGAACAAACCCTGAACCAGGGTCTCGACCAGGTGAAGCAAGACATTCCAGGCTTCCTAGCTGGGTCACCCACTCGGGGCAATGCTAAGCCTAGAGTTTGGTTGGTTGAGTTCGCTGATTTTGAATGTTCTTTTTGTATTCAAGCTCATCAACCCATCTTGGATTTAATGGACAAGCATCCTGATGTGTCTTTTGTGTTTAAGCAGTTGCCGTTGCCCCAGATTCATGAGCAAGCCGTGCCAGCAGCGCGAGTAGCGTGGGCAGCCGGACAGCAAGGTAAGTTCTGGCAAGCGTATGACCAACTGTTTAGCCAAGCTGAGTTGGGCGACGGTGCCTATCAAACCATTGCCCGTGACTTAAGGCTAAACATGACCCAGTTCGAGCGGGATCGGAACGGGGTACGGGCAGATCAAGCCATTGCCACAGATGGGGTGTGGGCAACTCGGTTGGGGGTAACGGGTACGCCTAGCTTTGTCTTGTTATCCGAAACAGGAGCGCAACTGATTCGGGGAGCAGACCTCGCCCAAATTGAGTCAGGGCTTCAGCAGTTAGCGGTTAAGCAGAGGGGGGATTTATGACTAAGGTGGTTAGCCTGAGCGATGGTGTGTTTGATGGGTTTGGCGATCCAGACTGGGTTGATGCGGTCGATTCAGTCCTTCCCGTGCCGTCTCAAGATGGTGGTTTGGTGGATAAAGGTCGAGGCAGAGGCAGGGCAGACGGTTTAATTCCACCACACCTCCGTTGGACACTGCACTTTGCGAACTGGATGCGGGTTGGAGTTGCCCTGTTCTTGGTATTAAGTGTTTTGCTTGGGTTGGGAGGGTGTGGTGCCAACGCTTCTGCATCGTGGCAGCCTGCAAGTCGCGTTTTACCCCAACGGGTGTTAGAGCAAGCTATCAAGGATAACGCCACGGTTGAGCCTGCGGAAGCTAAGGCATTGTTTGACCAAGCATTGGCATGGTCGGTGCCGGGAGGACAGCAGCGTTTGGTGTTGATTAACTACAATACCCCTCTGCTTTGTGGCGTGGGTGGGTGTCTCTATACGGGGCTGATTCAGGATCAGTCGGACAAAGAGAAATGGAAAGATGTTCTGTCCATGCGGATTAAACCAGAGGTGCCCAAGGGTGTACGGTTGGTCGAAGGGGCTAAGTTTAGTGAGAACTATAGCTTTGCCCCGTGCCTGAAAGTCAATCAAGTTGAAGTGGCAATGTTGCGAACGAATACCCTGTGTTTGCAGGGAGACTCCTATAAGATGGCGGCAAGTAAGCTAACCCCCATCGTGGACAAGAATTAGCTGTGCAGGCATTACTGCACAGCCTTTTTTCTTATTTACTCGTCGTCAAACTCGTCTTCGTCTTCATCAAACCCTTCATCGAGTTCAGTTGCTGTCGTGTCAATAAAGTCACCGTCATCATCGTCTACGCTTAAATCCGTAGAACTGGCAAAGGTAGCCTGACGGTTGCCCCTCGTGCTAGCAGGCAGTTTAGCAATGGGGTCGCCAGCAGGCAGTGTGGCTTGATCAGAGGGTACGAAGCCTAAGATGTCGTCTTGGAAGCTCCACACCATGTTTTTGCTTGCTGGTGTGCCCAGGAACCAATTAGCGAGAGTTTCAGGGGTTGGGGTTTCTGTTGTCTGGCTTTTGCAACACCAAGATCTGTTTTTGCCCTGTCCTTGTCTCTCCCCAATAAACTGGAGGCATAGCACGATTAGCGAACGCCAGCGATCGTTCTTGCCACTGAAAGGTTGCTTTGTTGCCTTGGCAAAGGCGCTCTCAGCCATGCGGTAGTAGTCATCGTAGGTAGCTTTGAGGCTCCACAACGACACGTTCTTGAATCGGACGTAGAAGGGGACAGTGTGCAGGGGTTGGTTGGTTTCGTCCAGGAACACAATAACGTGTTCTGAAACCACGTCCATGAACTCCTTCTGGAGCAGTGTTTTGCAGGTTTCGTAGTCTCCTACCACTGTGAGAGCTAGGGCAGGGTCACCCTTTCGAGTAGTGAGTTGGTCTGCATCTTTGTAACGGATATACACAGGTATGCTACCCAGAATTAGCATCCTGACTTCAGTTAAGAACAAGCCCTCAACGTCCTTGCCACCTAGCTCGATGGTTGTTAAGCCTTCTGCTTCATAAGAGGCGAGCCAACCAGATTGTTCGAGTTGGTCGGTGGGGATCACGATGCCTGGTGTCTCTGCATTGACGACGACGGCGTTTGGTAGGCGAGGCTTGCGGAGTTGATTGTAGGCATGAGACAGTAGTTCCTCGTCAATCTCAAAATCTGGAAGGTCAGGTTCAGCCGTAGCTGTACTGTAGCCAGAGGCAGGTTTTGGTTTTGTAGCTTGTCTGCCTGAATTAGCAGGTGTTTGGTTATTAGAACCAGTGGGACGGGTGCGAGTTGACATGATCGGTGTGGATGAATTGGGCACCCTAGAAGGGGCGATAGCCGTACCCCTTAAGGAATGGCTCAATCGGTCGATAGATGATTGGTTCCACCTGCTCAGGGTGCAATCAGAGGGGATCTGATTGGGATGAAGCATGGGTGGAATAGACATTAAGGGAATACTCCAGCAATACAACAACCCGCAAGGCTACATGATTGTGGTCATGATGGTCGTGTTGGTCATCGCTTCGGTGTTGCTGAGTGGGGGCGGCTCAGGCAAAATCACAACGGGGCGATTGGTCGGTACAGCAGAGCGAATGTCGGCAACGGGACTAGCCCTGAAACAGTTACGGTTGCCTGTGGACTATGTGCCCCCAGCACCAAAACCCAAATCAGGTAAGGCTAAGCCTAAAAAGGCAAAGAAGGCTAAGTCTAAATCCTCCAGCAAAAACCCTCCCAAGCCCATCCCGTCTAACCGCGTCACGATGTGGGTGGGGAATATGCCTACGTTTTGGTGGGGAGGTAGATTCAGAGGATTAGGGGCAACGCTTCAGACCATGTTCTCAAAGATGCCTGCGGTCTGGATTCCTGATATGCAGCGTAGCGCCCTAGTCGTTGGGTCACCAGGGTCAGGAAAAACCTTTACCGCGATCGACCGGATGATTGAGTCCTGCTTTGCCCAAGGCATGACCACCATAATTTATGACAAGAAGGGTGACCAGATGAAGTTGCACGTTCCCTTAGCCATGCGGTATGGCTATCAGGTGCATATCTTCGCTCCAGGCGAGTCCTTCTCTGGGGTGTTGAATCCGCTGGACTTTATGAAGGACGGGACGGATGCGGTCATGGCTGGGCAATTAGGCTACGTGATTAACCGTAATGCTAAAGAAGGTGGCGGGGGTAAGGGAGGAGATGAGTTCTTCTCGAAAGCAGGCGATTTGTTAGCAAAAGGCTTGATGCAGCTTTCTAAATCAACTAAGTATCCTGATATGGCCATGGTGTATTCGATTCTGCGCCTACCCGGTCTAGTACATCGGATCGACTACGCTGTCCAGACGGGAGTAATGGATGAGTGGATTGCATCCAGCTTTATTCAGTTCTTAAGTGCAAAAGACTCTGAAAAGACGATTTCTGGGATTATCACGACGGCAGCAGCAACGTTTAGCGGGTTTATCCAGAAGGATCTGCTGGGCACGTTTATCGGCGACAGTACCATCCCGACCAAGGTTGAAGGGAAGCATCTGATTGTGTTCAAGCTGGACGATGAGCGGCGATCGGTGATTGGCCCGTTGGTTGCCGCAGCGATTCATATGTCGGTGGTGAAGAATCTAACCACGAAACGGGAAACCCCCCTAGCTGTGTTTTTAGATGAGTTACCCTCCATTCGGTTAGATGCCTTACCCCAGTGGATTAACGAATACCGTTCCAATGGTGGGTGTTTCATTCTAGGCATTCAGTCACTGAACCAGCTTGCCGAAACCTATGGTGACAAGATGGGGGATGCGATCGCCTCAGCTTGTGCCACCCATTTTCTGTTTTATCCAGGGGATGTCCGAACCGCAGAGACGTACAGTAAACGGTTCGGTGAAAAAGAGGTTGAGGTCACCTCGGAGTCTCAAAGCCGCAATATGGGGGTAAATACCAGTAATTCGACTAGTAAGAGCAAGTCTCTGCAAAAGATGCCTATGTTTACAGTGGATGAGATTCTAGGCTTTACAGAGGGTCAGTGTGTGATTACGAATCCAGGGTATCGGTCTGGACTGCGCGGTATGATTCCCTATTTTCTGAAGGTGCCCGTGTCCAAAGCTGAGGAGAACCGAGCCAAGGAAACTGAAGCATTGTGGGATACGGATGTTCGCCCCTACCTGGATAGTTTGGCTCAAAAGATTGATCCAGCGTTGCTCATGGCAGGGTTACAAGACCGGATTGAGGAAGCCGATCGGATTTTGCCCCTACCTCCAGATATGGTTGAGGGAGGTGGTAAGGCACAGCCGCAGGGTCAAGCTCAAGTTAAACCTCCCGTCGTGCCTCAAGATAAGGTAAAGGTTGACTTGTCTACGCCTAATGTGCCAAACCCAACGCAGCCTAGTCCATCTAGTCCTCCCCCAAGTCCTGAATTTGCTTCTGCTCCTCAGTCTCAGCGGGTAACGGTCTTAAAGAAAGGGTCTAAAGGCTAGGCTAATCAGCCATTGTGGGGACGGGTTGCGAAGAAATCTTGCAGGGCTTTGCATTCGTCTACCCGCTGTCTTTGGTTGTCACCAGGGATGAAAACACATTCGCACCGGAGGCAGATCCAAGCTTCTTTCCAGGTTTTGTAGAGCGCTAGTTTGAATCTATACTGTTCTTGCTTCTTCTTTGATGTTTTTTTGTACCACACAGCACTTGCACCCGCCAGGATTAGGAATAGGGCAAATGCTTGAAGGCGAATTGTAGTGACTGGTACGTTTATGGTTACGATTAGAAGGAAAATTAGAGCAAGAATAATTAAGGTTCTTTCTGTAATGCCTGGATCGAGCTTAGGTGGAGCGTAGCGCTTTGATGTTGCACTCACTTGTGTGCCTGAAGCACTCACGTGTGATAGCTTCCCGCCAAACTCTTGACCCCATCCTGAGACATTGACCGTTTGTATCCCGTTTCGGTACAGATTGGCAAGGCTCAGGGTATTTTCTGCTCTGCAATGGGGACAGTTGTAATCGTTCGCGTGGCGAGTAAGAGGTTGGGGTGTGGGGCTGTTGTTCATAACACTTGTTAAAGGATTGGTGGAGGGACATGGTTTGTTCATAACGTGAAGTTAAAAAAACAGCCTCATCTCTTTGACTGAGATAAGGCTGTTCTGGGTGGGTGGGTTGAGTCCCGCTGCCGGGATTGTGGGGCTGTTTTTTTAACTAAACCTAACTTAGTTTGCTGTTGCGGAAAGCAAGACTAGGCAGGTTGTGCCCAATCCTAGACGGGCCCAGATTGGAGTGTCAAGACCAGGGCAAAGAGCAACTGCGGTGCCAAAACAAGCGCCTGCGTAGAACAAGCCTGTATGGTTAGTCTGCCCGAAGACTAGGCAGACAATAGCAAGGATGGCGAACACACCGCATAGCAGCCAGCTACAGGCAATCATGGTTCCGTAGGATAGCTGGTCAATCAGTTTTTGGGTTGGGGTTGGCTTTTTGTGTCGATGCTGCATCGGAGTTGGGGGTTGGAGGCTCATTTGAGATAGTACACGACTAATGGCAAGGATGCTCTATCTCAAGGTAGATGATTAGCAATTCACATTGGGATTTCCTTGATGCTAGCAAAGTCCAGTTCTCTGGCGAGGTCAAGAGTTCGAGGCTTTGGTTGGTGCAGTTCAGTGGGTTCTGCTTCACCTCGAACCCGTCGCACAAGCCATGCCTCAGTCTGTTTGTGCAATCTGCGGTTCCAATGGAAGACGATCGGGGTTGGGGGCTGGCTCAGGGATAAGGCAATAACAATCAGGGTTAGCTGTCCAGGTACAATGCCTGTGGGTTTGTAATATTCAGTTGTAACCCAGCAGGCAATGCGGTCGTGCCAGCTTAGAGTTGGACGACGAATTGACCAATCGAATAGTTTTGGAGTTTTGTTCTTAATCCCTACGTTCACCAGGACTTGGATGGACACAGGCGTAGGGGTTGAATCGGGGGGCAGGGGTGCAGTGAGTTCGATTTGAACGTCTAGCTGTCCAGTTGAAGTGAACAGACTTGGGGCTAGTGTTTGGAGTTGGTCAATGAGCCGATGCAGGTCTGGATCGCTCTCAATCATGGCGCGGTTATCCAGTCCGAGTCGGCACTGCTGGATCACAAGGTTGATGCGGTTGTTTAATTGGTGTTTTTGAGGCGAGGCTGAAGGTTTTAGCGGAGATTGGTTTGAACTTCGTCGGATTAGGTCTGATAGCGTCAGAATCATTGGGGTTGCTTCCTTTCAAGAGCAGCATAAAATGCCGACAGCGATGGCTGTCGGCTGGTTAAGGTGGAATGACTTAGGGAATAGTTAGGTATTGATTACCCCCTAACTATTCCCTAAGTCACAAAGCTGGATTAGTTACGGTGTTGCCTGCTGGAGTTCCTTTGCAAGAACCGGGCGGCGCAAGCTTCTGCGAGGCATTGGTTTGGAAGCTGGAGCGATAGGCTGGGACGCGGCGGCGCTTAGCAGATTGTCCCAATCGTGGCTGGCTAGCGCTTCCATAGCCTTGATGCAGGTTTGGAATGCCTCGAACTTCTCTAGACTAGAAGGCACGTCTGGCTCCAAGGTTAGTTGGGCGCAAAAGCTGCGAAGGTCTACGTTCCAATGCATCTCACTTAGGGCTTGGCGTAGGGTTCTGAATTGTTCGGGAGTCGGTAGCAGGGGGAGCATAGCAGGTGTTATAGACATCCCATTGGTAGCCCGACAGGGCAATCTAGTCCCTAAGTCTTAGCTTTGCTGTGATAGCGCAGTTCCCACTCTGCTTCTTCCAAAAAGGCGCATTCCTTCATGCCGCCCCACTCTCCAGGTTGTTTTTTGGTCAAGTACCAGTTCCAGGCAGACTCCCAAGTGCGGAACATCTTTGCTTCGCTTAGCAGTTGGTGTTTTCGGTTAATCCAAACTACGTAATACATTGCCTGCGAAGTATAAAACTTGAAAGTATGATTGTACCAAGAGAGTGCGCCTTGACACAGTGGTTCCAGCATTACCCAAGACGACTTCTCCACTGTTGAATCAGCAACAAAGGAGCAACTTCTATTCTATGATTCGAGACCCAGAACAAGAGCCTGAACGATGGGATGAACCTATCATTGCTGGTAATCCTCAAGAGGCGCGAAGGGAATGTCAGAAACGGGCTGACCAGTACGGAGTTGATTTAGAATCAGTCGCAGAGCCTCGTAAAATTGAGAAGCGCTTCCAAGTCTATCGATGCAACTATAGGGAGAAAGAATGATGGCTGTGTTGGAGTGTGTTAAGCCCGGAGTCAAGCCAGGTCAGATCGTACTGGCGGTTGATCTGACGGTTGCAGGTTCTGCAAAAGAGGTACTTGCTGCGATCGAGTCTTTAGGGTATGCCCCAGAAATTCGCCACATCGCATATCCTTCAGGGGTGCATGTGCTGGCCGTGTTGAAGGATGAACAGCATCAATCTGTGGACGACGACTATTTGATTGAGGAGTGGCAACAGGTTCTCAAGGTTGTCAATCCTGATGCTGTTCATCTATGGCGTGGCAAAGCAAAGCAGCTTGCTGAGGTCTAGTTGTGCAGAGCAAGTTGAGCGATCGCCACCAGTTCGGGTAGCATTCGATTTGATTGACCCTGTTTAAGCACGGTGTCTAGGTAAGCCAATCTGCTCATTTTCTGTACTAGCACAGTTAGGCTCAGGGGTTCTACTTCTTGGCGTAGGTAGTAGAGCCGTTTGGGATTGCCTAGCTTGGCAAGTTGGGCTAACTCAGCATCAGGAAGCTTCTGGCTCAGTCCTGCCTTGACCGTCGTCCATGTTTTGAATTGAGCCAGCACTGGAGCGACCAGTTCTATGGGATGGGCATTGGACATAGCTTCGACCAGGTGGATGACACTGCTGGGTTGTCCATCTCGAACAGCCGCCGCAAGTTGCCATACGGTTTGGTTGTGATTGGGTATAAGCTGCGCTACCTCAGCGTGTGTGGGGTTTGGGCTGTAGAGCTTGATTTTTTGCAATGCAGACTGGCTCGCCATACGGTCATTTCCCAGGGCTTCACCTAAGTATTGAATGCTGGGGGTGGATAAAGACAGTTCCAGACTCGCTGCTTGACGGCCGATTCCTGCTTTGATTTGCTCTTCCTGCCAGGGGCTAGGTAAATTAAGCTCTTGAGGCTTAGCTAGTTTGATGAGGGCTTTTGCCAGTTTGGTACGTCGATCGAGCTTGACTAGGTGCAAGATTACGGTAGTGGGGTTTGGGATTCGGTCGATCCAACTTAGATGGGTCAGGTCTAACCCTGTTGAATCTAAGTTCCTGACTACTACAAGTTTCAGGTCGGATAGGGGTAGGGTTTGGATGACTGCGCTAATGTCCTTGAGTTCGGCTTGGAGTGGCTTGTCTTTCATGTCCGCACAGTCAAAGCTGTGGTAGCTTATGGCGAACCATGCTGGGTCAAGCGTGGCTCTGTAGGTGGAGATGGTTTGGGAGATAGCGAATTCATCGTCTCCCATCAGGATATGGAGTGGCATAGTGGTTTCGGGGGTAGGTAGCAAGAATGCCCCAAGCCGTCATCAGAAACAGAGGATTTGGGGCATCAGGATATGAGGGGAGTGATTGTGGGAATTAGACTAGAACAGGAACTTTCAGCTTCAGGGTGACCTCACGCTCTGCTGCCTTTGAAACCATCTCAGTCATTTTCTCCAGGTTGTTGCTGAGGGTGGTTTCGTAGCTGGGATCGACCTCTAGAGTCACTACGTTGGTTTTGGGATTGAACGCAACGAATCTGACGTGTTTCCTAAGCTTCGCCTCAGTTTTAGGTTGGGCGTTGTTTAGCACTCTCTGCCATAGCGCCGCAGGGTCAATGGTTGGAGGAGTAGGGTTTGGTTTTGCTGGAGCTACGGTAGGTTGAGTTGAAGCAGGGAGTTGGGAACTCAGGGAGGTTGAGAGGTTGATGAGCATGACTTCCAACCATGCCTGTTCATTGGTTCTGTCCCGTAGTTGGCTCTCAGCTTCATGCAAGGTGAAGAGTCCCTGCTGCACCTGGTCTCCACTCCATGTGGTGGCTAGTTTATCTAGGTGTTTGCTGGGAACATAGCTGGTAAGCAGGTCGGGGTCAGGGCTGTGTTGCCGAATCAGCACGTCTCGAAAGACGGTTAGGAGGGCTTCGTAGAGTTGCCGGGGTCGGGTTCCTGAATCGACAAGGCTGCGGCTTTGTTGCAGCAGACCTACGATGTTCTTGTCCCGAATGGATTGGATGAGGGCTACCAGTTCTGTTTGATGCACCACGCCAGCTAATGCATAAACATCGCTATCCCGAATCTGGGTTGCTCCGAGCAGGGCTGATTTTGCCAAAAGTTGTAAGGCATCTCGTAGACTGCCTCCGCAGAGTTGGGTGATGGCCCGTAGCGCATCGGGGGTGACTGGGATATTCTCGGTGTCCGCGATCGTCTGTAAGTGGTCTGCAATGTCTTTGCGTCCAACACGGGCGAACTCGAAACTGAGACAACGGCTGGCGATCGTCACCAGTACCTTATGAACTTCAGTGGTGCAGAGAATGAACACCGTTTTGGGGGGTGGTTCTTCAATACATTTCAGCAACGCATCCTGAGCGGGTTTGGTCAGGTTATGGCATTCATCTAGGATGACGACTCGATAACGTCCACCAAGGGGAGCAAAGGCGATGTTTTGGACGAGTTCGCGGGCAGAATCAACGCCTCCGTTACTGGCTGCATCAATCTCAGTCACATCTAAACTGCTACTGGTTTCAATGCTACGGCAGGACGAGCAGGTGCCGCAGGGCGTGAGGGTGGGCGCGTCGTAGCTTGAACAATTCAGGCTCTTAGCTAGAATCCGCGCTGTAGAGGTTTTGCCTGTGCCTCGTGTGCCGTGGAATAGGTACGCGGGGGCAATAGTTTGAGTCTGAACTGCATTCGTCAAGCAGATTTTGGTCATCGGTTGACCCACGAGGTCAGCTAAGGTCTGCGGTCTGTATTTGAGGTGGAGGGGGGATGTCATAGGATTAGTAGCTAAGGTTTTGATAGGGGTCGCGTTAGCGGGTAAGGACAGACAGAGCAAAGTTCCTGCATTCACACCTAAAGACATGAATGCAGGAACTTCTAGATTGGAATTTACTTAGCTTGGTTCTTCCTTACTTGCGTCTTGCCTGGTTTGCATTGGCATACAGTAATGGGTTGCATCCACAAGACTGTGGGTGGGGCAATCCCCAGCAAAGGAGAACTTGGCTAGCCACCTTGCGCTACTCATAGCAATCTCAACTTCGCTGCTGTCCATTGCCTTTAGTAAGGTCAGTAGGAATTGAGCGTTGAAGGTAATTTCCCTGACTGCTGTTGACTGGCTGGTCAGGGCTATGACCTGTTGGGTTTCTCCAGTTTGGGCTTCTCTAGAGAGTCTTAGGGTGTCCGCCTCAAAGGTGAGAACAACTGCTATGAGGTCTTTGGAAGCTAGGGCAGTAACCCGTTCCAGCTTTTGGATCAGCCCAGGACGATCCATTGTCACAACGTTAGGGTACTCTTCGCGGGTCAGTAGAGTGCTGACATCAGGGTAGATGCCAGAGATGCACCGGCATCCAATTTCCACAGTGATGGTTTCGCTAACGGGTACTCTGAATAGCGCCCATTCTGGAGTGCAGTAGAATTCAATGTGGGTGGCTGCGATCCTGCTTAAAAGGGTGCAGAGACGTTCTACCAAAGGCAGACGTAGAATACATTCAATGACCGGAGCTTCGGATGTTCCGTCGATGATAGGGCGGCCTGAACCACTCAGGTCGGATGTCGCCTGAACCACTCTATTCCCATCAGTGGCGATGCAATGCAGGGTTTGGGCCGCTATATCGAGTTTCCAGAAGATACTTTTCAACATCTCTTTGTTATCATCACGACTGGCTGCGACGGCTGCATTCTTCAGCGCAGTCAGAACGATCGTGGCGGGTAGTAAGCATGGGGTGCCTCCAAACTCTAGGCTAGGGTAGTCCGTGGAGGGTAAGCAGCTTAGCTTGGTGGTTCCCCCTTGCTGGTCGGTGATTGACAAAGCCGGGGTATCTGATTGGGTTACAGAGAGTTCAAGTTCCCCTGCTGCGGCTCGGCTGGCAATGTCTGCTAGTTCGGGTGGAACGCAGAGTGAGATTCTGCTCGGTTGGAGCAGGCTTATGGTTGTGGATGCTTTGATGTAGGTGGTTAGATCTGTTGCCGTGACGCTGAGTTGGTTAGGTTCCAGACTGACCAAGAACGTGCCCAAAGCTGGGATTTGGGGTTTGCTGGGTATCAGGGGACGAGCATAGGACAGTACGGCTGCCAAGGTGCTTTGCTCACAGGTTGCTTTGATGGGTTGGGTCTGGGGAGATGTCTGCTCAGACTTGCCCCGTTTCTTTCTTGATTTAGTTGCAGGTTTAACAGGGTCTAAGTCTGCGTTACTAATGGGTTCATCCAGTTCAGCAGGAGTTAGTTCCTGAACAGGTACGTTAGATGAATCTCCATCTAGGGGTTCGTCAAGCTTGGTCAAGGGTTCGGGTTCGACAGCGGCTATTGTTTTTCTAGGCATGGGGGTGCGATGAATGACTGCCCCATCTTGTTAGCGATAGCTAACCAGCAGGATTGTTATGCTGGGGTTAGTTTGATCAAACTTCTATGTCAACCCACCAGATCGAACTCTTATCGTCACCGCCTGAACCACCTTCTGTTCTCTCTGCTGCTGTAGATTCGCCAGAAACTAGTCCTAGCGAACCACTCAGACAGGCTGAACCCGAACTTCTACCGTTCCAGGTTGGTGATTTGGTTGTGCACGTCAATCCCACGATTGAGTGGGATGGATTGGTCGTAGCAACTTCCCAAACCCACCCCTGGGATTGTTGCTTAGGTATGGTTTTGGTCGTGATTGAATCACCTGACCGAGTTGAGCGGTTCCCCGTCTCAGTGCTTCAGACGCTGGTTTAGCCGATCGTCGTAACAACTACAAGCTTTGTACTGGCACGACTAGCCCCGACATACCACAGTCTATTGTGTTCTTTGAAAGCTTTGGTTTTGGTTTCTCCGTTCTGGCAGCAGAGCCGTCCCGCCAAATCCACCCCATCAATGATTACTTTCTCGAACGTTGAACCTTGGGAATTATGTACCGTCAAGGCATAGCAAGGGCGTACATTAGCAAAGGTTTCCAGATGCTCGTAGTAGGTGCGCCACAGGAAGGGTTGCCGGATGGCAGCAGCTTTTAACCGATTGGTTTCGTTGTCAAATCGGTGTTTGTCGTCGTCATGAACCACATAGATATTGATAGGGGTGCCACTGCCCTCAACCTTGACGGTCAGTACCCATGCCTTGTAGTGACCATAGGTGCCTGTTCCCACCTCTAGAACAACAAACTCGGTACTGGTCTGAACTAGAACAGTGGTTTTGTTAGGGGCTAGGATAGGCTCACGGGCGATTAGCCGCTCTCCAGGTACGAAGGTTGGCGCATCGGCACCGTATTGTTTCCGTCGTAGATGACGGTTGTAGTTGTCTACCACTTCGTTGCGCCATGCCACGATACGAAACGAGTCTGGGTCAGTTTCAAAGGCATTTAACATAGTCGTGGTATACTTCAGTGCTTCGGTACGACTGCTCGCCTGCACTTGGTCTTGCCCCTTGGGAATGTTTGTTGGTCTATAGCCTTCGTAGGTTTCCGTGCGTTGGGTTACGCTTTTACGGATGGATGTAATGAAGTCCATCAGAGGACTACCTTCTGCCTGTCTGACCACCTGTTTTAGCGTTACCCCTGGAATGTCTTTGCTAAAGGTGGGGGAGCGTCCCTCTCCAACTGGATAAAGTTGGGCAGGGTCACCCATCAGAATCAGTTTGGAGTGGCGGTTGAAGCTACGGGTTGTCCAGTCCCAGAGTTCTTCGCTGACCATTGAACATTCATCAAGGTAAGTGAGCGTTGTGAATGCCGCAGAAGAAGTTCCTTTCTGGGTTAAGACTTTTTCGCCATTTTTCTTAACTAGGGCTAAGCCTAGAAAGGAATGAATCGTGGCAAACTGCATTCCAGTCAGGTGTCGGCTGGCTGCGATTTTGCTTCCGACTCGCACGGCTTTGTTGGTTGGTGCGGTAAAGGCGACCTGTTTGCCTCGTGCCATATATTCTTGGGCAATGGCAAAGGCGATCGTGCTTTTGCCCGTTCCAGCGTACCCTTT
>Ga0163154_10004540_pt1 | contig 18151 bp, 15 predicted proteins | sample OliLakLV19MP9P1_FD_148649 | JGI IMG/M metagenome (GOLD analysis project Ga0163154, IMG submission 148649) | Freshwater microbial mat bacterial communities from Lake Vanda, McMurdo Dry Valleys, Antarctica - Oligotrophic Lake LV.19.MP9.P1 | ecosystem: Environmental > Aquatic > Freshwater > Lake >...
CTGCGAGGCCGCGAAGGGTGGCGTTGGTCGGCAGGCCGAAGACATAGTCGATGCCCGCGGCCTCGCAGAAGTCCATCACCTCAGGACGGCCGTAGTGGCCATCGCCGCGGAGTGTGATGCGGGTCTGCGGCCAGTGCTGGCGGAGTTGCCGAACCAGGCGGCGCAGATGGCCACGGACCTCGATACCGGAGGGGGTCTTGCCCGGCCGCAGCAGCACCGCCACCGGGCGGCAGGTCGCGGTGTCGTAGACATGGATCGGCAGGAAGCAGCGCTCGTCGTAGTGGCCGTTGAACAGCGACAACTGCTGGTGCCCGTGCACCACGTCGACGGTGTCGTCGATGTCGAGCGTCACCGCAGCAGGCGGCCGGGGATAACTGGCGCAGTAGAGATCGATCATGGCCCGCATCAGCCGGATCTGTCAATGGCGGTTGAATTCTCCCCAGAAGTGGCGGACGAAAATTCCCCAGTTTGTTTCGGAGCCGCCGCTGGCTACGAGGGTACCATCGTGTTTGCATCTGCCTTCGGCGGACGACCACGGCGTTTGGGCATCGCACCTGGTTGGGGGCTGCGTGGTGTCACCGGCGGCAACAGGTCGGCGTGTTGGCGCATGCGATAGCTGGAGCCTTCGATGTGCACGACCACGGCGTGGTGGAGCAGTCGGTCCAGCAAGGCCGTGGCAATGACGGGATCGCCGAACACCTGGCCCCATTCGCCAAAGCCGCGGTTGGAGGTCAGGATCATGGCGCCGCGTTCGTAACGGGCGTTGACCAGTTGAAAGAACAGGTTCCCAGCCGCAGCGCCCAGCGTCACGTAACCGATCTCGTCGATGATCAGCAGTTGGGTGCGGCAGAGATAGCGGATGCGGTCGCGCAGGCGTCCCTCCCGGTCAGCGCGGGCGAGGCTGTCGATGATGTCGGCCAACGCACAGAAATAGACGCTGCGTCCGGCGCGGATCGCCTCCACACCAAGTGCGATGGCAAGATGGCTTTTGCCGGTGCCGGACTGGCCGATGAAATGAACCACCTCGTGCTTGTCGATGAAATCGAGGCTGGCCAGGGCCATGATGCGGTTGCGATCGAGCGAGGGCTGGAACGAAAAGTCGAAGCCTGTCAGCGTCTTGACCGTGGCCAGCCGTGCCATCTGCAGAGCAGCCCTGATCCGGCGCCCCTCGCGCATCGTGATCTCCTCGGCGAGCAGGGTGTCGATCGCCTCTATGGCGCCGATCTGGCCGCGCTCGATCTGCTGGATGACGGCATCGAGCGCTTCCAGGGCGCGCGGCATACGCAGGCCGACCAGGTTGTGGCGGATCCGAGCGACCGGGTTCTCTGGCATACTTCCGCTGGTCATACGGTGGCTCCATCGGCCAGCCGTTTGCCGACGGCGTCGTAGAAAGCCAGCGGACGCAGTGCCACAGCCTCCCCAGATCGGCCAGGCGGTGGACCGTGCCTGGGTGTTTGGCTGTTGACGGGCGGTGGCGTTGTTCGATGTCCCGCTGTGATGCGGCGCTGACCACGACCGTCGATCACGGGATGGACGGCAATGACTGCCCCCTGCTCAAGGATGCGGACCTCGTCGGCCGTGCTGTGCACTTCGACCGGGCGACGACGGGTCGTGTCGGGCACGCTGTAGAGGTTGCCATCGACAGAGACCATGCCGTCCTTGGTGATGCGGCGCTCCAGCCGCAGCACCGCCTGGAACGGCCCGGCTGGTAGGGCTTGCAGGCGAGGACGCTCCTCAGCGAAGTGCTCGTTGACGACCCGGTGCGTGGTGGCGTGGACCCGGGCATTGGCGACCTGGTCGAGCCACTGGCGGAACTGGACATTGAGGTCGTCGCGGTTGCGGAAGCTGCGGCCGAGGAAGAAATCCTCGCGGATATAGCGGAACGGCCGTTCAACTTTGCCCTTGGTCTTGGCCCGATACGCCTTGCAGGCCTTTGGTAGGTAGCCGTAGTGCCGGGCGAACTCGACCAGGGTGCGGTTGTAGACAATGTGGCCACCCTGCGAGCCATCACCCTGGGGCACCTCGCGATCAACGACGGTTTTCATGCGGTCGTAGAGGATCTCGGCTGGCGCCCCGCCCAGCGCCTCGAAGGCCGCGGCGTGGCAGCGCAGCACCGTCTGCATGTCCTGCTGCGGCATGAACCGGCCCCACAGCATGCGGCTGTGGCCCAGCACAAGCGAGAACAGCCACACGACGCGCTCGATGCCGGGCTCATCGGTGAACACCGTGCGGAAATGCGCGAAGTCGACCTGGGCCTGACGGCCTGGCGGTGTCTCGAAGCGCACCTCGAACCCTGGGGCCATAACTGGCCTGATGCCGCGAAGAACGTCTTTGACCGCAGTGTAGCCGCCATCATAGCCAAGATCGCGCAGATCGCGGTGCAGCCGCCTGGCCGTCAGCTCTGGATAGGCCGCCACACGCTCTCGAAGGTAGGCATCAAACGCCGTGATCTTGCCGGTGCGCGGTGGCCGGGGACGATAGGTCGGCGGTTCAAGACCACGCTGGATGTAGCGGCGGACCGTCTTGCGATCCAAGCCCGTCTGCCGGGCAATGGCAGACAGGCTCAAACCTTGCCGATGCAGATCCAGGATCATGACGAGCTCCCCTAACCTGACCACACCTGTTCTCCTCCAGACTGCCAGAGGAAGCGTGGTCCATGGACGGGCAGCGCCCCAAAGCGCCGACTTCAGCAGCAAGCCGCAAGTGGGGAATTTTCAACCGCCCGATCTGGGGAATTTACGAGCGCCACTGACAAGATCACCTCACGGAGCGACGGCGCATTCTCCCAGCGCGACATGGTTGGCTGCGAGCACAGGTCGCGCCCCGTGTCGGGCAGGCGGCCGCAGGCCAGCTTGAAGGCGGGATCATGGCATCGGTGATCGAGGTCGTCAGCATCCTCGTAGCCGCAGGCGATCGCCAGGATGCGGGCCCGCAGGATGTCGGCCACAGGGTGGACCACCCGTGACGGGTCACGCGGATCAGCGATCAGCATCGCCAACCGATCACACAGACCGAGGCGGCGCTCTGCCGCGGCCAGCAGCATCACCCCGCCATCCGAGGTCAGCCGTCCGCCATCGAAGGCGGCCGTCAGCTTCTTGCGCCCAACGGATGGAAAACCAAACAGCTCGGTCGTATCGTCGTTCATGGCGGGTGTGGCACAGCCTGAGGGTGAGACGGCTTGGTCTCGACACCCAAATCCGTAAACGCAATCAGCCGCTTACGCTACATCCGCCAGCCCATATCCCGACATGCGGTGAATAAGACGGGCTAGCCCGGATTAATCACTCGGGTTGGTGTGCATGCCAGGTTCCGCGCGATCAACCGTACCGCGCTGTTGGTCTGCGGACGCGCCCCGCGACCCGAGGCAAACGGACTGTTAATGCTGATCGCCTAACTTGTTCGGCCAACGAGACCTCGCAGAGGAGACCCGCGTGGCGGAAGCGGAGCGCAGATACCGGATCCTCATCGTTGATGACGACGACATCGATGCGCGCAACTACGGCCGTCTCTTGCGCCGCAAGGCCGCAGATGAGATCGACTTGCAGCGTGCAGCCGACGGCATGACCGCCCTCGCCCTGCTCCAATCCGCAACCTTTGATTGCGTGCTGCTCGATTTCTGTCTGCCCGACATGACCGGGCTGGATTTCTTGGCCGAGGCCAGCGCGGCCGGCCCGCCGGCCTTCGCCGTCGTCCTGATGACCGGCCAGGGCAGCGAGACCATCGCGGTGAATGCCCTGCAACAGGGCGCGCAGGATTACCTCGTCAAGGACTGTATCAACACGGACAGTCTTTGGCGCGCCATGACGCGGGCGGTGATGCAGATGGAGCTGCGCCAGCGCCTTGCTGCCTCGCACCGCGCGCTGGAGGCGATGAACGACTCTCTGCGACACGAAGCGGTCATCCGCTGCGCCGCAGAGGCCGGACTGCGCGCCGCGAAACTTTCAGCGGATGAGGCAAATGCGGCAAAGACCCGGTTCATTGCCATGGTCACCCACGACCTTCGCACCCCGTTGAACGGCATCCTGGGCTATGCGCAGTTGTTGCAGATGGAGGGCGGGCTGAGCCCGCACCAACTGGGCCGGGTCAGCGCCATGATGCAGGCCGGCCAGCACCTATTGGGTATGATCGAACAGGTGCTCGATGTCGCCAGCATCGAGACCGGGCATATGATCCTGACGCCCGAGCCCTTGCGTCTCAGCGCGCTTGCGCAGGGCTGCATGGCTGTCATCCGGCCGCTTGCGAGTGAGCAGGGGCTGGCACTTCGGCTTGTCCATCCCAAGGATGCGCCGCAGGATATCATCGCCGACCCTACGCGGTTGCAGCAGGTCCTTCTCAACCTGCTTGGCAATGCGGTGAAATTCACCGAGGCCGGCACCGTCGAGCTGCGCTTCCTGGCCGCAGCCGCGCCCGGCGGGCTACGGATCGAGGTGGCGGATACCGGCCCGGGCATCAGCGCGGACAAGCTGGGGCTGCTGTTCCAGGATTTCGAACGGATCGGCGCGGCACCCTCGGTGGAAGGCGCCGGGCTCGGGCTTTCGATCGCCGCGCGCATCACCACCGCCATGGGGGGCGTGCTGGGCCATGCGGCGAACCCCGGCGGGGGCAGCGTGTTCTGGATCGACCTGCCGACCGGCGTCACGGCGCCGCTGTATCCGGAGGTTGCGGCGTGGCGGGGTATGCCGGCCACGGATGCTGTGGCGCCGAATTTCCCAGCGGCAGAGGCGCAGCTTCTGGCGGCTGCGCCACATCCTTCGGCTACTGGCCGCGCGGCTTTTGCGGGGAGGCCGAATTTCCCAGTGGCAGAGGCGCCTTATGCATCGGGAGCGCCGCCACAATCACCGGCAGCACCAGGCCAACCAGAGGCGGTCGAAGCGGCGCCCGCCCCGCCAGCCGCGCCGTCCGGCAAGCGTATCCTGCTCGTGGACGATATTGCGATGAACCGCGACGTCATCGGCGCCTTCCTGCGGGCGGGTGGCCACCAGCCCGTTCTGGCCGCCAGCGGTGAAGATGCTTTGCGGATCAACCGCGCCGGCGGCATCGATATGATCCTGATGGACATCCAGATGCCGGTGATGGATGGGCTTGAGGCAACGCGGCGCATCCGCGCGCTGCCCGGCACCTGTGGCGAGATCCCGATCCTGGCTCTCACAGCCTATTCCAGCCAGGCCCGGGCGGCGCAATGCATCGCCGCCGGCATGGATGGGTGTATTTCCAAACCGGTCGATTGCGCCGGCCTGTTGCGAGAAATCGCCTCGGTCCTGTACCCGCCGAGGCCGCCCAACCGCCCGCCATCGCTGCGCTTCGAACGCGCCATTTTCGACGCCACGGTGGCTTGCTTGCCGGCCGGCGATGTCGGCGGCCATCTTGGTAACCTGGAAGCGCGCATCCAGGATGTGGTCGGTCTGCTGGTCGACCCGACAGCCTCGATCCGTTTGCAGGACGCCGCGCACGGCCTGGCCTCCCACGCCGGAATGTTCGGTCTCACCGCGCTGTCCGACGCGTCGCGCCAGCTTGAAGGCTCCGCGCGTGGCCCGGGCACGATGAGCCGCAGACTTGGCCGGGAGGCAGCGGCAGCGCTGGCCATGCTGCCCAGGATGACGATGGACTCCAGGATCGGCCTGCGATGAAACGATACGGATCGGTGGGCGGTATCCTCCTTGGCGAAAATGACCCGGACATGCGCAGCATCATCCGCTCCATCCTGGTGCAAGCCGATCTCGAAGTGTTCCTGGCCGCCGATGGCAACGAGGCGGTGTCGCTGGCCCGTGAAATGCCAGCGCGGCTCGTGCTGTTGGATATCGGCATGCCACACATGAACGGCCTGCTCGCCTGCCACGCCATCCGCGCGCTGCCGGGCTATGCGCATGTGCCCATCATCATCCTCACCGGCTACACCGATGCGCGCATGCGCGAGGCGGCGAAGCAGGTGGGCGCCGACGACTTCATCACCAAGCCGTTCCGGTCGAACGACCTGCTGCGCCGGCTGGGCCAGCATTTGGGGCTGGTCGGACAGGACGTGACGCGCCCGCAGGCCCAGCAGGCGCACACCTGGCAGGCGGAGCCCAACCCCTTCCCCGATCAATGCGACAATCCTGAACTGGAGCGCGGCCGCCGGATGCTGCAAATCCATCGTGCCGCGGAGAGAAATCTCTAGCGACGGCCTGGCGTCCGGGCAGGGCGATTTCATTTCAGTCCAAAACAGCTTTCGTCCCGCGCGGCACCCACGTTCTTCACGGCTTGTTAACCCTGCGCGCCCACTGTGCGGGGCATGGTGACAAGTGAATCGAGAGCCGCGTTGGCAGTCCTGGTAAAGCGCAGAACGCACACACCCCTCAAGGGGCCCGTGTTCCGCCTCGCCCTGCCATGACCGGGGCCCAGGCGACGGCAGACCTGTTGCTGTGCGAATGCGAGCCGATCCACATTCCCGGCGCGATCCAGCCCAACGGCGCCATGCTTGTCGTCCATGCCGAGAGTTTGTGCATCACCCATGCCAGCGCCAACCTGCAATCGATACTGGGTTGCGAACCCCTGCTGCAACTCGGACAGCCGCTTGCCGTAGCCATTGGCGCGGCCCAAGCCCAGGCGTTGGCGCAGCTTACCGATCGTGACGGAACATCCCTCGGCCTGAATGGCATGCAGTGTGTGGCACAAGGCGGTCGTGTCCTGCATCTGCAGGCACACCGGACCGGACACTCCATCTGTATCGACATCGAGCCCTATGAGCGGCCCGATCCGAATGCCTCGCCCATCACACTTGCGCGCTCGATCCTGGAGACTTTTCGACAAGCCGAGTCGCCGCAGGCGATGTGCGAACTCGCGGTGCGTGGCCTCCGCCGCACGACCGGCTATGACCGTGTGATGGCCTATCGCTTCGCCGAGGACGGGCATGGCGAGGTGATAGCCGAGGATTGCGCCGGGCCGCTGGAGCCCGTTCTCGGGTTGCATTACCCCGCTAGCGACATCCCGGCGCAGGCCAGGCGGCATTACCTGCGCCAGCGCGTCGGAACGGTGGCCGATTCCGCTTATGTACCGGTGGCCCTTCTCGGCGATCCCGAATGTGCTGATCGCGCACCCATCGACCTGACGCACAGTGCGTTGCGCAGCGTGTCACCGCTGCACCGCCAATACATGCGCAACATGGGCACCGCGGCGAGCCTGACGGTCGGGCTGGGCGGCAGCGAGCATCTCTGGGGCATGTTCGTCTGCCATCACGCCACGCCGCGCATGGCGGGCCCGGATGTGCGGGCGGTGGCCGACATCATCGGTACGGTGGCTTCGTTGTTGCTGGTCAGCCTGGGCCGGGCCGAGAACGAGGCTGCCCGGCGCGAGCGCGGCGAGGTGCTGCGGCAGATCATCGATCGCCTGGCCGCGCCCGGCACGCTGCACGACGCCTTCGCCACGGCGCAGGCCGAATTGCTGGACATGGTGGGCGCAACCGGTGCGTTGGTTTGCCTGGGCGGCGTGCTGCGGGCCCATGGGCGGACGCCTGGGCTGGACCAGGCCAGGCGGGCGTTGGCGACTCTGCAGATCACGGGGAATGGCGAGATCGTCGCAATGGATGACCTGGGATTTCGCTTTCCAGCCCTGACGCCCTGCGTGGCGGATGGCAGCGGTGTGCTGCTGTTGCCGCTCACCCCCGGTACCGATGATGCGATCCTGTGGTTTCGGCCGGAATTGGAGCGCACGATCTTATGGGGCGGCGACGACACCAAGGCCACGGCCGGCCCGCCCTCGCCCCGCACTTGCTTCGCCACCAGGAAGCAGACGATCACTGGGCGTGCTGCACCCTGGTCGCAGGCCGATCTCGCCATCGCCGGCGATTTGCGCGTGGCCGTCGAGGCGCAGGTCGCGCAGCGGGCCCGAGCCGAGTTGAGCGCATTGCAGAATGCCAGTCAGGATTTCGGCCAACCCAACCGCCAGCGCGAACTGGAGCGCTCCAACGCTGCGCTGGAGGAATTCGCCTATGCCGCGTCGCACGACCTGAAGGCGCCATTGCGCGCGATCGGGCATCTGGCGGAGTGGATCGCTGAGGATCTCGCCCCGGCGGCAAGCCCGGACACGCGAGAGAATCTTGGCCTGCTGCAGGGCCGGGTCGATCGTCTGCAGCTGCTGCTCGACGGGCTGCTGACTTACTCACGGGCTGGGCGCGAGGGTGGCTCCGTGTTCGAAGACATCGACATCGAAGACCTGGTGCGCGGCATCTCGGCCGATCTGGCGCCGCCGCCCGGCTTCGTCATCATCTGCGAGGCCGGATTACCGCCAATCTTCGCTTGCCGTGTGCCGCTGGCGATCGTTCTCACCAATTTGATCGCGAATGCCGTGCTGCACCATGATCGCGCGGCGGGAAATATCCACGTTTCAATGCGGCTGGCCGATGGCATGGCCGAATTTCGGGTATCCGATGACGGCCCTGGCATTCCGGCCCGTTTCCGGGAACGGATCTTTCAGATTTTCCAGACCCTGGCCAGCCGCGACCACCGCGAGGCCAGCGGCGTCGGCCTTGCCATCGTGCGCAAGCACGTGCTGGCCAATGGCGGCACGATCCGGGTGGAGAACGCAGGACCCCGGCGCGGCGCGGTCTTTGTGTTTACCTGGACGGAGGCGGTTCGATGATCGGCGAGACAGTGACCATTCTGTTGGTCGATGACGATCAGGTCGACCGAAAGGCGATCAGGCGCGCGTTCCAGACGCTGAAGATCGCCAATCCGATTGTCGAGGTCGCTGATGGCGACGAGGCCCTGCAGCGGCTGCGCGGAACCGATGGCCACGAGAAGGTGGCCTTCCCCTGCCTGATGCTGCTTGACCTCAATATGCCGCGCATGGGCGGCATCGAATTGTTGACCGTCCTGCGCAGCGATCCCGAACTGCACCGCATGATCGTGTTCGTGATGACCACCTCCGCGGCAGAGGAGGACATGCTGCAGGCCTATGACCACAACGTCGCAGGCTATGTCGTAAAGCAACGGATTGGGCAGGATTTTCTCGGCGCGATCGCGATGCTCGAAGCCTATTGGAAAGTGGTGCAGTTTCCGAGCCGAAGCCTCGCCGTGGCGTGAGCAAAGACCGGGATGGTGTAAGGAGAGGCGGCGATCAAGGCAGGTAAGATCCTCCGGGGTTGGCCGGAGAAGCCCGCGAAACTTCGCCAGAAGGATCGCGATGCGCCGTCGACGGTAAGGTTCAGCAAGGGCGAGCCGCGCGAGGATGGGACGCCGCAGGCCATCTCTCGGCTTGCGTTCCGGTCTGCTTAAGCAAGGCGAATTTGACACCAGCCTGCAGCCCCCACCCCACCGGAAAGGGCTCCATCAGCGCCGGCAGCGTCATCCCCTCCGGCTGCTGCCCGTCCAGGATTGCCTGGACGATGTCCGGCGCCAGCAGCGTGAGCCGCAGCAGGCGCGAGACATAGGAGGAGTTGATCTTCTCGGCGGCAGCGAACTCGTCGATCGTGACGAAGCGCCCAGTCTCCATCATCTGCCGCCACCGGAACGCCCTGGCCAGCGCCTTTACCAGCGTGGTGTCCGCAGCCGAGGCGCCGCCGGGCGCCATGCCGCCCAGCATCAGGACCGGTTTCCGTCCGCCCCGCTGCTTCCGGACCGCCCGCCTTCGCGCCCAACCCCACCCAAAACAGATAGAGAATTTACACCACGAGCGCGGACGCTACCCTCGCCGCCCGCGCCGCCCGTCTCGACACGGACTTCAGGCGTGCCGCATGGTGCAGTCCGGTGTCCAGGGAACCGGGTAGACGCCGCGGCTGTAGGCATAGAGCAGCAGCGCCACCATCATCGCCGGATGGTAGGGCGGATAGCCGCGCGGCTCCGTGTAGGTCGCAAAAATGGCGGAAAGATCCAGCTCCTCGGCCACCAAGTCGCGGACCAGATGCGCGGGATGCCCCTCCGGCACGAAATCCTGCACCGAGGGCGGCAGCAGCCAAACCTCATCCACCTTCCAGGGTCGAAAGCTCTTCGTCATGCCGACCAGCGAATCACCGCCCGCCACCTCTGTCGAGCAGTTTCACCCATTACCGGGACAGGCTCCTAGGTCAGGTTTATCGAGCATTCATAGGGCAATTTTCCCAGAAATAAATTATTAAGGCGTTGGACATCATCATTGGTTTGCATTTAAATGAGGGGTCAAAAAATGTTTAATGTTCAATTGGTTATTTTTCAGTTAGCGTATTCCATATTTTGATGCTTTATCGAATATTTATTTCATTCCATTCTGAATTTCATGGCGCCCTTTCACAATAAAAAGATCAAGAAAGTTGGTTTGATTTATAATCGGCAGATTCAACATCTGCAGCGAACACCGCCATGATCCTGGAAGGTTTATGGTGGTGGGTTGGCAGATCAGGGACAACGGCTGATGCTGGTGGATCGTACGATCATTGCGCTGCGCCGGCGTGATGGCTGGAGCCTACGCATGATCGATACTTTTAAAAAAGCTCCCCCGCCACGCTGGCAGGCATCGCCCAGGACCAGGGCATCGGCCGCGATGCGATAGAGGTCTGGTTCGCCGATGAGGCCAGAATTGGCCAAAAGAACAAGATCACCCGACGCTGGGCGCGGCGCGGCACCAAGCCTTCGGCGGCGCAAGACCTGCGCTACGCATCAACCTATATCTTTGGTGCAGTCTGCCCGCGCGAGGGCACCGGCGCCGCCCTGGTCCCGCCCTTCTGCAACGCCGCGGGCATGAACCTGCACCTGGCCGAGATCAGCGCCACGGTGACACCAGGACGGCACGCGGTCCTGCTGCTCGATCAGGCTGGATGGCACATGTCCGGCGAGGTCGCGGTTCCGAACAACATCACCCTGCTGCCGCTGCCGCCCAAATGCCCCGAGTTGACCGTCATGGAGAACGTCTGGCAGCTCATGCGCGGTAATTGGCTATCCAACCGGGTATTCACCGACCTTGACGTCATCACCGGCCACTGCTGCCATCACTGGAACCGGCTCGTGGATCAGCCATGGCGCATCATGTCTATCGGCATGCGCGATTGGGCGCATCGGTTCTGATAAATGGGATTTGGTACCAGACCCTTTCTCCCGCCTTGAGTGTCTGTCGGCAGACATCTTGAATCCGGTGTCAACGCCGGAGGAAAACTACATCACGGGTGATGGCAGCCAGGCGCCCCATACGGGGCGCCTGGCTGCGTAGCGATCATGCGACGGGAGGGCTGTCCGGTGCTTCTGCTTCGCGGGCGGTGCGCTGACGACGCTTGCTCTGCCTGAGCCGGTAGCTATCGCCGTTCATTTCCAGAATGTGGACGTGGTGGGTGGCGGACCCGACCATACAGCTCCACGAACTTCATCCCCCAGCCCCTTGCGCCAAACGCAAGGAGCTTCACCCCGATGCAATGTTATACCGGCGCAGCCAGACTGCCCGGCCGCTTCAGTGAGGGATTTTGTCTCCGGCGCTTACAGTTCGCGGACAGACAGTCAAAGTCCAGCTAATGAAAGCGATGCGGAAGAAGCTCAACATCCACGACAGCAGGTGGCACTTCCATGGACACCCGGGGATCTGCAAGACGTACCCGCGGGTCGGTAGCTTTGAGCTGACGCCACGTCGCCGCCCACGCATTCCACAGGCCGTAAACAACGCCGAATGCCAGAAATATCGTGACGTATCTCAAATTCTGCCGAACCAGATCAAGGCCACCAACGACGATATTTTGCGAATCCGCGACCAGCGAGTTCGCCCAGGCCCGGATTCTTTCGGCGGCAGTGCGGCTGGACTGCGAAGATGTCAGGGTGTTCGCCTGCTGGGCCGGGACCGTGCCGCGCAGATCAGCCTCTTCGCTGAGCGCGTGCAGGAGCGACTCGATCACGGCTGTGGGCGATGCGCCTTCCCCGAAACCGGGCGCACCGGAGGGATTGAGGGACGTAACCGACACCAGGAGGCGGTCTACACGCTGTTGATTTGCTTCAAAGGCATCACGATCGGCCGCTGACCCCGTGACAAGATAGCTGCGCTGGCTTGCCTCTGTGTCCGCCACAACGCCCACCAAGGCCTGAGCATCGGTGTTGAGGACGACCGTAAGACGCGCGGAATGAATGGAGCCGGCGATGCCATCGACTGATGCAACCGTCCACCACAGAGCGGTCGCGAAGCAAGCTGCCATGGCAATGCCAGGCAGAGCGAACAGCGGTGCCCGGCGTCGTTGTTTTTGCAGTGCCCTTGCCTGGAAACAATGTTCACGCTCGCGCGCCTGAAGCGAGGCGTTATTCAGGGCGGCCGCAATCCTCAAGTTCTGCTGGATCAATTCGAAAAGCGCTGGAATCCCTGCATTTTTGGATAGCACTGCGTCAAACGAGGAACTGCCGTTCGCATTTTCGCAGTCATTCAGCAACTCGGCTGCGGCGGTCACGGCAATGAGGCGGGGGCGGTTAACGTTGCCGGGCAGTTCCTGCAATAGCTGCGCTACTGCCCGGCCGTCTATCTGAGGCATATTGTAGTCGAGGATTGCAAGGTCGTATTTGCCCGTTCGGAGACTGCGAATGGCTTCCAGCCCATCGCCGACGGTGTCCGCCGTGTAGCCACGATGCCGCATCGCAGCAACGAGCACCGCAGCCTGCACCTCGTCATCCTCGGCAATCAGGATCCGCTGCTGCATCACGGGCGTGACCTTCCTTCGATACGATCGGCTTGATACTAGGGGGGGAGTCCACAACCGGTCGTTAAGGTAGCCCGTCGGCGGTCCCGCTTTGGCCGACAGGACCGCCTCCGCCGTCGCAACCGTTCGCCGCCAGGTCCGGCAACGTCGACCCCGACAGACTCTCCTGCGGCCTGACGGGGGCATGGCCCAAGGCGGCTGCCTGCTGATCCGCGAACACGATCCGTGTCGGCCGTTAAACGAATAGCAAGGCTGACGATGTATGCGTCGAGGTAGGCTGCGCCTGATTGGAGCGTTTGGTGCCACTCATCGATCCGCCACGGGCAAGCTGGCTGCGGGCTTCCTGGACCAGCCTCGGTATGGTGTTGGCGGGGCTGCTGGTCCTGGGACACCGGAGTTGGCCCGCATGGCGCGCGCGCGAAACACAAATCCACGAGACGACGATGGCGCTGAGGAACCTTGCGACCTCGCTGCTGCGCCATGTGGAAAGGCGCGCGACGACGCAGACCAGGCGAGCCGCGCGAAGTCGCGTTTTCTGGCGGCGATCAGCCACGAACTCCGTACGCCGCTCAACGGCATCCTTGGCTGTGCTGAACTGCTGCGCATGGAAGGTGGGCTGGACGAACGCCAAGCCGCGCGGGTGGAGGCCATGCTTGGCGCAGGCAGGCACTTGCTCGATCTCATCCGGAGCGTTCTCGAACTTTCCGAGATCGAGATCGGTCGAGGCGAGAGTCGGAAAGCTCCGGCCGTGCTGCGCAGCATAGCCGAGGGCTGCCTCGATCTTGTCCGTCCGAAGGCAGACGATAAGGGTCTGGCGCTTGGTTTGTTCATTGAGCCGGGGCTGCCGAGCCAAATCGTGAGCGACCCGACGCGATTGCGACAGGTGCTGGTCAACCTGCTTGCCAACGCCGTGAAGTTCACCGCGCGAGGTGGCGTCGACCTGCGCATTCTGAAGTCCTGCTGCGGTGCGAAGCTGCGGTTCGAAGTGGCGGATACCGGGCCAGGCATTCCCGCTTCAGAGGTGGGCCGCCTTTTCAAAGAATTCGAGCGCCTCGAAATCGATGCATCGAATAAAGTGGAGGGTGCCGGGTTGGGTCTAGCCCTGGCGGCGGGGATAGCGTCTCTCATTTGCACGGATCTCGGCTACGAAGACAAGCCCGGCGGGGGCAGCGTGTTTTGGCTGGAGGTATTGATCGATCCTGTCCCGTCGGACCAACTGGCGCCTTCAGCCGCCAGGGGTCTCGACCGGAATGCGGCACCCGGCTTTCGTGCGCTGCGCGTGTTGGTGGTCGACGATGTCGCGATGAACCGCGATATCGCCAGCGCCTTCCTGCAGGCGGCGGGGCACAGCGTTCAGTGTGCGGAGAGTGGTGCCGCGGCGCTGGAAGCGGTCACCAGCGCGCATTTCGATGTCGTGCTGATGGATGTGCGGATGCCGGATATGGGCGGGCTGGAGGCCACGCGCCACATCCGCGCGCTGGACGGGGCGCGCGGCAAGGTCGCGGTCGTGGCGCTGACGGCGCAGGCGTTCACAGAGCAGGTGCGGGAGTGCCTTGAGGCAGGCATGGACACCCACTTGAGCAAGCCGTTCAGCAAAGAGGCGCTGATCGCGATCGTAGCCAGCGCGTTCGAGGCGGCTCGTGCGCGTGTCAGGGCGTGCAGCCCAGTGCCAGGCTCCGAGCTGAGCGTCGTGAACCCGACCAATTTCGCGGTGACGGCATCGTGCCTTTCGGCTGACGCCGTGGCGGCCCATCTGCGCACCATCGCCGGACTCTGCGAGACGCTGCTGCGGGACCTCGACAGCCAAGATGCTACGGGATGCTTTGCCGCCAACCAAGCCGACGCTGCGCATACGCTGGCTGGCAGCGCCGGCCTCTTCGGCTTTGAACGCCTCTCCAAAATGGGCCGGGAGTTTGAGCGTGCGGTGCAGTCCGCCGCGCCCGGCGTGCGGGACCTGGCGGATGGGCTTCGCGCCGCGATCGCCGCCACCATCCAAGAGATTGAGGCCAACAGGCTCCATGCGGTCGAGAGTTGATACGACCCGGCGGCGGTCTGCAATCTCTGGGCGATCTTTACGGCGGGATGGCAGGGGAAACTCCTCAGCCTGACGCTCCTGGCGCCAGATCTGGTTGAGGCGAATTTGGCGGGCTTCTGCGAAGCCAGCCTGACGACGCTACTGCGGCCTCTACCCGCACCGCGGTACCGTCGGCGAGCACGATCTCGATGCACTCGTTTGGTCGCTCGTCCGGTGCCAACGCCGGCTGACAACTGGACTTGCCCCGCTTTTGTTGAGAGGCATTGGGTGCAGGCGAAGTAGCCGCTTTGGCTGACACCAAGGACGCGGCAAAGGCGGTGCAGGGGGAACTCCTTCTCCGCCTCATCGACAAGCTTGAAGCTCACCGACTTCCCTCCCGGGCGAAAAAAGCGGTGGCCCGCTCCAGGATGTCTCGCTCCTGCCGGAGGACCTCGTTCTCCCGTCGCAGCCGCTTCAACTCCCTCGCCATGTCAGGCGGCGCCGACCCGACTGGTGCGTCCGCCGCTCGGTCCCGGCTGCGGCCGATTTCAATCGACGGCAGACCATCCGCGCCGGCCCGTCCGTGGCGTATGCGCAGGTGGGTGTATTCGGCTTCGACGGGCCGATCGATCTGCAATCGCTCCGGCTCTACGGGCTGCCGGAGGCGGTACCCGCAGTATTGAACGGCACGCCGTTGCTCCCGCAATCGGGGCAGCGGGAATTCGCGGCGGAGGTGTCCTGGGACCTGCCGAGCCTGGCGCCGGGGGCGACCTCGCTGATCGATGTCACGGTCAGCGGGGCACGAGCGGGTGATCTGGCACAGGCGTCGCTGGTGTCATCGACACGGTTCATCGAGCTTGGTGCCGCGGTGTGGTCGAACAACACCGTGCGCTTGATGGCGCGGAACATCTCGGGCGCGACGTTCGATCTGGCGGCGGCGACGCTGTCGGTGGGGGTGATGAAGCGGCGGGTGGCGTGATCCTGGAAGAGCGTAATTCTGGGACGAGCAAGAGGCGACAACGATGATAGAGATATCTTGCAACGCTGATCGGCCAGCAGGTTAGCCGGGAGCGCCTCCCCAGGTAGCCCGGGAGGCAATGTAGGCCAGTCCCTCACTCCGGAGAAACCTGGCCAGTGAGGCGGAGGAAAAGGTTGCACTCGCCCGTGGCGAAGGGGCAGACGCGGCTCAAATTTGGCTCAGACAGCAGCGCGCCTCAGCGCAATCACATTCCCGGCCTCGGCCTGACGGGCGCCCAGCCAGTCGCGCAGGTCGGGCGCGGACATGGCGCGCGCGTAAAGCCAGCCCTGGCCCATTTCGCAGCCGAGTTCGTGTAACTCGCGGGCCTGGGCCTCATCCTCGATTCCTTCCGCTACAACGTGCATGCCCATGCTGTCGGCGAGGCGGATGGCGCCTTCCACGATCCGCTCCGCCCGGCCATCCATGCCAAGATTGCGGGTGAAGGTGCGGTCCAGCTTGATCTCGTCAAGCGGAAGGCGAAGCAATTGTGCAAGCCCCGAGGTCCCGGTGCCGAAATCATCTAAGGCGAGCCTGGCGCCCCCACCGCGCAGCATGGCAAGGCGGCTGATCGTGGTCGCAGCCACGCGTTCGAGCAGGGCATCTTCGGTGATCTCAATGGTGAGGGCATCGAGATCAAGGCCGACATCGGCGCATTGGCGTTCCAGCCGCTCTACCACGCCTTGTTGCAGCAACTCCGCTGCCGAGAGATTGAGGGCAAGACGCCCCGGTTGCAGCCCCTCACGCCGCAGCCCCACATAGGCGGCCAGGGCATGGCCACGGGCCGCATCGGAGATCTGCGCCGCAAGTCCGGCGCGAGCGGCGATGGGGAAGAACTCGTCAGGCGGCACCTGGCCGAGCTGCGGGCATTGCCAGCGGGCCAGAGCCTCCACCGCGACAACGGCGCCATTCTTCAGGCTGATAATCGGCTGTAGATGCGCGGTGAGGCCGGGCAAGCCTCCACCGGCAATCTGTGCCAGGGAGCGGATGATGGAGGCCTCGCGCTCGGCCCGCACGGTATCCGCTGGGGTGGCGCGGCCGACGCTGCCACGCGCCTTGCGCTTGGCGCGGATTAGCGCCTCATCGGCGGCGCGCAGGATGGCTTCAGGTCGGTCGGCATCCATCGGGGCCATCGCGACACCGAGGGTGGCGCCAAGGCGCAATAGCCGGCCCTGATGCGAAACCGGAGCGTGCAACGCATTGCGGATGCGCCCAGCTGCCGCCAGCGCCGCTTCCTCATCGCTGAGGCCATTCAGAAAGATCACGAACTCGTCGCCACCGACACGGCCTACCATGTCGCCATGGCGAATATTGGCCTTGATCCGTTCCGTGGTGACGCACAGCAGGGCATCACCGGCGGCATGGCCTTCCGCGTCATTGGCTTCCTTGAAGTAATCTAGATCCACCGCGATGACGGCGAGAGACTCGCCTTGCGCCATCGAGGTGGTCAGGGCGGTGGTAATGGCGCGGCGGTTCATAAGGCCGGTCAGCGGGTCGGTATCGGCCTCATGGCGCAGACGCCCGGCCAAGGCGGCGGCGCGGCGCACCAGGGGGCGGAAGACGACCAACGCCTCGACCAGCATGAGCAGCAGCGCCGCGGCCACCAACAGGAGATGAATCTGGCCGACATGGTGGACCTGCGCCCGCGCCGCGGCTTCATGCAGCCCGACCGCCTGGTGCAGTTGCGGCAGCAGTGGGTGCAGTGCGATCGCACGGACACGACGCGCCTGTTCTCGGCCTTCGGGGGAGGAGACAAGGCCGGCGGTCAGTTCCAGGAACTGCGTCACCGCGTGATCGAGCGGCGCGCCCTGGTTGAGGTAATGCGCCTTGAGGGCTGGGGTTCCAGTTTCGGGATGCATGGCATGGCTGAGGAGAGCCGCATGACTGGCCGCCATGCGCGCCGTTGCCAGCGCCACTTCCTGCCGCGCGGTCGCGTGGTCCGGGGCGGCAGGATCCACGGATGCTTCCGCGAAGGCCGCGATGCGTTGCGAGAGCATGCGCTGCGCGCCCGCCTGGTTGATGATCGCCGCGTGGTCCGACTGGCCATGGAGCAGGTTGGAGATGATCCAACCGCCGCTGATGGTCAGCAAGGCGAGGAGGCCGAGACCCAGGACATATCCCCAGGTGAGCCCGCGGCTTGTGGCGGCAGCGACGTCGCGCGAGAGCTGCGACGGGAGGTCCCGCAGGCCACGCGGCCTGCCGGGGTCGGCGCCGCCCTGAATGGGAAGGTCCTGGGGAGCGCTTGGTTCAGCCATGACCCCATTGTGCCTATGGCGAGTTTTTTTTCCACTAATTTCGGTTCAAGAACAGCCGGACGTTCGGGGATCGGCTGTCTCATTGTCGTTGTTCCGTTCCGGCGAGATGATCGAAGCGGCATGCGGCCCCAGCACTGCGAAAGGATCGGCGCCTTTGCTGGCGGCTGGATCGAGGAGCGTCTCGGTGCGCGCACCACCGTGCTCTGCGGGCTGATCGCCCTGATGGTGCTGGCCGGCGGCATGTTGCTGATGGAGAGCAA